>Ga0265295_1003678_pt1 | contig 21870 bp, 20 predicted proteins | sample Munlansysbiofilm_FD_192503 | JGI IMG/M metagenome (GOLD analysis project Ga0265295, IMG submission 192503) | Leachate microbial communities from a municipal landfill in Southern Ontario, Canada - Methane capture system biofilm | ecosystem: Engineered > Solid waste > Landfill > Unclassified ...
CTCGTTGTTTACCTGGACAACAGTACCGGTCACGAGCTGACCGTCTTCGATTCCATCAAGAGATTTAAGATACTCCTCCTGCAGCAAATTCTGCATTTTGGTCCTTTTTTCATCCATTTCTTGTTCTTCAGCCACTTGATTTCTCCTGATCCTAAATTTACCTATTTGCTTCGCTTTTGAGCGCAAAAATAGCAGATAACACTTTCTCACAAACTTGCCCTATAGTCAAGTGCGAGGTATCGATGTACAGGGCATCCTCAGCGATTTTGAGGGCCCCGAATTTCTTGTTCCGGTCTATGTGGTCACGCTCAATAATCTGTTTGAGCACTGATTCATAACTCTGTCCCTGGGGGTGCTGGTCGAACCTCCGTCTGGCGCGAACCTCGGGCGTTGCATCAAAATAACACTTGAGCTCGGCGTCAGGGAAAACCACGGTCGTGATGTCCCTTCCCTCGACGACGACATCCAGGTCCCTGGCAATCTCGCGAAGCTGTGCATCGACATGCTTGCGCAGCAACGGGTTTGCCGAGACCTGGGCAACCACAGCGTCCACCTCTGGGGTGTGCAGCTTCCCCTCAACACTAGTGCCATCGATGCAAATCAATCCATTCTCTACAGTTAGGGGTGTCCTTCTGGCTGTATCCAACAGGGCATCATCGTCAAAGGGATCTCCGCCCGCCCTCTGATGGGCATAGGTGTATGCCCGGTAGAAGGAGCCTGAGTTGAGGTAGTAGAAATCGCACTTGTCTGCGATCATCCTTGCAATGGAGCTTTTTCCCACACCTGCGGGTCCATCGATGGCTACAACCATTATCGGCCCCTGCCCTTGGTCGGGTTCTCGGTAGCACCGCTGAGCATGGTCTGGATCTCGGAAGCCGTAACCTGGCGGAACTGTCCAAGGGGAAGTTCACCCAGTTCGATGTTGCCGATCCGCACGCGGATGAGCTGCTTTACATCATAGCCAAAATAACTGAAAATTTTTCTGATCTCCCTGTTTTTGCCCTCAGTGAGTACAATGCGCACCCACCGCTTGGTGAGGATTTCAAAGCGTTTTATCCTATAGGGCTGGGGTATGTCGATGTAGACCCCCTTCAGGGCGTCCTCCAGGTCCACGCGCCTGACTTCGGTGCTGCAGTTGACCATATACTCCTTCTCGATCTGCTCTGAAGGGTGCATGATCTTCTGGGCAACGTCCCCGTCATTGGTGAAGAGGACCAGGCCTGTGGACTCCTTGTCAAGGCGCCCGATGTTGAAGAGGAGGTTCTTGTCCGCGATGGTTATGAGGTCGCGTGCATAGAGCTTCTCGTTGGGGTCGTAGTTGGTGCAGACAAACCCCTTGGGCTTGTTCAGGGCGTAGTAGTAGGTCCTGTCGCTTGGTTCTACAAGCTCATCGTCAACCATGACCACATCATCGGCCTCGACCTTTGTCCCCAGTTCGGTGATACGCTTGGTATTGACCGTAACCCTTCCGGCGGTGATCAGTGTTTCACAAAACCTTCGGGAACCACAACCGCTCTTTGCCATATAGGCCTGCAAGCGGATCGGATATTCTAATTTCATCTTGTCGTCTTCTCCTGTTCTTCGTCCCATTCGAACCGTTGCCGATCTATGTCGGAGAGCTTTGGCAATGCGCTGATGCTGCTCAAGTTAAATTCGAAGAGGAACTTCCTCGATGTCCCGTACAGACAGGGGTGGCCAGGGACATCCTTCCGGCCCACCACCTTGATATATTCACGATCACGCAACAGCCGTACGATAGTATCGCTGGAGACTCCGCGGATATTGTCTATCTCGCGGCGGGTCACCGGCTGGCTGTAGGCGACGATGGAGAGCGTCTCCAAGGCCGCCTTGGAGAGGCGACGGTCAACACGCTTGCCATAGCACGCCTTGAGCCTGTCATGCAGGTCCGCTGATGGCAGGAACTGATAGGACCCCTGGCTCTCCACAAGGTCCATACCATGCATGAAAAGGTTGTAGTGCTCCTTGAGTTCAGAGAGTGCGCCAAGAGTCTGCTCCTGGGTCAAAGAACCCATCCTCATCAGCTTTTCCAGGGAAACCGGTTCGTTTTCCAAAAAAAGGAAGGCTTCGGCAAGCCTTGCCTCCATGCTGAGTATCGGCCCACTCTCCCTCTGGACAAGTGGCAGCTGCGCCCCCTTTTTCTTCGTATCGGACAATCTGACGCTTCCTTCTAATCCTCATCAAGGAGGATCTGTTCATCTTCGCTCCCTTCATCATACAGAATTATCCTGCCATCGTCAGCAGTTGCGACCCCACTTTCATCATCTTGGTAGGCATCTTCCTGGAAAAATTCCGATTCTTCCTCATCGCTGATGGGATATAGGCCGTCCGAGTCGGTTTCATCGTCATCGTAGGCATCATCGAAAGCCTCCTGGTCCACATCGGTGCGCTTGCGGATAAGAATCTCCCCATACGGGTCGGCCTGTTCGAGCTTGATCAGCTTGAACTTGCAAGCATCGAGGATTGCCATGAAGGCACACACGACGTGTAGCATCTGCCCAGGATGGACGACGACCTCCTCAAAGGTGATGTACGCCTTCAGTTCGAACAGCTCAAGCATCAGGGCAATCTTCTCGTTGACCGTCACCGACTCGTAGACGTTGAAGACCTTGCTAGGGGTGATGCTGGTCATCATCCTGGTGAAGGTGGCGAGCAGGTCCTGCAACCTGATGCCATCGAAGAGCTCCTCATCGCCGAAAGGCAGCCTGAAAAGTGAGTCCTTGCGCATGATGAACATCTCAGAGCCTCCACCTGTGCTGGTGAGCAGCTCGGTGTACTTGCGGAACTTATGATACTCGAGCAACCGTTCGACCAGCTCCTGGCGAGGGTCCTCATACTCCTCGTCAAACTCCAGGTCGACAGGCAGCAGCATCCTGCTCTTGATGTACAGCAGGTCCGCTGCCATCTTGTAGAATTGGGTGAGGTTTCCCAGGTCAAGGTCCTTAGCACTGTGCACGTAGGCAAGGTACTGGTCGGTTATCTCCGAGATCGGGATATCGTAGATGTTGACCTCGGACTTCTGGATCAGGAACAGGAGCACATCAAGGGGCCCCTCGAAGGATTCGAGGAGGAAGTCGGTGCCGTCCGGTTCTTTTTCTATGGTTTTTGCTGCCTGCACTATCTGACCCATTGGAGGTGAGTATATCCAACGATCGACCTTATGGCAAGAAAGCGGGCTCTTGCCCGCATTCTTGCCAACCACTCAATACCCACATCTGAATCAGAGCCTTGCTTATCCGCCCTATTTCTTCTTGCTCTCTTTCTCTGCGCCCTTCGCCTCAGCCTCAAGGGCGACTTCAAGGACGGGCACAGAACCCTTTGGAGGGAACATGAGGGCCCTGAGCCTCTTGTCCAGCTCGACGGCTATGTCGGTGTTCTGCTTGAGGAACTCTATGGCCTTGTCCCGTCCCTGCCCTATCTTCTCCCCATTGTAGGAGTACCACGACCCGCTCTTCTCGATGAGGTCGTATTTGGCGGAGGCATCGAGGATGCTGGCGACGTAGCTGATGCCCTCACCGAACATCAGGTCGACCTCAACCTTCTTGAAGGGGGGGGCCACCTTGTTCTTCACAACCTTGATCCTGATGCGGTTGCCGACAATATCGTCAGCCCCCTTGCTGAGGGTCTCTATCTTGCGCACCTCGATCCTGACCGAGGCGTAGAACTTGAGGGCGTTGCCACCGGTGGTCGTCTCAGGGTTTCCGAACATGACACCGATCTTCATGCGGATCTGGTTGATGAATACGATGGTGGTGTTGCTCTTGGAGAGCAGGCCGGTGAGCTTGCGCAGCGCCTGGCTCATCAGGCGGGCCTGAAGGCCCATGTGCGAGTCACCCATATCACCGTCGATCTCGGCCTGGGGGGTGAGGGCCGCCACAGAGTCGACGACGATCATGTCCACAGCCCCACTGCGAACCAGCGATTCGCAGATCTCAAGGGCCTGCTCACCGCTGTCAGGCTGGCTGATCCAAAGCTCGTCGATGTTGACGCCAAGCTTTTTGGCATAGGTAGGGTCCAGGGCGTGCTCGGCATCGATGAAGGCGGCAATGCCCCCAGCCTTCTGGCTCTCTGCCAGTGCATGGAGTGCCAAGGTGGTCTTGCCGCTGCTCTCAGGTCCGTAGATCTCGATTATCCTGCCCTTGGGATAGCCTCCCACCCCCAGCGCTTCGTCAAGCAGCAGCGACCCTGAGGAGATCGATCCGATATCCAAGGAGTCCTTGTTGTCCCCGAGTCTCATCAGCGAGCCCTTGCCAAACTGCTTGTCTATCTGGACTCGTGCCGCTTCCAGGGCCTCTTGCTTTTGTGAGGTATCCGAAGGAAAAGTCCTTTCCTTGTTTTTCGCCATGCTATGCTCCTACTCGATCCTGTATTTTTATCTTCTTACACTCTAAGGTCACCACAAGGGGAGGTTGCTTCAACCTAGCTGTCCAACAGCATGGTCACCGGCCCATCATTGGTATAGGTGACGCTCATATGCTCCCCAAAAGCCCCTTGTTCCACTGTAAAACCCATATCCCTGAAAATTTCCAACGCCCGCTCATATAAAAAGAGCGCATCCTTGGGATCGGCGGCCTCATTGTATGAGGGACGGTTTCCCTTGTGCAGGTTGGCACACAAGGTGAACTGGCTGACAACCAGCAGCGAACCGCCCACATCCTTGAGGCTCAGGTTCATCTTTCCCGCCTCATCGGTGAACACCCTCAGCTTGACTATCTTGGAGCAGAGCCACTGCAGGCGCTCTTCGGTGTCGCCCCTTTCCACCCCCAGATAGACAAGAAGCCCCCGCCCGATGTGCCCGATGAGGGTGGAGCCAACGCTCACAGATGCATCGGATACACGCTGGATGACACTTTTCATCTTTGGCCGAGGGATCCCGCTTGGATCATGTCAGCGACAAACTGGGGGCGGTCCTCGGCGGTGAAGAACGCGTTGCCACAGACAACTACATCCGCTCCACAGGAGGCGACGTCCCTGACGGTGCGCACATTGATCCCACCATCCACATTGATGAGGAAGTCGTACCCCTCATCGGTGCGTATCCGGTCCAGTTCGGAAATCTTTCTCAAGGTCGATCCGATCAGCTGCTGACCGCCATAGCCGGGATTCACGCTCATCACCAGCACAAGGTCGACGATGTCAAGGACCTGCTCGAGCATGCTCACCGGTGTCGAGGGTACTATGGAGACACCCGCCTTGCACCCGCAGCTTCTGATGAGCTGCAGCGTCCTGTGCAGGTGGACCGTCGCCTCGGCGTGGACGGTGATGTAGTCACATCCGCTCTGGGCGAATATCTCCACATGCTTTTCAGGGTTCACCACCATGAGGTGGGTGTCGAACACCAAGGGCGAGCAGGGTCGCAAATCCTTGATGAACTTGTGCCCGAAACTGATGTTCGGTACAAAGGAACCATCCATGACATCCAAGTGGACCCACGAGGCGCCACTTGCATTTACCGTTTCCACTTCCTCTGCAACCCGGGAAAAGTCTGCAGAAAGCATGCTTGGTGCTATAAGTATAGGTGCTCTGTTCATACCCCTTGTTATAACAGGAAGCGGGCAATTTTGCAATCTATTCCAATTCACCCTCTATCCTCAGCCCTACCCCCCCTTGGATACTGCAAAAGATCTACGCTGCAAAAAAAAAGCTCTGACCGACTATTTCCGTAAGAAAATACATACCTATTCTGAGGTTATTTTTTACTGAAAATGGAGCTGAATATCTTGTCTGTTCTCATGTTCCGTTGTACTGTAATCGCAATGAAAACATACGTGAAATCCACTGCACTACTTCTTACAATATTCCTGTTTGGTGCAGCCCTTCCTCTTCTGGGAGCCTCCCCAGAACAGCAGCAGCTTCCCTACGGGATAGGGGTGCAGTTCAGCCCATCTATCTGGGGACTCTCCTACCATAGGCAGTTCGAAAAGCACGCCATTCAGGGAACTGTAGGCATTAGCTATGATCCGGACCCCCTTTGGGATTCTGAATTGGCCTATGGTGCATCCTTGGACTACCAGCGAAACCTCTATGGTTATTATTTCAATGAGTATCTGGGGGCTCGCCTCTATGGCTCCACCTCCATAGCTCATTCAGGGGTGTACGACTCTAGTTCTGCATCAGACCCCTTTGAAGCCAAGATTCTTTTTGGAGCAGGATTTGGTGTTGAGGTGCTCTTTTTCAAAAACTTCTCCCTCCCCCTTGAAATAGTCTATGAGTTTTCGTACGCACCCACCCAATCGGATTTCTCTAAGGCATTTGCAGTGGACTTGGTTCCTAAGGTAGGGTTACGTTTCCGCTTTACCTAGGGCAGACTTCCCTTGTCCAGATTGAAAAATGCTGCATCTTGTCCACCTAACCATAATCATATCAGTATCTTACGATGGAGAGATTGCTAAGCACTCTAATTCGTGATATACTACTGTCAATGAAATGAAACATAAATCCGAGCAGGCTGTGTCCCGGTCTGCCCGGTTTTCTTTTACGCCATAGATTTTACGCATATTTTGGAGGAAGACATGGGATTCCAGGAAATTGAGAACTTACTGAAAGAAGAGCAGTGGACAAGAGCCACCATCACGAACTACACAATACAGAGTTTTGACGAGCTGGACAAACAGATCAGTGAGTTGGATGATGAGGAGAAGACCGAGGCCAAGAACCTCTGTGATACCCATTTGACGGACAAGGAACGCAACAGCATCATTGCGATGTATGTCAGCGGCTCCATCCAGCTTGAGCGCAGGGGGTCGGAAGACTATCTGCTCTTGCTCAACCTCATCGAGATGTTTGCAGAGAACAAGAAATGGAACATCGTCGATTTCCTCAGCCTGAAGATCCTGCGCAAGACAGAGAACAAGCACGCCCTGAGGCTGCTTGCAAACAGCTATGCACAAAACGGAAAGGAAGATGAGAAATATGCAGTGTGGGAACGCCTGGTCAAGGTTGACTACGACGAAATCGAGATAGTCAAGCAGATCGGAGCATACGCCCAGCAGAAGGGGAACACCGAGAAGGCGGTCTCCATGTACCGCAAGGCGGTGCACAGGCTTCTCAAGCGGAAGGACACCTCCCCTATCCGCTCCATCTTCAACACCTTGGTTGAACTCGATGGGGAGAACTTCGAGTACTTCATGAACCTTGCAGACCAGGTGGGTGTCTTGAGCCACAGCACCGCCATCGCCATGCTGCGCGACCTTGAGGCGGCCAACAAGAAGAATGTCGACAACCAGATCGAGGCACAGAAGAAGACCCTCCAATTTGACCGTGACGACATCTACGCGAAGGAGAACCTCATCAAGAGCTACAAGCTCAAGTACAAGGACCACTCCCGTCTGAAGAGCTGCCTTGATTCCAGCGCCCTCACCAGCAATATGGTGCGCGACGTCATCCACAGCATCGAGGATTTTGAGACAAACATCGCCTTTGACAAGGGAACGTTCGTGTTTCAGAACAGCACAGGCAAGATCGGTCGTATCCGTTCCATCGATGAAAACGATGTGATCGTCGACTTTGCAGGCCAGAAGGGCAAGGAGGGCAACCGCCTCTCCACAGCCATGGCCTTCAAGAGCCTGATGCCCCTTGCCAAGAGCCACATCTGGGTGCTCAAGAGCGCCCTTCCCAAGGAGAAGCTCAACAAGAAGGTCCTGGAGGACATCCCCTGGACACTGAAGACACTGCTGACCAGCAACGGAGGCAAAAGCTCCCTCAAGGAGATGAAGGCCGAACTGGTGCCCTCCATCCTTGAGCCCAAGCAGTGGACCACCTGGTCCAACCATGCCAAGAAGGAGCTGATGAACAACCCTGTCTTTGACCTGTCGGCCCAGGATGTGGACACCTATATCCTCAGGTCCACCCCTGTAAGCTACGAGGAGAAGCAGCTTGCCGTCTTCCGCAGTGAAAAGCAGTTCTACGACAAGATCAAGAGACTGAAGGAGTTCCTTACCTCCAAGGGGGATGTTGAGAGCGATTTCTTCTATGAGATGGTAAAGTATTTCAGCGACATGTTCCTTGAGGATAACGGGGCCCTCAAGCCCATGGGCGAGGTCAACGACTATACCTTCAGCGCATTCCTGCTCCTGGAGGACCTGGTACAGAAGCAGAATATGAACTTCATCAACCGCGTCGAGGGACTCTCCTTCAAGGAGCTGTTCGAACGCACCGACGATGTTGAGGCCCACTTTGATGCGATCAAGGACCCAGAGCTGAAGAAGAGCTTCATCGACCATGTCGTTGAGGAGATTCCCGGATGGAGCAAGGTGCTTGCATCCCTGTTCCAGTACTACCTCACCAGCTACATCCCTGAGATATTCCGCCATCACAAGAAGACCGCCGAGTTCAACAAGGTGTATAGGGATGCGGTGGAGAATTTCAAGGAGAAGGCCTCCACCCTGATCTACCTCATCAAGAACTCCGATGAGAAGCAGTGGGAAAAGGCAGGGGTCTCGGCTGAACAGCTGCTGTACACAGAGCTGCAGCTGCTTGACTACACCAACCGTTGCATCGATTCCCGCAAGGATGTCCAGGAGAACCGGAAGAACACCAAGACCCTGATGACCATCCTCTTCAATGAGAAAAAGATATTGACCTATATCGAGCAAGGCAATGAGGAGACTGCACAGAAGATCTACAGCCTGGTTGCCAATGTGTTCGACCTTCCCGGAGGAAAGAAGATTGAGATAAAGCACGCCATAAGCGTGAAGTACCCCTCCTTCCGTTTCTTTGACGAGGTCAGCCCCATCGACAGGGAGACGCTGGTTCCCACCGGTCTCTTCTGCACAGCCGCTGCCTATGATGCAAAGGTCAAGGAGATGGAGCGCATCCAGCATGTGGACCTGGTGGAAGTTGCCAAGGAGATCGGCGAAGCGCGTGATATGGGTGACCTTCGTGAGAACAGCGAGTACAAGTACGGCAAGGAAAAGCAGTCCATGCTCAGCAACACACTGCGCCGCCTCGCCGAGGAGCTGGACAGGGCTACGGTCATCACCAAGGATAAGGTGGACCCCTCCCGCATAGGGTTCGGCACCAGAGTCGAGCTGTTTGACAACCTCAACGGGGAAGCTGTCACCTATACGATCATGGGACCTTGGGAGTCCAATCCCAATGAGAACATCATCAACATGCTCGCCCCCTTTGGCAGGGCACTGCTCAACCATCAGGTGGACGAGAGGTTTGTCTTCACCCTGAACGAGCAGCCCTATGACTTCACCGTCAAGAGCATCGAGGTCCTTGACCTCTAGGAGCTGGAAAGCAACAGCGTATTTTACAAGGCGACAAGGCCCTGTTTCCCCGAGAAACAGGGCCTTGTCGTTCGTTATTATCTCCCTTCATCTTTCTTCTCTGGTATGGTGTATTTTACCACTCGCTCTCATTTAGCTTTAGATGAGGCCAGTGCATCCAAACTCCTCTCCCCTTCACCCTCTTGATACAAACAAATCTCAGATGCTCCCTTGACTGATTGAGGCGAACCATGTATTAATGAACATTGTTCAGTATGGAGGTTGCCATGAACTCAAAATTAATTTCCCAGGAAGGTATCCTCTCTGCAGGAAAAGAGCTTGTTGCCCAAGGGGGTATCACTGCCTTGAGCATACGCACCATAGCCCAACGATGTAATATTTCTGTAGGGTCGGTATACAACTACTTCCCTTCCAAGGGAGAGCTCCTTATAACAACCATCGAATCAATTTGGCAGGAGATCATATATGATGAACAAACCATGCCTAGGGAGCTTGGGTTTTCAGACCATATTCTGTATCTGTTCAACAATATCCAGAAAGGTTTTGAAAAATACCCCGCATTCTTTACCGTGCACCCCATGAGTCTGGCCCAAGCACAAAAAAAGAGTGGCCGGGCGGTAATGCAGCACTATTTTACCGGTATGAAGGACGGGTTGCTGAAAGCCCTACAACAAGATCCTCATGCGAAGAAAGAGCTCTTCTCCGATACTTTTACCCCCCCTGATTTTGTTGATTTCATCTTTTCCAATATTCTTACCCTGCTCATGCAGGGAAACCCATCCTGTGACCATCTCTTGGAAATCGTGAGACGGGTAGTGTACGAAGAGTAATCCCCATCCCTTTGTCCAAGAAGACCAAATCTGTACTCATCTCAATCTCGTAGTAGGCTGCATATGCAAGCTAGTATGGAAACTTTGTTTGACGTGGTATATCTTTCCACAGTTATTGTTTTGGGAATTAGCATGATCAAGGGTGCCAAGGGCAACAAGCAGTACCTTTTGTTTGGCATTATGGCTGTTGTCCTAGGTGCAGGTGATGCATTTCATCTTGTTCCCAGGGCGATCGCCTTGTCCACAACAGGACTTGAAAACTTTCCCGTCGCCCTCGGCATAGGGAAGTTCATCACCTCCCTTACCATGACATTCTTTTATATCCTGCTCTACTATGTGTGGAGACAACGGTATACCATAGAGGGGAAACAGAAGCTAACGGCTACGGTTTACCTGCTTGCAGCAGCGCGCATAGTGCTCTGCCTCTTCCCACAAAACGCCTGGACGACAGCTAATGCACCTGTATCGTGGGGAATCTATCGCAACATACCCTTTGCCCTCTTGGGACTGGTGATAATAGTGCTGTTCTACCATAGTGCAAAAGATCATGATGATCATGCCTTTCGTTTTATGTGGCTCACTATCGTCCTGAGCTTTGCCCTGTACATTCCTGTAGTCCTGTGGGCGAATGCCTTCCCCCTTATTGGCATCCTTATGATCCCCAAGACCCTCGCCTATGTCTGGACTGTTTTTATTGGATATAGTGACATGCGAAAGAGTTTACAAAAAGCAGCGTAGGTAACCAGACTACCACACCAAGAGGTTTCGACCACTTTGTGAATAAGAGAGCATGGGCAGGAGTGCTATAGTACAACAGCGTTCCTGCCCCTCTTGTTTGTATCATTGCTCCCTGCCAAAGAAGCATCCCCTTGATCATTCACTCCTGGTGAAAGCTTGTTCATAGACAGGTCCGAGCAAGCTGAGGACCTTCCTTACCTCCGGAGGAAGGGAGGATCGTATCAGAAGCTTCTCGCCTCCGGGCATGGTGAGCAAGGTCGATCCCAGGTTGTCAAATATGGTGAAGATTTTCCTCAGGGTTGGGTTTGCGTTGTCCCTGAACGATGCGGGGCCTCCATTCTGGATGTGGATCGTCTCATTTCTCTTTGCAAGGGACGCCCTCACCTGTTTCTCCAGCAGAGCATAGACGAGAAGGGAGACGCTCATAACAAAGCCCAAGGCCCCGAAGCATTCGGGTTGCTTTTGAGAGAGAGGGGTAAGCGTGAGGTTTCCGCTTGTAAGGAATCTGAGTCCACGCTCGACAGCTTTATGGTTTTTATATATCTGTAGCACCTGATCATCTCCCAGGGAGAGGTCGTTGGTGGCAAGTATATACCTGCCAATCTTCTTGCACGCCTCTCCAAGGGCCAAGGGGTCCTTGCCATAGGTAAGGCTACAAGAAAAGAGCTTTGTCTTGGTTATCTTGACTTCTACCTTCAGCAAAGGCCATCGGGCTATGAGTTTCTTGGCTGCACGCAGGGCATCCTCTTCGCTCGCAAAGGTTTGCTCTTGTAAAAGCCTACTCCTTGCCTTTGCATCCAGCAGTTGTTTTTCCTGGTTCCTTTGCAGGGTCTTCTCCATACGATCATACTTCTTCTGGCTAAAGACAAGGATCCATCGCTGGGCAACCCCACCATAGGAGGAGTCCAGGCCATACACCTTGTACCCTTCAAGCTCGCTATCGACAAATAAAGGCTCTAAAGTGGGCAGGCAGTGCGCTAGTTTCTCAGGTACATAACTGACCCATCTCTTGGGAAAAGTAGCAATGTTCTTCTTGGTGTAGAAAAAGCTGTCCCTTATGAAGATGCTATCAAACGTCGTGTTTTCCAGCAAACTGTTTGTCAGGCTGTCCTGGTTAACCTCTATCGCGAGGGGAAAACCATGAACATTGACCAGGAAGGAGAGCACCTGGAGCTTCCAAGGGGAATCATTCTCGTACGCAGGAACAGTCTTGATATGCACAGCTTGCCCGTCATCAACCTCCCCTGCAAGGGAGAAGTATATGGTATCCCTATGCAGGGTTTCCCAGGCAAGGGGAACGTGCTGACCTAGATGGGATACTACCTGGGAGAATAGCCTCCCCTCCCCGTATTCCTCGATCGCAAGGAGGGTCTCATTCATTGTTACCTCGGTAAAATCCTCCGCCTCGGGCCCGGGACCGAAGATTATCTCCAAGTCCAGGTCATCGGGGGTGACCCTAGACTGGAATCGGGGGGTGAGGCAGGTACAAAGGAGGAAAAGGATAGAGTGTGCATGGGATAGTTGGGGGTGTACTTTCTTGGGGAGCAGGGTATCAAAGAGCTGAAAGAGGCCGTGCTCCTCAAAGAATGCCCGAAGCATCGGGTAGTGTTTGAAGGAGAGTAAGGTGACTTGTTCTGCATCAATAAACTGTTGCATGGTACCTCCTAGAGGGAAACAGACAATAAGACGATATCAAACCTATATCGTATATATACGTTTCCAATATGCTATCCAAAATCTCTTACGTGATCTCACCTTTGTGACGTCTGCTTCTCAGTAGGCGTAGGAATGGTATGTTGGCAAGGGTGTAGGAGAGCAGCGTCAAAGCCACAGCACCTCCTCCCAGGAGGGCCAGCAAGCCAAGGTTGGCCAGTGTTGAACCACTTTCATACCACCTGAGGTCAAAGAGGCTGTAGAGGACAGCAAGGGCCAACAAGGGAAGGTTTGCCACCACTACGCGTAAGACTCCCTTGCAGAGCTCCTTATCCCTGTACAGGGGGTAGAGGTCTCGTAGAACAAAGACAAGAATACTGAAAAACAGGGTGAACGAGACGACAGATGCAAGGGGCAAGGCTATGATGCCCACCCCCATCCTGATGAAGAGCCACATCAGGAACATGTCAAGGAGGCTCATCAGGGCAGTAACGCGTGTCATGCTCCTATGCCTCTCAGCGCTGTAGCCCACCCTCTGCAGGAGGTTGAACCAGGCTGCCGCTGTCATGCCCAGGAGGTAGTACCTGAGCACCTTCGCAGTGAGGTGTGCATCGGCGAGGGTGTAGTTGCCCGTCAGCAGGACTGAGGAGACGGTCTCATTGCTAAGGAAGAAGAGAATGATGGTGCTGGGCAGCAGGAATGTGAGGAGGTTTATCAGGGCCTCCCTTGACACTTTGTGCAGTTCGTCATCTCTTGACAGGGCGTAGGCGCGACTCATCAGGGGAAAGGAGACAGCAACTACCGCATTGAAGAATATCCCGTAGGGAGCCTGCCAGAAGATGAGCGAGTTGCTGAAGGCGGTGACGCTTCCTTCGGAAAGGGAGGATGCAAACCAGAAGGCCACCATCTGAGCAGCCACCACAATGAGGGAGCTGAGCACCATCTGCACCCAGGACTTCAGCAAGGGCTTGAAGGGGGTCCCCTTCGCCCTGAATGCGACGCTCATGCGATAGCCGTAGCGGCGCACAACCAGGTATGAGTATGCTCCCTGCAAGACCCCACCGGCAACAGAAGAGTATGCCATGCTCATCGCACCGAAATAGGGGTGCATGAACTGCACGCCGAAGATGACCGAAAGTGAGAACAGCAGCGGAGCTGCATGGGAGTGGAAGAAGCTCTGGTGGCAGTGCAGAAGCCCGTTGAAGACCGACCCCACGCTGATGGTAAGCAGATAGACCATGAAGAACGGCAGCAGCCTGGCTCCGAGAACGAGCTGCTCAGGGCCAAAGTCGGAGAAGAAGGCGAGCAACGTCTCCCCATAGAGGTAGGAGAAGAGCACCAGGGGCAGGATCAGGAGGGTCTGGTAGGTGCAAAGCAAGGCGAAGAGCCGCTTGGAGGCCTTTGCATCCCCCCTGTCTATCAGGCGGCTGAAATAGGGGATGATGGAGGCGTTGATAGCCCCCTCGGCAAAGATTTTGCGGAAGTTGTTGGGTATGTTGAAGGTGAAGTTGATCACGTCCGCTATGCCGCTTGCCCCGAATACGGATCCGATGACCCTTGCCCTGACGATGCCGAGCACCCTGCTGGCGAGGGTGCACACCATCACAACGACGCTGCTTTTGGCTGCAGCCTTATCTTGCGTAGAATCTTGCAAGGTAATCCCTCTTGAAAGAGGAGAACCTGTCTTCGGCTATCGCCTGGCGGACCTTCTCCATCAGACGGTAGAAATACGTCAGGTTGTGTTCGGTGGCAAGCATGCCCCCGAGCATCTCCCCTGCCTTGACCATATGGTGCATATAGGCACGAGAATACTGCGTGCAGGCCGTACAGGTGCACCCCTCCTCAAGGGGGGAGCGGTCAAACTTATGGATGGCCTTCTTCAGGACCACCACCCCATCGTCGGTGAAGACAGCTCCATTGCGTGCCATGCGCGTTGCAAGCACACAGTCGAACATGTCTATGCCGTTCTCCACAGCCTCCAGGATATAGTCGGGGCTGCCGATGCCCATCACATACCGGGGCTTCTCCCTGGTCACGATCTCGGCGGTATAGGCGAGGAACTCACTGAACTGCTGGGCACTCTCCCCTACAGAGAGGCCGCCGATGGCGATGCCGGGGAAATCCATGTTGTTGAAGAACTCTGCGCTCTCCTTTCTCAGCTCCTTGTAGAAGTTTCCCTGCACGATGCCAAAGAGGTTCCCCTTGAAGCCGTCACCCAAACTTTCTCGGTGTGCCAGGGCCCGTCCTGCCCAGTTGTGCGTGATGTGCATGGCCTCCCTGGCAGCCTTCAGGCTGATGTCGGGGGGTGTGCATACATCCAGGCACATTGCGATGTCGCTTCCTATGGTCCTTTGGATGTCGACGACCTTTTCAGGGGTGAACAGGTGCTTGGACCCGTCGATATGGCTTTGGAAGTTGACACCCTTCTCGCTGATCTTGCGCAGACCCGAGAGGGAGAAGACCTGAAAGCCCCCGCTGTCGGTAAGCAGATTATGCTGCCAGTTGGAGAAGGCGTGAAGGCCCCCGAACTGCTGGAGGACCTCCATGCCCGGGCGCAGGTAGAGGTGGTAGGTGTTTCCCAGGATAAGCTTGTACCCTATGGCCGCCACATCCTGGTGGTACATGCCCTTGACGGTGCCATTGGTGCCTACCGGCATGAATACCGGAGTCTCGACCACCCCATGGCCGAGCGAGAGCAATCCGAGCCTGGCGTTGCTGTGTATGTCCTTATGGGTCTCTGTGAATATTTTCTGCATGGTGCCTCAACGAAGAACGAGTCGTTCTGATATTGCTATCGATACTATCACAATCATGGGGATTACCATACCCCATACAGGTTCGATGACCCCTTGTTTTGCCATGATCAGGGTCACCATCTGCACCACAAAATAGATCACTGCAATGAAAAGGCTGGTGATGATACTGAACAGGAGGACATTCTTCTTATACTTATAGCTTATGGTACAGGCAATGAAGATCAGCACAAGGGGGGTTAGGGAGCCCAGGATCCGGGTGGCGAAGTCCGTGGCCGCCTTGTACCAGAGCTTGGGGTTGAGGATGCGAATGCGCTGCAGGTATTTCACTGCAGAGGAGAGCTCCATCGTCAGGATGTCGCTGGAGATGTTCTTGAAATAGCTGGGTTCAAGGTCGAAGCCATCAATGAGGGTGCTGCTCTCCCTTTTGGAGTCAACGCTCAGGGAGTCCCTGTCTATGGTGTGGATCGTTGCATCGGAGAGTCTCCATATCCTGTTTTCCTCATCCCAGGATGCGCCGGTGGCGTCGATGCGGCTTTCAAGCTCCCCCTTGTCATCCATCAGGACCAGCGTCAGGGCCCTGAGGCTCTTGTTCTCATCGTTGTACCTGGAGGCATGGACGACAAACCGACCCTCCGGGTCGCTGAGGGTGATGTTGCGGTTGTCAAAGGTGCTTCGCAGTCCGAAGAGCTCATCCTGCATTACCTTCCTGTTCAGGGATGTGGGGATGGCAACCAGTTCATTGAAGCCGAACTGGAAGAGCGAGAAGAAGAGGCCCAGCAGCAGGATGGGGATGATGATCCTCCTGTAGCTGATGCCGGCATTGTACAATGAGATGAGCTCGTTGTTCGCCTGCATCTGGGAGAGGTGGTAGGATGCGGCGAAGAGCAGCGAAGGAGCCAGGACAAAGACCAGGGCCTCCGGGGCGTAGAGCAGCGTGAGCCTGGAGATTGCAAAAAAGCCTGCCTGGCTGTTCACATAGGAGTCCAGGTGCATGAACAGGTCGACGCTGACCAGCATCAGGGTACAGAGCAACGCGGTGATGAGGCCAACCTTGGTCACGGACCCGATGATATGGCGGGTGAGCAGCCTCATAGGCGCCTCGTAAGGAGCAAGAGGAAAACCCCTATGGAGAAGAGCAGCACGTTGGGAATCCAGATGAGGAAGGCAGGGTTGAAGGGGACAGAGAATATCTGCATCTGGGCAAAGAAGAGCATGTACCAGTATGCCACCGCCACCAGCATGGATAGGCCGAACCCTATGAGCCGGCCATGCTTCACCCTGAAGAAAGAAAGCGAGAAGGTCAGGAATATCAGCATGGTGCAGGCTGCCGAGAGGGCATATTTCTTGTTCAGCTCTGCGCGGTAGTACTGGTAGTAGAAGTTGATGGGTGGATTTTTCTGCAACTCGGCTATCTTTGCCTCAAGAGAACCTCTCTGCTCGACCGGTGTGCGCTCCCTTTCCTCCTCCAAGGCGAGTATCCTCCTTGCATGGACCTTGCGGTCCTCCTCAAGGGCGATCCTGTATGTTGCGATGCGCTCACTCAGCTCCGCTATGGAGAGTTGGGAGGGCAGTGCCGAGGCTAGTGAGGCGACCTGGCCGGAGAAGTTCAGGTAGAACTGGGCCTGTTCTGCTTCGGCGAGGGTCCAAGCGTCGATGTCCTTCTCCTCGGAGGAGAAGATCAGCGGGGATTCGAGGTCGAGGCGGTAGATGAAGCTCTGCAAGTCTATGAGGCTTACCTCCCCCTTCGGGGAGCTGAGGACCTGGCTGTTGCCCTTGTTTGCAAGGTCAAAGAGGATGATGTCATGGACAGTGGAGCCTGAGACCTCCTTGTTGACCATCACGCGCTCTCCTATGGTGTTGGTGGAGTTGCTCGTCAGTTCCAGGGTGGGCAGGTCCCTCATCAGATCGGTATAGAGGGTTTTGTACTGGCGCGTACTCCACGGCAGTGCCTTGTCCGCTGTAAGGAAGGTAGCAAAGGAGAAGAGTATGGATATTGCTATGATGGGGATGAAGATGCGCCGCATGGCGATGCCAGAGGCTCGCATGGCAAGTATCTCGTTGCTGCTAGAGAGGTCCCCTATGACCATGCTTGATGCGGTCAGGGAGCTGAAGGGAAAGGTATAGAGCAGGAACTGGGGGACAGACAGGAGTATGAGGCGGAACACAGCCAGGAAATCCACGTTCTTCAGCAGTATCCTCTGGGCTATGAGCAGGATCTGGTTGATGAAGAAGATGAAGAAAAAGAACATGAACGCCACAATAAAAGCGAGCAGGTACTCCCTGCCTACATGTCGGTACACCAACCAATGGCGTTCATTTCGAGCCACATCACACTCCTGTAGAACCGAAGCCCCCCTGCCCCCGGTCTGTATGGTCGAGCCTCTCTTCCCGGTGGAAGGAAACCTTCTCATACCTGGCTATCACCAGTTGGGCAATGCGGTCACCATGGTGGATGGTGAAATCCTGTTCGCCATGGTTTATAAGCAGAACCTGCACTTCTCCGCGATAGTCGGCATCGATGGTACCCGGACTGTTGAGCACCGTGACCCCTGCCTTGGCAGCGAGACCCGAACGGGGTCGGACCTGAGCCTCAAACCCTTGGGGAAGGGCTATACTGAGACCGGTGGGAACCTTCGCATAGGAGCCGCTTGCTATAATCATATCCTCTTCAAGGCAGGCGAATAGGTCTGCGCCTGCACTGGAAAGGGTGGCATACGCCGGTGCGGATGCACCGGCCTGCAAGGTAATGCGTACTGTCTCACCCATAGTTACTTGGATGTGAGAGCGTCGACATAACTGAGGTTGAGCCTGTTCTGGCGGTCAATTTCCATCAGCTTCACAGGGATGACCTGTCCTACGGTCAGGACATCCTCAACATGCTGGACACGCTCCTTGGAGAGCTTGGAGATGTGGCAAAGGCCTTCCTTTCCAGGAAGAATTTCGATGAATGCACCAAAGTCCATGATGCGCTTGACCGTTCCTTCGTAGATCCTTCCCACTTCCGGCTCTTCAATGATCGACTTGACCAGCTCCTTGGCAAGGTTTGCCGCGGCACTGGTTCGTCCGTAGATGGTGATCGTCCCGTCATCTGCGATGTTGACCTCAGCACCACTTTGGGCAGCGATTGCCTTGATGGTCTTGCCACCGGTGCCGATAACAGCTCCGATCTTCTCTTCGTCGACCTTCATGGTCAGGATCTTCGGAGCAAGCTCGCTGATCTCTTCCCTTGGGGCCTTCAGGGCCTTGTCCATGACGCCAAGGATATGCAATCTGCCTTCCTTGGCCTGGGAGAGGGCCTTGGTCATGATCTCAGGGGTGACGCCGGCGATCTTGATGTCCATCTGGAAGGCGGTGATGCCGTCCTTGGTACCGGTAACCTTGAAGTCCATGTCACCGAGGTGATCTTCCTCACCGAGGATATCGGACAGGACGACGTACTTGGAGTAGTCCGCCCCTTCGGTGATCAGGCCCATGGCGATGCCTGCAACAGGCCTCTTGATGGGAACGCCTGCATCCATCAGGGAGAGACAGCCTCCGCACACTGATGCCATGGAGGAGGAGCCGTTGGATTCCATGATCTCACTGACAACGCGGATGGTGTACGGGAACTGGTCCTTGGAAGGGATGACAGCCTCCAGGGCACGCTGTGCAAGGTGACCGTGTCCGATCTCCCTTCTTCCGGTGCCGAGGCGTCCTGTCTCACCAACACTGTAGGGAGGGAAGTTGTAATGGAGCATGAAGTTGCTGAAATACTTGTCCCCATCGATGGTGTCGAACATCTGCTCGTCACTGGAAGTGCCCAAGGTGGTTGTGGCAAGGGCCTGGGTCTCTCCACGGGTAAAGAGTGCAGAGCCGTGGGTCCTGGCAAGAAGACCGACTTCACAGCTGATGGGCCGCACCTTGTCAACGGGGCGGCCGTCGGTTCTCAGGCCATGGTTGAGGATGGAGTCACGCAGGATCTCGTACTCAAGCTCTTCAAACAGGGTTGAAAGCTGGCCGTCCCTCTTGGGATCCTCTTCCAACTCATCGGCGAACTTCTCCTTGACCTGGCCCTGGGCGACTGCAAGGGCGGCATAGCGCTCCATCTTGCCCTTGACGAACGAGGCGACCTTGATCAGGGGCTCTGCAAATGCCTTTACAGGGGTGAGCCATGAGAGGTCGACCTTGGAGACTATGACAGGAAGCTTCTCCTTGCCGGCAAGCTTCTGCAGCTCGAGCTGGGCGTCACAGATGTCCACGATGACAGGCTGTGCTGCTGCGATGGCGGCGAGCATCAGCTCTTCACTGACCTCACGGCCTCCACCTTCAACCATGGTGATGCCGCTGCGGGTTCCCGCCACCACAATGTCCAGGGTCGATTTTGCAATCTCGGAAAAAGTGGGGTTGACCACATACACACCATCGACCATGGCAATCCTGACTGCGGCGATAGGGCCGTTGAAGGGGATGTCGCTGATGGTCACGGCAGCGGAAGCTGCGTTCATGGCAATGATGTCCGGGGGGTTGTTCATGTCTGAGGAGACAACCGTCGGCACGATCTGGATCTCACGGCCAAAGGCCTTGTCAAACAGGGGGCGCATGGGGCGGTCGATCAGGCGACTGACAAGAATTTCCTTGTCCTTGGGCCTTGCCTCCCTTTTGAGGAATCCACCGGGAATCTTGCCTGCGGCATAATATTTTTCATTGTATTCTACACTGAGGGGTACATAGTCCAGGGGCTCGGACGGCTGGCGGCCACTACAGACAGTTGCAATGACAGCACTGCCTTCAAAGTATGCATATACAGTACCACTGGTCTGTTTTGCAATCTTACCGGTTTCAAATACCAGCTCTCCCTTACCAATCTTAACGGAAACTTTTTTTACTTCTTGCATTTCTCATTCCTTCTTTGTTCTTTTTTCTTCTGTTGAAAATGAAAATAGCTCCTACAACCTGTTTGGTTGCCGGAGCTATCTTACTATTTTTTAGAGAATAACACCAACACTACTTTCGTATACCGAGTTCAGTTATCAGGGCACGGTATGCATTGATATCGTTGTTTCTCAAGTATTTGAGCAATCTTCTGCGCTTGCCGACCATCTTCAGAAGGCCGCGCGTCCCTGCATGGTCCTTGGGGTTCTTCTTGAAGTGAGGCTGAAGCTCATTGATGCGAGCGGTAAGCAGGGCGATTTGAGCCTCTGTCGAACCGGTGTTAGCTGCATCACCACCAAACTTGGTGATGATTTCTAGTTTTTCTTCTTTCGAGATCATAAGACACTCCTCTTAGCTATGCTAAGACATTTTGCACGTACCGCTGTGGTATCCCACATCTCCCCGATTGGTTTGATCAGCAGTTCACCCTCTCCAAAGAGGGCGAGAACCCTTGATGTCTGACCATCGGACAGGAACATGGTCGCCTCATACGCTCCTGCCATAGGCAGGTGCTGCATGAATGATGCGGTACGATACAGCAATCCCTCTTCAGTGAATTTGGAAGGGTAAGCAACCAGATCCAGGGCATAGGGCCTGCCGAGCATACTTTGGACTTCTTCCAAAGCGCCCTCTAGAAGTTTTTGCCGCACGGAGGTGCTGCTTGCAATCTCACCGTCTGCCGTACGGACAAAGGGTGGGATGACAACAAGTGCACCAGGTGCTAATCGGGATAGATGTTCCTGCAGCTGAACAGGTCCGGCGCTTGAAACCGGGGCACCGCAGCGGAAATCCTCTCCGACAACCATCGCCTTCAACTGACAAAATGCACAGATGAATGCGAGGAACTCCTTAGCTGTGAGTTTACTGAATTCAACAGAAAAGTCAATGACAACCAAATGATCGATGCCTATTTCTGAGAAAATCTCCTCACTTTGTACCATAGTGGTCAGTCTGTTGCGGACAACCTGGCTCTTCATGAACATCTTGGGGTTCTTGTTGAACGTGATGGCCATCGACTGCCAGCCGTTGCTTCTTGCCAATTCCACAGCATCGCTGAGGATCTTGGTATGGCCCACATGCAAGCCGTCAAACACCCCTACAGAGACGCTCATAGGTGTTTGCCAGAGGACAGGGTGTTCGCACAGATGCATAAAATCATATTTCTTCATCTAGGGCCTCACCTGTTCTCTATGGATTTGGGCGATGATGCGCTTGTCCTGGAGGTCAAGGACACAGCACAGGGTCCCCTCCTTGGAGTAGACAGCGCCATAGCGTGCATCCTCGCTTGACCTGAGAGTCGTGCAGTGCTCAGGGTACTTTCCATTGGCCAGCGAGAAAAGATGCGAGTCCTCCACCTCAAGGATGGCCATGGTCGCGATGCTCCTGATCAGGGCGTCGGTATTCCCCACCGAGGCCAGCAAGGCGTCGGTATCGGTGGAGGGTACGGCGTCCTGCAGCAGGAAGGGCCCGATCTGGGTACGGACAAGGTCGACCAGATGGCCGCGGCTATTGCAGGCGAGTGCAAGGTCCCTTGCCAAAGACCGTATGTAGGTTCCCTTCGAGACATGTATGTCGGCAACGAGCAGATGCTCCTCAAAGGATACCACCTCAAAGGAGAAGACCGTCACCGGACGCTTCTCCATGACAACGACCTTGCCCTCGCGGGCGAGCTTGCTGGCGCGCTTGCCGCCTATGTGCAGGGCACTGTACTGGGGGGGGCTCTGTTGTATC
>Ga0265295_1003679_pt1 | contig 21870 bp, 14 predicted proteins | sample Munlansysbiofilm_FD_192503 | JGI IMG/M metagenome (GOLD analysis project Ga0265295, IMG submission 192503) | Leachate microbial communities from a municipal landfill in Southern Ontario, Canada - Methane capture system biofilm | ecosystem: Engineered > Solid waste > Landfill > Unclassified ...
TTACTCTTGCATAATATGTTCCTGGTCCAACTGTCAAAGGATTTGCAGAACCTAAAATAGTACCTGTTCCACCTGTTCCTGTGTACCAAGTTAATGTTGCTCCAGTTCCAACAATTCCATTTGCGGTTATTGTTGTTGTGGCTGACGAACAAATTGGGCTGGCAGCAGCAGTTGCTGACGTTATTCCAACATCAATATTAGAATCAACTGTTACAGATGCTTCAACTGGACTTCCACATGTTCCGGTTACTCTTGCATAATATGTTCCTGGTCCAACTGTCAAAGGATTTGCAGAACCTAAAATAGTACCTGTTCCACCTGTTCCTGTGTACCAAGTTAATGTTGCTCCAGTTCCAACAATTCCATTTGCGGTAATTGTGGTTGTTGCTGACGAACAAATTGGGCTGGTCGTAGCAGTTGCTGATGTAATTCCAACATTTGTATTAACAGTAACAGTAACATTTGCACAAGATGTTGTATTGCATGTCCCCACTCGACGTACATAATACGTTGTTGTTGTACTTGGTGCTACAGATAATGCAGATGCTATTCCCAACACAGCACCAGAACCGCAACCACCAGCATACCATTGATAAGTTGCTCCTGGAGCACTTATACCTCCAACTGCCGTTAACATTGTATTATCACCAGAACATATTGTTGTTGTACCTGATATTGAAGTTGGTGGTGTAGATTCAAAATTAGAAATATCAAATTCGGCAATAAAATCTGTTTGCCCGCTCGCTCCCTCCTTATCAGAATGAAAATATGCTCCTCCTCCAGGATCAACAGTAGTAATTGTATAAGCATTATCTAATACTCCGCATTGAACCAATGTTGTTCCACATACTGTTGAATTTAATCCAAGCCCTCCTGAAGACATATATGTTTTATTTCCAAAATAGCTTGCCCACTTCTGAACACCACTTATATTAAATTGAGAAAGTACAACTGCATAATCACCTGTTTGGGATGACTGATTGTAGCTTCCTGCCAGAGACAGTGTTGGGAAAGTATTAGTAGTCCTGCTTATCCCCGACACAAATATATTATCGTTCTCATCAATTGCTAGACCTTTAAAATCTGTTCCATCACTGATTCCATTACCTCCACAGTAGGTAGCCCATTTTCTTACGCCTCCGTTAGAAAACTGCAAGATAACTCCATCGCAAACAGCAGAGCTACCAGTTGATAACGTATTCTTATAAAACGCTCCACCGCCTGGGTTATACCATGGAAAATTAGTGGCGTTTGCTCTTCCCACAAGAATAACATCACCATTTGATGCTACTTTCAAATCTCTACAATCCTGCCATAGCATAGATCCACTAATATACACCCCTCCATACAATGTACACCAGTTAAGAGACCCATTATTAGCGAATTTAAAGATTTGAATCTTACGACCATTGCCACAAGCAACACCATCAACATAAGCACCACCAGGATTCACAGTTGTATAAGAACCACTACCAGAGCCTCCAATAAAAATATTATTATTGGCATCAATATCAATTGCAGTATTATTACCATTGTAGTCATCGACAGCACCCTGACAAATATATGTACTCCATTCAAGGACTCCTGTGGCAGAAAACCGATGAAGCGTTGGAACGCTGGATTCTACTGATGTGCCATGATAATAATGACTACCTCCAGGATTTGCCAATGGCATGGGATTCCATGAAGGAGGAGTATATGTTTCTCCAGTAATCACGAGTTTATCGTTATTATCAATAGTAATTCCACAAAGATCTAATCCTGAACTTGATGAACCTGAAGTTTTATTAAACATAGTAGCCCAAAGGCGCATACCTGCAGAAGAAAATTTGAGAATAAAATTACGGTTATTACCCTGCTCCGTTTCGTAATACGCTCCTCCACCCATATCTTGAAGGGGAAAGGATGCAGGAGGATTTGCATAAACATAGAAAACACTACCAATGATATACAAGTTGGAATTTTTATCCATGGTAACACACTGATTCGAGTAATTTAAGCTTGCAGATTGGCTGCTAGCGTAATATGTGGCCCACACAATTTGTTTGCTGCTATTAAATTTCATTATTGTCAACTGCAAACCAGTAGAACCTCCCGTTTGAATATATTCACCACCAGGATTTATTACAGGAAAATTTGTGTTGTTATATGTATTCTGTACAATAAACATATTACCATCGGAATCCCAAACGGGATTAGTATAACTAGAAGCCGCAGAGGTAGATCCATCATAAAAATAAGTTGACCAACTTAAAGATGGATCAATAGTTACTGGTTGAGTCCTATCATATTCTCCAAGTTGAAACATTATTGTATCGTTGGATACAATAAATTCCGATTCAATAATTTCTCCGTTTTGGAAACTAAGAGGAGTATCTTCAATAATTTGACCAGGTAATATTTTCACAACAGCATTGCCTTCTTCATCAATACTTACATTTTCCTGACCTTTATAAAGAATTTTAATAAGCGATGGATCTGCTTTGGCGGAAATCTCAAAATCATACTTTAATTTTCCTGATTTTACATAAAAAATTAGGTCAATTCCAGGATATACATTAGCATATCTTATGCTTTCAAAAATAGGAATATTCATTAAACCATCTGGATGCTGGGGATTGAAATAATTACGCTTTTCGAACATCTCATTTTCACCTAAAGGACTACTGAATGTTGCTCCTGGAAAAGTAATATCAATGCGGTAAAATTCTCCTTCTCGATTTATTAGGTCTCCTTTATATTCGTCATTAGAGATTTGTTTCATAATATCTTCCCATTCTTTATCAGAATATGGATTTGGAATTACCCCAGAACGTATTTTATCAAATTCGGAGGACTCGATTTTTTTAAAATAAAACACAACGCCTTCGTTGGTAAAGAATACACTTGCTCCTGATATATTGGAAACAAAGTAAACATCACTGCGAAATTTCCCATCTTCATCAAATATCTGCCCCTTGTTTTCTTCAAATCCATGACTTAAATCAAAGTCAGTACGTATTAGCTCTTTACCATCTCCAATCTGTCTATTATTTTCAATAAATTGTGAAAATACCGAAGTGTTAAAACACACAAAACAAACAAAACAAACAATAAATAACAAAAACTTTCTCATAACAATATCATTAATTTACAATTACAAAAAATAAATCCAAACAATAACAATAATTAAACTTCCTCCACTTCCAATTAACAAAAATAACAAAAATATTATTAAAATATTAATTTATTGGCATAAATTCGAAAAATAAAGCAAATTTATATCATCATATCTGTTTTATTATCTTACCGCAATTAACAAGCACAACTCATAGTCTCTAAAAAAGGCTTCTAAATAGAAAATAACGGAACATTAACCACTAATAATAAACATTTATAACAACAGTTGAATTTTTAAAATTAAAAATACTTCGCCGTTATAAACCTGTGTTCGATTTAATTTTTGTCTGTTTATTAACTGACATTTACATTGCCTCCAATTTACTGTCAGAAATAAGATTGGATTTTTTTGTCGGTACTGTAAAGTCAAAATTCTACTATAAATTTAAGGCTAATCTTTAAATCTTGGGATTGCTGATTTGCGAATAGATCAGGAGTTCCACGCTTTGTGTAAAATACTGAACATTAAAAATTATACCGAACTCAGGTTTTTAAATAATGAAAAATAATATTTACTAGAAAAATAATTTAGCGAACACTACCCTCTAATTTAAGCTAATCCATTGAGGACTGAGAACTAAATGCGAAAATTTCAACTCCTTTCAATTACCTAGCATTATAGCAAGGTGTCTGACTGAATCGAAGACGCCGACAAACTGAGAATAAACGAACACCTCGGCATTTCGGCATCGCAGTACATCGCTCTGCATCGCAGACGAATAACTATCAGATAACTACAAAAATTGAATTTGCGAAAAATCTGCGAAACCTACGGGAGAAAAAAGACTACAACGAACAAAACAAACCGTAAACTGAGAATCAAGAACACTTATCCTCCATGCTCACATATTTCAACATCATCAGTTTTAAATAAATAGCTTTTTTATTAAGACAAACAACTAATAACAAATAATAATGCAACAAAGTATAATTTAAAAAAACAAATATCCATTATGCTAAAATCTACATTGTATTTTTTTTTATCTTTGTATAAAAAGTATTAATTACATATAGTGTCCGCACGAAAACTATAAACATTTAAGACTTTGGCGTTTTTTTGTGGATACTATACATATAACAACATAATGTTATGATAAAAAAAAGACTAGTATTTGTTATTTGCGTATTATTTATTTTAGGTTTATGCCCACTTACGCTTATTGCTCAAGGTGTAGCAATAAATGCTGACGGTTCATCTGCTGACGGATCGGCAATGTTGGATGTAAAATCTATAAATTCTGGAATGTTAATTCCAAGAATGACACAAGCACAAAGGAATCTTATTACCACACCAGCAACGGGTTTAATAATTTATCAAATAGATAATAACGCAGGTTTTTACTATTACAATGGAATTGCTTGGAGTAGAGTTGGCGATGGATTTGGAACTATTACCTCAATATCTACCGAAAATGGTATAACAGGAGGTCCAATTACAAGTTCAGGTACCATTGGACTTACAGGGCAGGCATTGTCGTTACACAATGTAAATACCAATGGTTTCTTTTATCGAAACGGAGGGACTATTAGCACCAGGAGTATTGCTGTTAACGGCAATGCAATAAATATAACAAATGGATCAGGAGCAAGTGGGAATCCAACCATTTCGTTAAACATTGGCACAGGTGCAACACAAGTCGCTGCTGGCTACCACACCCATGATGCTTCACACGTAGTATCTGGCGAATTTTACAGAGATAGAGTAAGGCGTATAGTTTCCAAAGACACTAGAAATGACAATACAGAACCACAAGATTACGAACCAGCTTTACAAACAGATTTTAAAAGCAATGCTACCGATGGATTGAGCGACGGCGGAACTTATCACGGAGTATTTTCATACAGACCTTACGGCAGCAGTTCCGATTTTTCTGGCGGACCAATGCACCAATTGGGTTTTACAACAAATGGGAACTTATGGATACGCTCATCAACAAACGCCACAACATGGGGTGATTGGGCAAAATTAATTACAAGTAATAATCTTGGTACTGTTAATGGTACACTTAACTATGTCGCTAAATTTACGGATCCAAATTCATTAGGAAACTCTCAAATTTTTGATAACGGAACTAATGTTGGCATTGGAACGACAAGCCCCTCATACAAACTGCAAGTAGAGGGTGATATATATGCAAACGGCGGCTGGTTAAGAGTTTCGGGCAATCAAGGTTTGCTTTTCCAATCTCATGGAGGCGGGCTTTACATGACAGATGGCACATGGATAAGAACTTATGGAAATAAAAGCTTTTACCATAACACAGGAATTATGAGAACAGATGGAACATTACAAGTTGGAAGCTCTGGTGCGACTTTAAATGTTCCAAGTGGAGGAAATTTTTCGTATCTTACAAATGTATTGTTTGCAAACACTACTGGAAATGTGGGTGTAGGTACTGCTAGCCCAATAACAAAACTTGATGTAAATGGTACAGTCAAAGCCAAATCATTTGCACAAAATAGTGCTGGCATTAGAATCACTTCTCCCGATGGAGCTGCATTTGCAACAAATACAGCCTCTGAAACAGGAGCAATTAAAATCACTTTACCACAATACCGCTCTTCAACTATGATGCGTATGACTGTAAAAATATATCAGTATTTAACTGACAAATCATACACAATTGAGTTAGGAGGATATAATTATTCTGCTGGAAGCTGGTATAACACATTTGCAGATATTAGTACTCGATTAGGAGATAATCTTACTGTTAGATTTGGACACGATGGAACAAATAACTGTATTTGGATTGGTGAAACAACTTCTACTTGGGCATATCCTCAAGTTTTTGTAACAGAATTCCAAGGTGGGTTTAATAATTATAGCGTTGATCAATGGGATGATGGTTGGGATGTATCTTTCGTTACCTCATTTAATACAGTCGAAACCACTGCAAACTCAGCCTACAATCCAAATGGAACTGGCACAACAAATTATTTGGCAAAATGGATTAATCCTAGCACACTAGATATTGGCTCTGTTTATGACAATGGAAATGTTGGAATTGGAACAACAAGCCCCTCAGCTAGACTTCACATCACAGCTCCATCAACTGGAACAACTTTAAAATTAGGAAGATTAAGCAATAATCCAACAATAGAAGGAACTGATGACTGGATGATGATTGAACAATCTGGAACAAATCCCTTAGCTTTAAACTACTACGGATCTAATCATGTTGTGATGGTTAATGGAGGAGGTAATGTTGGAATTGGAACAACATCGCCAGTTCAAAAATTACATGTAGTTGGACAAATAGCTATTAACGACAATAACACACGTTTATATGAAGGTTCTGGTAACAGTGTGAGAATCCAAACAAACTCTGGCTATACAGATATCGGTTCACAAAATACTAATTGGTCTCATTTTTCAACCGACAGACCAAGATTTTACTTTAATAAAGGACTCACTGTTGATACTGGCGATATAGGAAGTTACTCCCAAAATCTTTCATTACAAACTAGTGGCACCACCAGAATTACAGTACTTAATAGTGATGGTAATGTTGGAATTGGAACAACAGCACCAGACGAAAGACTACATGTCGTAGGAAACACTAAAGTAAGTACATTATCAGGAACAGGTAACCGCATGGTTTATGCTGATGCAAGTGGAGTTTTAAAAGCTGGAACTGGAAATGATAATACTAATTGGACTTTATCAGCCAATTTTAGTTATTCTCCAGATGATTTATGGGGGCATGGCGGAACAAGTGGTGGTACACTTAGCGGTGATGATGCAACAGCATCTTATACTATGCCTTTTAGTCTAACAATCGAAGGTACTAGTTATAGTACTTTAACTATTAGCACTAATGGCTGGGTAACTTTTGGAAGTGTTTCTAGTTCATATTATTCTAATAGTAGTTTACCTACATCTACTTTCTCTGTACCAGTTATATGTGCATATTGGGATGATTTAGTAGCAGAAGGGAGTAATATTAGATATGGATATGTAGGTACTAGTCCCAATCGCACAATAATAATTGATTATGAAGCTGATACATGGTCTGGAGATTATGATGTGCGATTTCAAGTTCAAATTCATGAAGGTTCAGGATTAATTAATATAAAATATAGACATGAAATGAATCATTCTGCCAATGGCCAATCTGCAACTATTGGATTTCAATTAGCAGGAGGATCATCAGCTAAAGCATATCCAATATCATATAATGGTAAAGTTCTTGATGACAATAGAGACGATAGTGAAGGCTGGTCAGTTTGTCCTGTAAGATAATTATGAAAATCAAAATAGTAACATTATCATTATTCGTGTTAGGCTGCACAATATTAAAAGCTCAAAATACTGACAGCATACAAAAAATCAACATTTGCATAGATGAAAATATGGCTGGATTAATACAACTTCTGCACCCTGAGTTTTATTATTCAAATAATCCTGAGATCTTAAATGCAAATCTTAAAAAAAACTTATTAGAATATAAATACATCAGTAAGTTTTTGATAAATGACAGTCTAAAAAATGATTCATCCTTAATTGCAAATAGAGATATTTTTTTGGAACTAGCGGAAGACTATTATTGGGCAAGCATTTATCAGTATGAAATAACTTTTACTGATGAAGAAATACTAAATTATTACCAAAATAATCAAAATAAATTCACAACACCTCTAATATTCGATTACTGGCAAGTTTGGTTCTCAAATCCAGAGGATGAGAAAGAAGCAAAAAAAGAATTAAATAATTTCCTAAAAATGGATTCTCAAATTGCAAAAGAAACGAAAATGGCAAAAAAATCTTTTACAATAAATTTTGAATATGACATGAGAATATCTGTATCATCAGACCTATTTAAAAGCCTTAACTCAACTCCTTTGAATAAAATATCTGATGTAACCATGATAAATGATTCATATATAATTGTTGTCCCTACTAAAAAAATAGGTGGAGAAATAGTTCCATTCGAAAAAGTTAAAGGACAATGCAAATCTGAATTAATGAATACTAAGTATTTAGAATTTGAAAAAGAAAAAAACAAAGCAATAAAAGAGACTTATAATATTGTACAGCCCACTGATAGCTCATCAAATATTCCCAAATAATCCATTCTCATTTACAAAAAGCAAAACTCCCTGCTCGCTCGGATTTAGCTTCGCTGCGATGTGCTGCGATGCAATACAGCACTTTTCACTCACTCTACCAACTTACTTCTTATACATTACATAATATATCTTACCTCAATATAAATTATCATATCTCCCCCATCATAATCGAAACAAAAATCGTTAAATTTTGGCTTTTTCATTCCCTTATGTTTGTAATTTGAGAACCCAAAGCCCTCTCTCGGAACATAAAAAGCATATTTCATAAGACCGTCACAATCTTCATCATCCAACAAAGCTATTCCGTATTTACCTTTTTTTATATCAGTGTATTTTACAGTTATTGCACCATTTTTAAGTTTCGATTTTCCAATATATTTTGCAAAAGACGGGGTTTCATTAGACAAATCATCCTGCGACTGAAAAAACGCAAGACGTATTTGTCCTTTTGTACTTTTTATTTCAGTAATCTTTATGGTAAGTGTCTGCGCTTTGACGCTAAGTGCATAAGTAAGCACAATGATTAGAATTAAAATTATTTTTTTCATAAAATTACTTTTCTAGAATAAAAATAAATACGAATTGCAACTCAAAAAATTATTTCTCAAGATTGGATGTACTAAAATAGTTTTCAGCAGCATCTGTACCTCGTTTATATTCATCAATTATAATCTCCGATTTTCTTCCATTTTTGTGATTTACAGCAGTCATATTAAAAGCCATGTGCTTTCCGTCAGTTTGCTTTCTATAATCACTCATACTTGAGGTTTTGATTAACTTATTGTCTTTATCATAAAAATCAGTTTTATAAGGTAGAAAATTATTTTTGTCGATATAAGTAATTTTTTTGACAAACTTTTCTACCGATGCAATCTCTGTAGTTTTACATGTAGATTCAATTTTGTGACATACTTTACCATCAACAGTTTCTGTTCCTAAAAGCTTATATGTAAAATCGTCCATATTAGGGCTACTCATATCAGAGTTAGAAAATTCACTTCCCATAAAACTCGAAGCTTTTTGTGAACTTACAATTCTACGTGTTTTTTTCATTGAGGGTAAGTAAACCCACATGTCATCATCTTTATCTTCGTAATCAAATATCAGCATTGCTGTACCTCTTACGTCAGCTGGCGAAAGAAATTTCATCATGGTTTTTCTTACATTTCCAAATTTTTTGGTAATATTCGAAACCTGACGAACTCTTACATTGCCTTTATTATCATAAATTTTGAGTGTGGATGTCATTTCCATAGCATCAGCAGAAACTGCATCACTTGATTTTTTCATTAGGCCTTTGGCATCTTGCGCATTTACATAAACACTTGCCAGTAAGATGAGTGATAAAATAATAATTGATTTTTTCATTTTTATAATATTTAGTTTATTTTATTTATTTATATTTAATTCTAATAAGAATTGCTGGAATCAATATCAGAGCACAAAGCAGACAAAGCAGTATCGAGAATATTATCAAGAACCCAAATGACTTCAACATTGTAATACCAGACAAAAACAGTACCGAAAATCCAAGCATCACCGAAAAAGCGTTTATTGCAATTCCTCGTCCAGTATTTCTAAGACAAATATCAACCGCTTCTTTAATTGGTTTTCCAATTTCAAGCTCCGATTTTATTCGCCAAAACACATGAATTGTATAATCGATTCCAATACCGATAGCCACAGATGACAACAAGGATGTTGCGATATCTAATCTTATCCCGAACCAACCCATAAGTCCAAAATTGCAAACAATTGTAAATAGTAAAGGGATACCACCAATTAATCCAGTTTTTAAGGATTTAAAAATTATCCATAACAGAATAAGTATTGCACCAAACGCCACAAGTAACGAGTATATTTGACCTTCGGTAATAGATATCGCCATATCTTTCTCAACCAAAGAAATTCCTGATTCAAACTTAGCATGCTCTGAACTTTCACAAAAATCATGTATTGTATATGCAATCTCATTATACTCTTTCATATTTCTTGCACGAAATTGTACATTCACAATAGCTTTTTCGAAATTGAAATCAACAAATTTTTCAAAATCTTCGGGGTCGCCACTCATATTATAGAATTCGATATATTGAGCAATTCCATCACGAGTATCAGGTATTTTTCCGTAAGCAGGATCATCTGGATCATTAAGAGCTTCGCTCATAATTCTTAATATACTCGCCAAAGAAGTAACATTACCAGTTTGTGGAAACTCTTTCACTATTTTTTCAAGTTTATCCATATCGTTAATTACCTCTGGCGATTTTATATCACCCTCAAACATTACAGATATTGTCTTTGTACCACCAAAGAACTTATCCATTACACTTGTAGCTTTTCGAATAGAGTGCGACTTAGGCATAAGGTTTTCGTTGTTAATACTAACCTCTAATCTGGTTATTCCTATTGCAGCAAACACAAAAATCGCTGAAAAAACAATGATAACAGATTTTGATTTATTTATCGTAACAGAAGACGCAAATTTAAGAACCTTATCAATAGGAGATGATCGTTGTCCGTTAAAACTTTTTTGAGGTTTTCCTTTCTTCATCCCGATAAGAATGGCAGGCAAAAAGTATAAACTTAAAAGTAACGCAAATGCAATACCTATAGAACAAACAACTCCCATTTGTACCGCTGGTTCCATTACGTGCACAAGTAATCCTAACACACCAGCAATAGTTGTCAAACCTGTTAATATGATAGGTTTTGAGAGGCTATTTACAGTTTCCTTTACAATTTTATCCATACTGTAATCTGGATGGAGTGAATTTAATTCCTGATATTTAGAAATTATATGAACTCCATAATTATTTGCAATAGAAATCATCAGTATCGGGACAAGTATTGCAATTAAGCTTAACTCGTAACCCAAAAGTGGCATAAGCCCCATTGAAATTCCAGTAGATATTAATACTACAAGCATGGGTAATAAAACTCCCCGTTTTTCGCGAAATGAGATAAACAAAAACACAATCATAACCAACAAAGCAAGAGGCATGAGAATCATAAGATCTCTTGTAGCTTTTTCCTGAACCTCATCTCTAAGATAAAGCATTCCAGTCATATCATAATTATCGGGTCCCCAAATCCCAGTTATAATTTCTTCGATTCTAGTAACTATTTCAGAATCGGTATAATCCTCTTCAGGATTTATTATCATCACAGTATATTTAAAATCCTCAGAAACCAATAGCTTATATGCCAGTTCATTAGATTTAATATCCTCTCGCACTTCTTTTCTCTCCTCTTCGTTTTCGGGTATTAGTTTTATAGCAGGATCAACAAGCATAAAACCATCTTCGCTACGTATATTTTTCGAATCAAAAACAGAAATTACATCAACAAAAAAATTACAATCAGATATTGAATCGTGTATAGCACTAAGTTTTGTTAAAACATCCTTATCAATAACGTCATCAGCTTCAAAAACAACAATAACCGGGTCATACTTACCAAAAATCTCTTCGGTTTTTTCAATATTTAGTTTTGATTCCGTCCCCTGCGGCGTATAACGCATAAGGTCTGGGTTAATTTTAGCATCTTTCATAGGAATAAGAAATGCTATAAATAAAATTACAGGAATTACAATTAATATGTACCTGTATGGCTTGTCTAAAAGTCTATTTTTCATATTTAAAAACTATATTTCATTGATAAAAACATTCCGCTCATTATATTGCCTGCAAAATCATATATGGTTTCGCTTGGTCCATCCATAAACTGACCGCCACCAGATATAGCCAACTCATCAGTTAGTTTCCATTTAACCGCCGCTCTCAATAATTTTTCCTCAGTAGTAAAATTATAATACAAACTTAAATCACCTGTTAGCGTTTCGTAAAAAAAATCTTTGTGAAAGGTTACCATAACTCCATGATTAGTTTTATAATACTGATTAAAAACCTTTTGATTAAACCTCCCAATTTCATAAGCCAGCATTTGATTTGCATAAGAGGCTAATTGCAATGGGTCTGCTAAATTTTGGGGTAGTGACGGAGACAAAGCTTTTTCAAAATCAAAAACATAGCGCCCTATATATTCTCCAATTATTTTAATTCCCCAAATGTCCTTTTCAATTCCTGCTACATAATAAATGTCAGGATTGGGAATAAACACACTGTCTTTATAATTTTCGGTATGATTAAATGCTGCTTCTCCAGTAATTAACCACGAACCTGCTGGTACACTTAGATTAATTCCGAGACTATTTTTTTTATAGAACTCTGCTTGATTTACAAGATTTATTGACATTGGAGGAGCTAAGTTAAAATCTTTAATTTTAAATCCATAAAACGGGTCGTATCCATGAAATCCAGTAAGCGAAATATCGGCAAACGAAAACTCTGCACCAATGCGAGCAGAAAAGCTCATATTCTCAAATGAAACTTCGGGAAGTGCATATTCGTCAAAGCTAACATCAGCTCCTTCCATAACATTCATATCAAAAAGTTCATACCTATATACAGATGGGCTAAAAAACGGAATTGCGAGCAACTCTATATTTAGCCAACCAGTGGGCTTTATATTTGTTTTGAGCATGAAATTCGACATTTGCATATCTTCAATATCAGCACTTAAAAAGAAGTAATCTTTTGGACAAACATTATCGGTAGGATTAAAACTTGTAGCTTTTCCATATTTAACAATAATTTTACCAAGTGAGATATCAAAATAGTTTCCGCTATATTCGGCAAAAGCTTCTTTAAGCTGAAGCATCGTTTTGGTTTCTCCAAAAAAGCTACCGCTTCTTACCCGTAAATCAGAAACAAATCGAGCATTTCCTTTTTGTCCTGATGCTTGTAATCCAAACTCACCATAAGCAGACGAAATATCAAACGACTTTGATAATCCAAAATATGAACCTCCTGCAAATCCGTTTAATGTATAAATAGGTTCGGCTTCACCAAAACTCTGTGCATTTATGCCAAAACTTATAAGTATTAATAATAATGTACTAAATAATTTATTCTTCATGTTTTTTATGTTTTGATGTAAAAATACTTCTGAAATCCTAACATAAGGTTACTGTTTTAAAAGTAAGACAGTGGTTTTTGGTGTGATTTTTAAAAGTTGAACCTATTTTATAAATAATCCTTGCAAAAAGTCTAGTTTTTTACTAAAAGCTTGAATTTTCGAACAAACCCTAAATAGTGTTAAAAAGCAAATAAATTTGTACAGTTATAAAAGAAACACTATTTTTGACTAATTGGTTAAATCATATAGATAAACTAAAAGGTTAAATCGTATGGGGAAAGATAAAAAATTAAATGCTGAACAAAAGATAATTGAAGCAGCAGCAGATATTTTCGAAACAAAAGGATTTGAAGGAGCTAGAATGCAGCAAATTGCTGATAAAGCGGGAATAAACAAAGCTCTTTTACATTATTATTTCAGAAGTAAAGATTTGTTATTTGAGAAGGTATTTTTAAAACTCGCTGGTAAAATTTTCCTGAAATTCATTGAAACTTTCAATATTGAAGGATCAATATTCGATAAAATTGAAATGTTTCTTCAAATACATCAGGATTTGCTTTATAAAAATAGGAAATTCCCCATATTCTTCTTTAACGAAATAACAAGAAACCCTGATTTGATGCGAAAACTAATGTTAAACCTTGAGATTTCAAAAAAATTCCAAGAAATTACAAAGCAATTTGACCAAGAAAAAAAAGACGGTATCATTCGTCAAGATGTTGAAGTATCTCATTTGATAGTTAATATCATTTCGTTATCAGTATTCCCATACATTGGCAGTCCGGCAATCAAAGAAATAATGAAAGAGTTTGATTTGAATTATGAACAGTTCCTTGATGAACGCCGCACGATGATAGCTCAATTTGTAATTAATTCAATAAAAGTATAGATATGAAATTTCAATTACTGATATTTTTTGCAGTTTTGCCATTTGCCCTTTTTACACAGAGCATTAGTTTAGACTCGTGTCTTAATCTTGCCGAAAAAACCTATCCTTTACGGTCAAAAGAAGATTTATTGCGACAATCAGCTGAACTAAATAATCAAATCACAAAATCTTCATATTATCCATCGCTTAAACTCAACGCACAAGCGACTTGGCAAACAGATGTTACAATGCTTGTAATTGATAATCTGATGTTTGATAATATGTTACCTGAAATTAGCAAAGACCAATACAATGTATATGCTGAATTAAATCAAACTATTTGGGATGGTGGCATGAGTAAAAATAAACGTGAATTAGAAAATGCAGGTTTAAAAACTCAAATACAACAAGTAAGTGTCGATATTTTTAATTATAAAACGCAATTAGTCGATTTGTATTTTGCCGTTCTCAATATTCAAAAACAAATTGAAATACTCCAGATGAAAACTTGGCAAATTGATAATGTTATTGGTAATCTTAGATCTGCAATTGAAAACAATATTGCAATCGAATCTCAATTAGATATCTTATTGGCAGAAAAAATGATGCTAAGTCAAAAAATCACCGAATTACGCTACGAGTCAAAGGCCTTGATAAAATTATTTTCGAAATATTGCAACTCAAACTTTGATGAAAACATAGTGTTTTTAACACCAACTCCAGAGCTAAATATTGAAGGTATTATTAATCGACCCGAATTAACATTATTTGATTATAACTCAAGGCAAATTTTGGCAGGAAAAGAACTGTTAAAATCAGGAAGAAACCCCAAAATACTTGGCTTTGCAAGAGCTGGTTATGGTCGTCCAGGACTGAATATGATGAGTAATGAGTTTGAGCCTTATGCAATAATTGGAGCAAAATTTGTCTGGACACCTTGGGAGTGGAATAAAACAAAAAAAGAAATTCAAATTTTGGAGATTAAATCAGATATTGTACGTAATCAACAAGATGTATTTTTGTTACACCAAAATGCAAAAATAGAGGCCCAAAAACAGAGAATTTCCAAAATCGAAGTAATAATGAAACAAGATGAGAACATTCTTGAATTGCGTGAAAGCATAACATCCTCATACAGAGCACAATTAACAAATGGAGTAATAAAATCATCCGATTATCTAAATGTTCTAAACGATGAAAACACTCAGAGACTAAATATGGAATTGCATCAACTAATGCTTTTTCAAGAAATTGTAAAGTATAATTTATTAAAAGGTGAAATTTATGAATAATTTTTCAAGATTGACAACTCTATGCTTTCTAAAAATCAGAAAAAACACATTTCTATTATTAATGGGTTCATTAGTGATTTTAATTAACTCCTGCAGCTCAGGAAATGGCAGAGCCGATGCGTACGGTAATTTTGAAGCGGTAGAAACAATAATTTCTGCTGAAACAAATGGTAAGTTACTTGAATTTTACATTGCGGAAGGAGCTAAAATTAAGCAAGGGAAAACAGTTGGATTAGTTGATACTTTACAATTATTTTATCAAAAAAAGCAAGTTTTAAGTAAAAAAGCAATCGTAGAATCAAAATTCTCAAACATTTTAGCTCAAGTTAGCGTATTAGAGGAGCAAGTAACTACACTTGAAAAAGAAAAAGAAAGAGTTGAGAATTTATTAAAATCTAAAGCTGCAACACAAAAACAATTAGATGATATCGTTGGTCAGATAAATATTTTATTTAAGCAGATACAAACTGTTAAAACACAAAACGCCTCGCTTTTTGCTGAAATAGAATCTGTTGAAAGTAATATTGATTTAATTAATGATCAAATATCACGTGCTACAATTATAAACCCAATTGATGGCGTTATACTTGAAAAATATATGGAAGTTTTTGAGCTTGTCAATGCCGGAAGACCTCTTTACAAAATTGCAAATCTTGACGAAATGTTACTTAGAGCTTATGTGTCGGGCGAGCAAATGGGTGATTTTATTATAGGACAAAAAGTTAAAGTATATATTGATGCCGACAAAACTACAAATCACGAATATGAAGGCGAAATTGTTTGGGTATCGTCAGAAGCTGAGTTTACACCAAAAATTATTCAAACTAAGAAGGAAAGAGTTAGCTTAGTTTATGCATTAAAAGTTAAAGTTGTTAATGATGGTAAAATAAAAATAGGAATGCCAGGTGAAGTGAGATTTTAAAAAACCGCAGACTTATCTTAATTATTCTCTTATTGTAAAACATGAACAATAGCATCGAAATATATAATCTAAATAAGTCTTTCAAAAGCGTAAAGGCTTTAGATAATCTTAAGCTCACAGTAGAACAAGGAGGATTTTATGGTTTGATAGGACCCGATGGAGCAGGAAAGACGACTTTAATGCGAATAATCACTGGTTTACTGCTTCCCGATAGCGGAGATATAATGATTGGAGGTTTAAATCCAGTTACAGATTACAGAAAACTTCGACTAAAGCTAGGATATATGCCTGGTAAGTTCTCATTATATCAGGATTTGACAGTAGAAGAAAACTTAAGTTTTTTTGCAAAAGTTTTTGACACCACAATTAAAGAAAATTATCACTTAATTGCACCTGTTTACTCTCAAATAGAGCCATTTAAAAACAGACGTGCCGGTAAACTCTCAGGTGGGATGAAACAAAAACTTGCTTTATCTTGTGCATTAGTTCACAAACCCGAAATACTTATTTTAGATGAGCCTACAACTGGTGTAGATGCAGTTTCGCGTCGTGAGTTTTGGGAAATGCTTAATCAAATTCGCCAAAAAGGAATTACTATTTTAGTTTCAACCCCATATATGGAAGAAGCTGTTTTATGCGATAAAATTTCTTTAATGTTTGATGGTAAAATTATTGACTCTGGAACTCCCACAGAAATCACATCTAAGTTTAAAGAGAAAATTTATATTCTTAAAACCACACGCCTAAGAGAGATATTAAAAATTGCACGCCAAATGCGTGAACTGAAATCTGTTAATGCTTTTGGTCAAAATTTACATCTTGTTGTAAGAGATAATTTGGTAGGAATTCATGAAATCGAAAGTTTTATAAAAAAAGCTTGTGATTATGAATTTGAAATCGAGCCATCTCAAGCTGATATAGAAGATTGTTTTATTGATTATTTAGTTAGTTAATCGTAATGAGTAATGAAAACATCATAGAAGTTGAAAACTTAGTAAAGAAGTTTGGAGATTTTACTGCAAACGACAATCTTACATTTACAGTAAAAAAGTCGGAAATATTCGGCTTTCTTGGCGCTAATGGAGCAGGAAAAACTACTGCAATCAAAATCCTTTGCGGAATTCTGTTCCCAACATCAGGTAAAGTTAGTGTTGCAGGTTTTGATATTTATAAAGAACGAAATAAAATCAAAGAAAACATCGGATATATGAGTCAAGGATTTTCTTTGTACGAAGACCTGACAGTTAAAGAAAACATTGAGTTTTACGCAGGTATTTACGGAGTAAAAAGGAAAGTAATTAAAACTCGTCTGAACGAATTAGTTGAAAAACTGGACATTGCCGACCTTAAAAACAAATTTGTTAGAGATTTGCCATTAGGTTGGAAGCAAAAAATTGCATTTTCGGTTGCTATCTTTCATAAACCAAAAGTTGTTTTCCTTGATGAACCTACTTCAGGTGTGGATCCGATTACAAGACGTCAATTTTGGGATTTAATTTACGAAGCAGTCGAAAGCGGCATAACTGTTTTTGTTACAACACATTACATGGACGAAGCCGAGTACTGCGATAGAATCTCAATTATGGTAGATGGGAAAATTGATGCAATAGGAACTCCTGCGGAATTAAAAACCATGCATAATGCAAAAAACATGGATGATGTATTTATAAAATTGGCAAGGAAACAATCAGAGGAAAACAAATGAAACGATTTAGAGCATTTTTAAACAAAGAGTTTTTGCATATTTTTCGTGATGTGCGAACAATGATGATTTTATTTTTGATACCAGTATTTCAGGTATTGATTTTTGGTTATGTAATAAAAAATGAAGTCAAAGATGCCAAAGTTGCAGTTTTAGATTTTTCGGGCGATGTAATGACAGCAGCTTTAGTTGCAAAATTAGACGCAGCAAACGATATAAAAATTGTAAAAACGCTGTACTCTTATGAGGAAATAGAAGCAAGTTTTAAAGCAAATGAGATCAAAGCTGCAATAGTCTTTGAAAGTGATTTTGCCAAAAAATTTAATACCGAAAAAACAGTCGATTTACAAATAATTCTTGATGCTAGCGATCCAAATCTAGCAAATCTTCTAAATTCATACATTTCTGCAATAGCCAACAATTACGCTCGTGATAAAAACATTGGAGCTGCTAAAATAAATGTTAGCGTAGAACCGCGAATGTTATATAACGAAAATTTAGTGTCAGCTTATATGTTCGTGCCCGGTACAATGGCACTGATTTTAATGGTAATCACTGCGCTAATGAGCTCTATTTCAATTGTTAAAGAAAAAGAAATGGGGACGATGGAGATTTTATTGGTCTCCCCTCTTAAACCTATTCAAATAATTTTTGGCAAACTTGCTCCTTATGCAATTCTTTCAATTATTAATGCTGTAAGTATTATTATTATCGGAAATCTTGTATTTGGAGTTCCGGTATTAGGTTCGCCAATTTTATTATTATTTGTAAGTTTTGTGTTTATAATGATGGCTTTATCACTTGGTTTACTTGTATCAAATATTGCTAAAAGCCAACAAGTTGCAATGTTTATCTCAATGTTTGGATTGCTGCTGCCAACTATGTTGCTTTCTGGATTTATATTCCCAATAAAAAATATGCCTTTGGCTTTACAGTACATCAGTCATATTATTCCTGCGAAATATTTTTTAAGTGCATTAAAAAGCATTATGCTCAAAGGATTAGGCATATCATATATTTGGAAAGAAATATCGATATTGATATTTATGACAATCGCATTTATCGGAATTAGCATTAAAAAATTTAAAATCAGACTCGATTCATGAGAATCCTACTAATAATATTGCGAAAAGAATTTCTACAGATTTTTAGGAACAAAATGATGCTCCCAATTATTTTTATTATGCCTTTTGTACAAACATTGGTTCTTGTATATGCTGCTACCCTGGATTTGCAGCACACAAATATTACAATTGTCGATTTAGACCATTCGCAAATGTCAGAAAAACTTTGTTCAAAATTTGATGCTTCTTCGTTTTTTGATGTTAATTTTGGTCAGTGCGATTATGATAATCTTGACAAAATGCTTTTAACTGAGACAACAAAAGCTGTGTTAATAATACCTCATAATTTTGAAAACGATATGCGTACAGGAATAAAAACCCAATTGCAATTAAATATAAATGCCATAGATGGGCAAACAGCAGGATTAATTAACATATACGTCAATCAAACCATATTAAGTTTATTAAAAGAACTAAAACCATTTGTAAATAAAACGGATTTAATGGTGATGCCTGCTTCTATTCAAGCAAAACCAAGATTTTGGTACAATGAGACATTAAATTATAAACATTTTATGTTACCTGGCATCCTTACAATTCTTATTAGTATGATAGGAATTTTTCTTACTTCGCTAAATTTAGTAAGAGAAAAAGAGATGGGCACTATTGAGCAAATAAATGTTACACCAATAAAGAAGTGGCAATTTTTATCAGGCAAACTTATTCCGTTTTGGTTAATAGGCTTATTTGATTTGGCCTTAGGGATATTAATCGGAGTTATACTATTCGATTTGCCAATAGAAGGTTCTATATTAAGCCTTTTTATCTTTTCAGGATTATACTTATTTACAGCAATTGGTTTAGGTTTACTTATTTCTGATTTCGCAGATACACAACAACAAGCAATGTTTACAATTTTCTTTTTCTTTCTAATCTTCGTATTAATGGGTGGAGTTTTTACTTCTGTAGAAAGTATGCCAGTTTGGGCACAGTATATTAATAAGATTAATCCCCTATACTATTTTATGAAGATTATTAGAGCGATATTACTAAAGGGCTCTGGCATTAAAGATATGATGAACGAGTTTTTTGCATTACTTGTTTACGGAATTATTGCTATGTCTGTGGCGGTTTGGCAGTATAGAAAAACGAATTAATCTAACAAAGAATAACTTTTTTAAAACACAAAATAATCACTTCAGCGAATTTCCCTTTTTTATAATTCTTTCTCCGTATTTTTTTCGGATATCATCAAGGCTTGTATATAAATCTATCATTTTGGGAGTATCTTCAAAAAGATTAAGTTGCGGAGTTCCCCGAATAAGTTTTGTAAACCTCACTCCTACTAATCGAATTAGAACTCGGCGTTTATACAATTTTGCAAAAAGCTCTTTAACCACAGGAATTAAAGCATGGTCGAATGCTGTATAAGGAATTGTCTTTTGTAGTGTGTGCGTCTCAAAATCTGAATATCTTATTTTTATAGCTACACACGAAGTTAGCCACTGTTCTTTTCGTAAATGATATGCAAGACTTACAGTCATATCAGAAATAATATCATTTATGTGCTTCACATCAATTGTGTCTTGTTCAAAAGTAGTTTCGCTTCCTATTGATTTTCGCTCCGAATCAGGAAACACAGGAGTATTATCAATACCATTTGCTTTTTCCCACAATGATTTGCCATTTTTACCAAGCAAATTTTCCAACATTTTAGGATGCATTTCTCTAATAGATTTAATATTGACAATTCCCATAGACCGCAAAATACCATAAGTTTTTTTGCCCAACATTGGAATTTTCTTAATTGAAAGCGGGTCTAAAAACTGATTTACCATTGTCTGCTCTACACACAATTCTCCAAAGGGTTTTGCTTCGCCAGTTGCAATTTTAGCAACAGTTTTATTTACCGAAAGCCCAAACGATATTGGTAATCCTGTATTTGTTACTATATCGTTTTTTAATTCTTTTGCCCATTTATTGCTTCCATAAAACTTATCCATTCCAGAAATATCAATATAATGTTCATCGATGCTTGCTTTTTCGTAAGTAGGAGATTTTTCTGCAACAATATCTGTTACGATTTTCGAGTATCGAGAATAAACTTCCATATCTCCACGAATAAAAACAGCATCGGGACATAAATATTTAGCCATTTTAGCAGGCATTCCAGATCTTACACCAAAATGTCTTGCCTCATAACTGCAAGATGAGACTACACCTCTATCTGAACCTCCTCCAACAATAACAGGCACTCCATTTAGTTTATTGTTTTCTAATCTCTCTACAGAGACATAAAAACTGTCTAAATCAATATGTACAATGGTTCGAGAACTCATAATGATTATAATATAATCTAAATGTGAATTACAATATAGGTATAAATTTATTATAATGTAATGATTTTTATAAAAAGAAATTAACATATAAGTTTATGTTCGATTTTTTAACTCATTTTATGGGATTTACTATAATCTAACTTAATGAAGTGCATAAATTTGAATGAATTTATGCAGTGAAGTGTATATATTTTAATGAATTTATGCAGTACAGTGCATAAATTTGATAAAATAATTGCATTATGATTTATAATTGCTTATTTTTGTAAAAACTCAAGTTATGTTTAATAGACAAATAGAGCATCGAATTAAAGCAGCATTTGACTTAAATAAAGTAGTTGTTTTGCTTGGAGCCAGAAGAGTTGGTAAAACCACTCTGGTAAAGGAAATAATTAATGATTTTCCTGATTCAAGATATATAAATTGCGAGTTGCTGGAAAATAGTGAATTATTACAAACAACTAATTCTGAGAA
>Ga0265295_1003680_pt1 | contig 21868 bp, 21 predicted proteins | sample Munlansysbiofilm_FD_192503 | JGI IMG/M metagenome (GOLD analysis project Ga0265295, IMG submission 192503) | Leachate microbial communities from a municipal landfill in Southern Ontario, Canada - Methane capture system biofilm | ecosystem: Engineered > Solid waste > Landfill > Unclassified ...
TAAAAGAGATTTAGATAAAGGTGGTAAATTTCCAGCTGAATTTAATACATATCAAGAAGTTAAAAAAGGTGATTTTGTATTTTGTTTGTTTGATGTAGAGGAAACTCCAAGAACGGTTGGACTATCTAAATATGATGGAATGATTACAGGTGCATATACAGTTTTTAGTGTAAAAAATATTAATAAAGAATATTTATATTATTTCTATTTAAACTTAGATAGTAAAAAAAGACTAAAACCTTTATATACTGGATTAAGAAATATAATTTCTAAAGATAACTTTTTTTCATTTAAATCATTTATTCCACCAAAAGATGAACAAATCAAAATCGTAGAATATATTGAAAATCAAACAACAAAAATTGATAAAGCCATAGAATTACAACAAAACTATATATCAAAACTCAAAGAGTATAAAGCATCGCTTATTGATAGCGTTGTAACTGGGAAAGTGAGGGTAGCTTGATGTGGCATAAAAACTCAGTTGTTCGGAATTACCGAACAACCACTAAAAGATTGAAATATTCGGTAATTCCGAACAGTTGCAAAAGTATAAAGAGGTTAAAATGATAGTAAGTAAAACTAACGAAGAAGCATTAGAGAGTTGTATTGAAAGTTCTTTATTAGAACAAGGTTTTGTCAGAGGTGAAAACAAAGATTTTAATAAAGATTATGCGATTGATGAAAAGATATTTTGGGATTTTTTGCAATCTTCACAAGCAGATGAACTAGAAAAACTAAAAAAAGACCCACAATATAAACTAAAAATCATTCAAAGACTTGATAAGATGATTAAAAAGTATGGGATTTTAAAAATCCTAAAAAAAGGTCTTGATGTAGATGATGCTCATTTTAAACTCTTTTTTATTGCACCTTTGGCTTCAAGTGGTGAAGAGTTACAAAAAAGATTTGCTTCAAATGTTTTTAGTGTAACAAGACAAGTAACTTTCTCAAAAACAAATCCACTTTTAGAGCTTGATATGGTTCTGTTTATAAATGGATTACCAATTATTACAATGGAATTAAAAAATCATTGGACAGGACAAAATGCAAGATATCATGGGATTAAACAATATAAAGAAGATAGAGACCCTAAAGAGCCTTTATTAAACTTTGCTAGATGTATTGTTCATTTTGCTATTGATACTGATGAAGCATTTATGACTACAAAACTAGAAGCAAATAAAACTTTCTTTTTGCCATTTAACAAAGGAGCTAATTTTGGAGCTGGAAATGAAGTAAATCCAAATGGACATAAAACAGCTTATTTATGGGAAGAGATTTTTAGTAAAAACTCACTAGCAAATATCATACAACACTTTGTAAGGCTTGATGGCGATACACTCTTTTTTCCACGATACCATCAACTAGATGTTGTGCGAAAACTTATAGATGATGTTAGCCAAAACGGAGTTGGAAAAACCTATTTAATCCAACATAGTGCAGGAAGTGGAAAATCAAACTCTATTACATGGAGTGCATTTGGGCTTATTGAAGCATATTATAAAGATGAAGAGTTACCACTTTTTAATAGTGTAATAATTGTAACTGATAGAAAAGTATTAGATAAACAGCTCAGGGACAATGTAAAAAGCTTTAGTGAACAAAAAAATATAGTTGCACCTGCATATAGTTCAAGTGAGCTAAAAAGCAATCTTGAAAATGGTAAAAAGATTATAATTACAACTATTCAAAAGTTTCCTTTTATAGTAGATGGAATATCTGATTTAAGTGATAAAAGATTTGCTGTGATTATTGATGAAGCACACTCATCTCAAAGTGGAACAGCACATAATAAGATGAATGAAGCGATGGGTAAAAATGATTTCAATGAAGAGCTTGATGCACAAGATTTGGTATTAGAGATTATGAGAAGTAGAAAAATGAAGGGAAATGCTTCATATTTTGCTTTTACAGCAACACCAAAAAACACAACACTAGAAAAGTTTGGAACAATGCAAGAAGATGGTACTTTTAAACCATTTCATCTTTATTCTATGAAACAGGCAATTGAAGAGGGCTTTATTTTAGATGTACTTTCAAACTATACAACTTATAAAAGTTATTATGAAATAGCAAAATCAATAGATGATAATCCTCTTTTTGATACGAAAAAAGCACAAAAGAAACTAAAAAGTTTTGTGGAGAAAAATCCATCTACAATAGCTACAAAAGTTGAAATAATACTTGAGCATTTTATACAAAAAATTGTAAAAACTAAAAAATTAAAAGGTAAAGCAAAAGCTATGGTGGTAACTTCTAATATCCAAACAGCTATTGTCTATTTTCAAGCTATAAATAAAAAGCTAGATGAACTTGGTAATCCTTTCAAAGCTATAATTGCATTTTCTGGCAAAAAAGAGCTAAATGCAATTGAATACACTGAAGATGAGATGAACGGCTTTGCTTCAAAAGATATAAGTGATAAATTTGATACAGATGAATATAAAATACTTGTAGTAGCTAATAAGTTTTTAACAGGTTTTGATCAACCAAAACTTTGCACTATGTATGTAGATAAAAAACTTCAAGGAGTTTTAGCTGTTCAAGCTTTATCAAGACTAAATAGGGCTTCATCAAAATATGGTAAAAAAACAGAAGATATTTTTGTATTAGATTTTTTTAATTGTATAGAAGATATAAAAGAGTCGTTTGACCCATTTTATACATCAACAACTTTAAGTGAAGCAACTGATATAAATATACTTCATGAGTTAAAAGATAATTTGGATGATTTAGGTGTTTATGAAACAGTTGAAGTTGATGAGTTTTTTGAAAAATATTTCAAAGGCGAAGATGCTTCAAAACTTTCACCAATAATTGATATTTCTGCTCAAAGATTTAATAGTGAATTAGAATTAAGTGATGAAGAGAAAGCAGATTATAAAATAAAAGCTAAACAGTTTGTAAAAATATATGGGCAAATGGCTTCTATTATGCCATATGAGATTGTTGCTTGGGAAAAACTATTTTGGTATCTAAAATTCTTAATTCCAAAAATGATTATAAAAGATAAAGACCAAGATATGCTTGATGAGCTTTTAAATAGTGTGGATTTATCAACTTATGGATTAGAAAGAGTTAAATTAGGAATTAGTATAGAACTTGATGATAGTGAAACAGAAGTTAATCCACAAAATGCAAATCCAAGAGGAGCTCATGGAGCTAGTGAGAAAGATTTACTAGATACTATTATTGAAGCTTTTAATGAAAAATGGTTTAGCGGATGGGATGAAACTCCAGATGAGCAAAAAATAAGACTTTTGCATATAATCAAAAAAATAAGAGAGCATAAAGATTTTGAAGTAAAATATCAAAACAATCAAGATAGCCATACTAAAAAAATAGCACTTGATAGTATGATAAGAGAAGTTATGAATCAAAATAGAAAAAAAGAGTTAGATTTATATAGACTTTATGCAAATGAAGATGATTTTAAAGTAGATTTTTATAACTATATTCATAGAGTTTTAAACTCTGATTTAGGTGTAAAATATACCTATTTATAGGCTCTATTAAAGCTTTTATATAATACAAACTACAGTTATATGATAACTGTGAAGCAAGAAAAGTTTCTCTTAGTGTTTCTATATTACTATTTAGTGTAAGTGATTTTAGCAAGTTTGTATTTGAAATATATAGTTTATTAGGCATTCTAAGAACTTTAAATCTTTTACCTTCAAAAACAATATGTCTTAGTAGTTCTGCTTTATGTAAGTACTCTATATAATTATATAAAGTTGTTTGTGAAACTCCAACTGTTTTACTAAGGCTATCAATAGATAGTTCCAAAGGTTTAGAGATAGATATAGTATATAATAGTTTTTTTAATATTTCAATATTTGAAGCACTTATATTGTAAAGAAGAGCGATATCGGAGTATAAAATAGTATTGATATTATTTGTTATTTTCTTGAAATAAGCCTATTTTTGATACAATAAATATATTTGATATCAAACTTTTAGTTTAGGAACTATATATGCCAACATTGAGCAAAATAAAACAGTTAATTTTTTCTATACTATTTCCTATAGTGGTTTTGTTATTTGTAAAGATTTTTTATAAGAATAATTGCTATTTTTTAATAGTGCCTATAATAATGAGCTTTTTTATAGCTTATAGCCTTTTTCAAAAAAGAATGAGAGAAAAAATCTGCTTTAAAAACTGCTATTTCAAAGAAGATACTTTTATAGCTAAGATCATCACTTCTCCATATTTGACTATAGTTGTATATATAGTGATATCACTTATTTATACTATCTCTATTATCTATAGTATTGTATCTTTTACATGGTATTTATATCTATTATTGGCTTTTTTTATAGCTTTTGTATTTGTTTTATATCACAAACTTTTATCTTACTTTTCTAAAGTTATCAATCAAGAGCATTTAGAGATATTTACAAAAGAGTTAAGTATCAAAATCTCATCTTTTGTTCTTTTGTTTATCTTTATGCTATCTTTTATCTATAGTTATGAGCCAAATTATCTAAGCAATAGCCTAGAAGAGAGTTTACAACTAGCTACAAACTCTTTATCCTCAAAGTGTATATATTTAGATTATATTTTACGCTTAAAAGTAGAACTTGATACATATTTTTGGTTTTTTGCCAAACAAAGCTCACAAATATTGCAATATCAAGAGATCAAAAAAACTCTTGTTTGGATTGTTTTTATAGTTGTAAATGCTATTTCAATCTTGGGATTAAGTAGATTTATAGTCCAAATTATAAGTCTAAGCTCCAAAATAGAAGATACAAAAGAGAACAAAACAGATGAATAGATATTTTTGGAATACGATTATATTTTTTATAGTTGTAAGTTTTGTTTTGTTGATTATTGTTTTTATAAAACAAAATGATATAACAGAACTTAGTCAAACTCCTTCAAAATCTCCTATAACTACAAAAGTACTTGAAATCATAAGCGATGAAATGAAACACAATCTTGAAGAAAACTTACCAGCTATTATCAAAAACTATCAAATAACTACAAAAAATATTCACTCTATAATAGATAATAATATTGATATATTATTTGATGAGATTATAGATAATAACTTAGAAAAATATTTAGATTTTCATTATAGTGTAATAGGAGAGTACACCCAGCTTTGGGCTATGACTTTTGGAGATATCAACGAACTTATAAACCAAAAGATCCTAGGAGAGGATTTTAGCAAAAAGTTTGAGATACAATCAAACAATATAGTAAGTAGTTCATCTGAAGAGATCAAGAAGCATTTGGACTTTACCACTGATATTGCAACACAAAGTGTTGATTTGGAGCTAAATCAAAACAGCCTATCTAAGTTATCTCAAGATATAGAAAACAATCTAAAACAAAACTTAGTAGAGATAAAAACAGCTTTGATAGGTGCTTCTATAGCTACAAAACTAGCTATATCAATAGCTTCAAAAATATCTGCAAAAATCGCTCTTAAAACAACAGGAAAAACAGCTTCCAAACTAGCTACATCTACAACAGCAGCCATTGGTGGAGGGGTATGTGGACCTGCAGCACCTCTTTGTGGTATAGCATTTGGAACTATTGCATGGTTTGGTACAGATGCCGCTGTGATAGGTGGTGATGAGTATCTAAATAGAGATGATTTAAAACAAGAGATTATAGACTCTTTAGATGAAGCAAAAAAGGAGCTAAAGAGTGAATATTTGATTATCTTAGAAAAACTCGATCAAATCTCACAAGATCATCAAGAAAACCTAAAAAAGACTCAAACCAAAAAAAGAGTTATAGAAAACTTACAATAGCTTTTACTAAAGCCTCCTTTTATTACTGTAAATAGGTTTATTCTATTCTTGCAAATATAGCTTATTAAGATTTGGTTAAAAAAGATATACTATAATTTCATAGTAAAGCTACTTACAAGGAGTCTATTATGGGATATTTCAATGGTAAAAAATCACTCAATCTCCGTCTTTGGCACTGGTTTAACTTCATATCTATAATGGGGCTTGTTTTTACCTATATCTTTAGGAAAACTTGGTTTAATAAAAAAGATAATGCTCTTATTTTACAATCTAAGCTATCAGAGTTAGGCTTAGAAATAAGTGATAAAAATGCTATAGAGATAGTCTCTATTTTTAGAGATCATATGTGGACATGGCACTATATTTTTGGATTTATTTTTATATTTTTACTTATTTATAGGATACAGGCTTTTATTTTTCAAAAAGAGCCAACTCCTTTAGCTAAGATCAAAGATGCTTATACATTGGAGCAAAAAGGTGCTAAAATAGCTCATATTGTTTTTTATATAGTCTCTATTTATATGGTTTTTAGTGGATTATTACTGTTTTTTATGGATAATCTAGGACTTAGTAAAGCTGATTTGGTAGTAGTTAAAACACTTCATGTATATGCTTTTTGGTTTTATGTAGTTTTTATTATTTCACATATTGCAGGTGTTATTAAAGCTGAACTTTTTAGTGATAAAGGCTTGATATCTGAGATGTTTAGTAGCAAGTAGTAGCTATTTAGCTACTACTATTTCAAATAGTTTAATACCTATAAAAACAGCTATTATAGATCCAAAAAGATTTGAAAGGATATTTAAAATAGCTAGATATAAAGAGCTATTTAAGTACAAATAACAATCCAATGCAAAAGTAGAAAATGTAGTAAATGCACCTAAAAACCCAGTTATCCAAAATAGTTTGACTAAATTTAGAGCTTGTAGTGTAGAAAAATAGGCAAATAACATACCTATAATCAAAGCTATTGTTATAGTATCTATTTGCTATTTCTACAGCATATGCTCTAAAAATAGCTCCTATAAACCCACCTATACCAATAGCTAAAATACTTTGCCAACTAAACACTATAAGATCTTTATCAAAATCTAACTTATTTTAGACCTTGTAGGTATTCATAAACGCCTTTTATCTCTTCTTCACTTACATTTGAAGCAAAAGGAGCCATTAAAAACGCCATACCTCTATCATATATACCACCTTTGTAACCTCTTATGGATTTTGCCATTTCTTCAGCACTTAGAGTATTTAAAGCTCTACTTTTACCATAAGCTTTCTTTTGTCCATTTTCACCATGACATACTGCACATTTACTCTCATATAGTTTTTGACCAATAGCTGATAGCTCAGCACTTGTAAGTGCTTTTTTCTCTGTTACACTAAAAAGTGAAAAGCCTTTATCTTCTTGGCTACTACTTGAACTATCATCTATTTTCATAGTTGCTATTTCACCGTGATATTTTTCTATCAAAGCCTTTAGCTCTTCACCCATTTCACCTTCAAGCTTAAAGCAGACACAATCACTTGTAGTTGAAGATGCATATAGCGAACTAGCCAAAAACAAAGCACCTAAAGTATATTTTAAAACTCTCATTCTCTCTCCTTAATTATTGTTCTATTCTTATCATAGCAGGTTTTTCTTGAATAAAATCAAGATTTTCTATCTCTTTTAAAGCCTCTTTGATATTTAACTCTTTTGATTTATGAGTTGCTAGTAAAAGATTTGAAAATCCCTTTTCAAGAGGTTTTTGTAGTATTTTTTCTATAGAGATATCACATTTTGATAGTATAGAAGCTACTTTTGCCAAAACACCTGTTTTATCAGCTACTTTTAGTCTTATATAGTAGTTTGTCTCTATATCGTTTTTTTCTGCTAGTTTAAGACCGCTTTCTAAAGGCTTATTATATCCTAACATAGGAGAGCCTTTGCCACGTCTAGCTATATCTATAATATTTGCTATAACTGCACTTGCTGTTGCATCGCCACCAGCTCCAGCACCATAATACATAGTCTCACCCACCTTATCACCAACTACACTTATACCATTCATAACACCATCAACTTTTGATATCATCTCATCTTTTGGTATAAGTACAGGATGTACACGAAGTTCTACTAGTTTATCTCTTTTTTTAGCAATTCCTAGTAGTTTTATAGTATAGTTAAACTCTTTTGCAAACTCTATATCACATGATGTAATATTTTCAATACCTTCTATTAAGATATCTTCTGGTTTTGCATCTATTCCATAAGCAATAGAAGCTAAGATCAAAAGCTTATGAGCAGCATCAAATCCACCCACATCAAAAGTAGGATCAGCTTCAGCATATCCTAGATCTTGAGCCTCTTTTAAGACACTATTATATGATGCACCTTCATTGATCATCTTAGTAAGTATATAGTTACAAGTTCCATTTATTATCCCTTTGATAGATAAGATATGATTTGCACTCAAACCATCTCTTAGGGCATTGATAATAGGTATCCCTCCAGCAACACTAGCCTCAAACTCAAAAGGATTATCTTTTGCTATTTTTTCTAGCTCATATCTATGGTATGCAAGTAGAGCTTTGTTTGCTGTAACTACAGCTTTATTTTTTTCTAAAGCACTTTTTACTATCTGGTATGGTTTTTCAACTCCACCCATAAGCTCTACTATAATATCAACACTCTCATCATTAAGTGCATCATTTATATCATCACTTAGCTTAATATTGATATCTCTTTTTTTTGTTAGATTTGAAACTATGCCTATAGTTGGAACTATCCTAACTCCAGCTCTTGCTTGGATAATATCACTATTTTCTTCTAAAATCCTAACTACACTACTACCAACAGTTCCTACTCCAACAATTGCTACTTTTAACATCTCTTACCCTATGAATTTAAATATTTTTTGATATTTCTTGCTGCTTGTTTGATTCTTTTTTCATTTTCTATTAAAGCAATTCTCACATAATCATCACCATAATGCCCAAATCCAATCCCAGGGCTAACAGCAACTTTTGCTATAGTTAAAAGCTCTTTTGAAAACTCTAATGATTTTAGATGAGCTTTTTGTGGTGGTATTTTTGCCCATATAAACATACTAGCTTTTGGAGCTTTAATAGGCCAACCAGCTTTGTTAAAAGCTTCTACCATTACATCTCTTCTTTTTTGATAAGTAGATCTAATCTCTTCTACACACTCTTGTGGTCCATCAAGTGCTACAGTTGCAGCTACTTGAATAGGTGTAAACATACCATAATCAAGCCATGATTTGATTCTTTTTAGAGCATTTACAAGTCTTGGATTTCCTACTACAAAGCCTACTCTCCAACCAGCCATATTATAGCTTTTACTTAAAGTATAGCTTTCAACTGCTACATCTACAGCACCTTCTACACTTAAAATAGATGGTGTTTTATAGTCATCAAAAGCCAAATCAGCATAAGCTATATCACTTATAATATAAAATCTCTCTTTTTTTGCCATAGCTACAAGTCTTTCATAAAATTCTTGTGTTACTACCGCACTTGAAGGATTATGAGGAAAATTTACTACTACATATTTGACTCTTGGAATGCTTTCATTTATAGTTTTTTGTAGATTTTCAAAAAACAACTCCTCATTTACCTCATAGCTATCATTATATACTAGCTCCATTTTATGTACAGCAGCTCCAGCTAACATAAAAGCATAAGAGTGTATTGGATAAGTTGGATCAGGAACAACAGCAACATCACCAACATTTACTATAGCCTCAACTAAGTTTACATAACCCTCTTTACTTCCTATAGTGGCAACTGCTTGAGTATCTGGATCTAAATCAACATTATATTTTCTTTTATACCAGTTACAAATAGCTAGTCTTAGCTTATATATACCAGCTGATGCTGAATAACGATGTGATTTTGGTTTTTTGGCTGTTTCTATAAGCTTATCTACTATATGCTTTGGAGTTGGACCATCTGGGTTTCCCATAGAAAAATCTATGATATCCTCTCCAGCTCTTCTAGCTTCCATTTTTAGATCATTAACTACAGCAAAAACATAATTTGGAAGTCTTTTTAGCCTTTCAAATTCAATTTCATTAAACACTTTTTACCCCTTAATTGATATGGTTAATCCTCTTTTGATATTATTTAAATTATATAAGTCATTGATTTGAATATATTTTGTTCCATGAGGTATCTCCAATGTAAACTCCTTCATAGCTATTGGCTCTTCTATAGTTGATAAAGGATTTAATTTCTCATCAAAAAAGACTACAACAGGATACCAATGATCCAATCTATGACAAGATATTGTTATTTCATGTGCAAAACCAACCTCGATAAGATATGGTTTCATAGGTTTAGCCAAAGCAAGACTTTCATCTATATTGATTTTTGTTGTACCATAAATATTGGCAAAAAACATATCCACAACAAATTTCCAAGATTGATTATCTTTTTTAGATAAATCCACAACTTTTGAGTTATGTTTTTGTAACTCTTTTGTTAAAAGTAGGGGATCTATTTTGTACTCTGTATTTAAAACTAACTCTATTTTCAAAAAATCATCTTGATTGCTTTTTTGAATATTTGTGATTATATAATTTTGATAACCCATAGAGTTTAATATATTTTTGATAATATACAAGCTACTTATAGTAGGATCATTTGTTTCAAACTCTATTGTGAAATCTTTGGGATTATCAAATTTGAGTTTTAATAAGCCATTTTTTCTAAGCTCTTCTAAAATAGTCAAAATATTTAGATTATTATTGATATAAAACCTAGATTCATTTTGAAATAGGGCATTTATGATATTTTTGTTTTTATTATATTCTACTTCACCTATAATATCCACTATTTTATCTTGCAATAAAGATGCATTTAAAATATTTGATATAAAAAAGAGTATAAAAAAAATTCTTTTCAAATCTATCCTTTTAAATGGTGAATCAATATTGCCGATGCAACAGAGACATTTAAAGAGTCAAACTCTCTAGCCATTTTGATACTTACTTGATAATCAAGTTTTTTCAAAACCTTGTTTTGTAAGCCACTTCCCTCATTTCCAACAATAAGTGCAATTTTATTTAAATCTTGTTTAAACTCTTTAATATCCTCTCCATTCATATGAGCCCCTACCAAAGAAAAACTATCTAGTTTTAGTTGATTTAATAAATCACTTATATCAAAATGACTTGATATAGGCATATCCAAAGCACTAGCAGAGCTTGTCCTTATGATTTGCTCCATTTTAATATCTTTGATACCAGTGATAACTATTCCATCAGCTCCTAGAGCATATGAACTCCTTATAATAGCACCAATATTTCCCATATCAGTCAAAGAGTCTAAAATAACTAAAAACTTAGACTTTTTAAGCTCACTTAGTGGAGTGAAGTTAAATTCTTTGATTTTTAGGAAAAATCCTTGATGATTGCCCCCACGAGATAGGGCTTGAGCCTTTTTATTATCAAGTTTTATAATTGCTTTATTTAGTTTTGCAAATCTTGAAAAAAGCTTACTATCTATCTCTTTAGCTAAGAGTACCTCTTCTATTAAGTTGCTATGATGTTCTAGTACAAAAAGTACAATTTGTTTGCCATATATTATCATTCTTCAATTTTACCCAAAATTTCCTCATAAGCAACTTTTACAGAGATGTTTTTTAGCTTTGAAATAAGTTTTGCTTTTTGTTTTGGAGGAATATCTAAATCTTTAATATCATCAAATCCCAAAAGATTTCCCGTTTGCTCTTTGGAGTCTATTATAACTACCCATTCACCTTTTATGTTTTTTTCATTTTCAAATATTTTCAAAAGATTTTTAGCACTATCTTTATAGGTTTTTTGATAGAGTTTACTTATCTCTTTTACCATAAAAACAGTTTTATCTGCATCTAAAGATGAGATTTCTTGTAGTAAAGTTATTACTCTTTTTGGTGATTCATATATAATAGTTATAAATGGATATGAAAATATTTTTTCTAACTCTTGGAGTCTATTTTGAGCTTTATGTGGTAAAAATCCATAAAATAAAAACTCTTTACTAGTAAAACCACTCATAGCATATGCACTAAGTGCTGCATTTGCCCCTGGAAGTACATCATATTTTATAGAGTTTTTAATACAAAAATCAACTATTTTTGCCCCTGGATCACTTATACAAGGCATACCTGCATCACTTAAATAGACTATGTTTTTATCTATATCTATAGTTTGAAGTTTATTTAAAAACTCCTCTTCGTTATGTGAGTGAACAGAGATAAATTCTTTGGGATTAAATGTAGTATCAAACCTAGTTGATAGAAGATGAAGAAGTTGTTTTGTGACTCTTGTGTCTTCACACAAAAAAACTTCCGCACCCTCCAAAACTTTAAGAGTTCTATAGGATATATCATCAAGATTTCCTATAGGAGTAGGTACGAAAGTTATCACTTTTGTTTATTTCATAGAGTATTTTGCTTTAAATTTCTCTACTCTACCTGCAGCATCTACTATTTTTTGCTCACCTGTAAAAAACGGGTGACAAGCTGAACAAATATCAACTCTTAGAGTTTCTGTGTTTGATTTTGTTTCAAATGTATTACCACACGCACAAGTTACTGTACAGTTTTTGTAATCTGGATGAATATCTTTTCTCATTGTCATTTCCTTTTTGACTTTAGTGCTTAGTCTTATCTATAATCTTTAAAGTTTGTGATTATACCAAAAAATACTTAAAAATTTCTTTTTTTAGAGTATTAATATCACTTTTTTTATAAATAGCTAACTGAGTTTTATTAAAAGTTCTTTGTTTTTTTGCTAATTGTGCAGTATGAGTACTTATTAGTGGTGCTAGTTTATTTTTTGTGATTTTGGAATCAAGATAGTCCAAAACTTCAACAATACCTATAGATTTCATAGAATTTGTATTTCTTTTATATCTTTTTTCTAGGTATATAACTTCATCTATTAGACCATTACAAAGCATAATATCTGTTCTTTTTGAGATTTTATCTCTTAGGCTTTCTACATCTACATCTATTTCAAAGATTTTTAAATCCTTTATATAGCCATCAGCTTTATTTAGCTCAAAATACTTACTTGGTGATAAAGAGCTTGTTTTATAGATAGTATAAAGTTTTTCTATTCTATAACTATCATTTTTATCTATTTTTTGCATATACATAGGATCTATTTTTAAAAGCTCCTTATAAGCTTTGCTTTTACAAAAGCTATGTGGTAAGCTAAGTTTAGGTTCATTTGATATACTTAAACCATCAACTAAGACCTTTAGATAAAACCCGCTTCCACCTGTAATAATAAGGTTTTTATTCTCGTTTTTTGCATACTCTTTTGCTTTTTGATAGCACTCTATAAAGTCAAGTACTCCAAACTGATAAGAGGGCAATACTTCATCTATACCAAAGTGTTTAATCCCTCTTATCTCTTCTAAATTTGGCTTTGCTGATGCTATATCTATCTCCTTATAAACACTAAGTGAGTCAAGTGAGAGTATTATACTATTTGTTTTTAAAGCCACATCTATGGCTAAAGCACTTTTACCTGATGCTGTTGGACCTATTATTGCTATTTCTTTCATTGTATAATTATACTATATCAAGCTTAAAGAGGCTCACTTTTAATATATCCTTCATAGTAGTAAGATTGTTCTATTCCTTTAAATATCACTTCCCTATCATCTGTTTTTTCTGTTAGGTTTTCACCTAGAAGTGATCTTATTTCTAGGTCATTTATTGGACTTCTCTCCATCGCTTGAAGATAAAGTGTTTTACTTACATTTTGCCAATTTACTACTTGTTTAAGTTCTTTTTTGAGTATCATATCTAGCCATATCCTCATAGTTCTACCATTGCCTTCTAAAAAAGGATGAGCAATATTTATTTCAACATATTTTTCAATTATCTCCTTAAAGTTACTTTGTGGCATTTGCTCAATTTTAGGTAATATCTCTTTTAAATATAAACTATTAGCAAATCTAAAATTACCTTTAGAGATCTTTAGCTCTCTTATTTGCCCAGCAAAAGGATAAAGTCCATCAAAAAGGTATTTATGTATATCTTGCAAACCTTTTAGTGTGCCTACTTCTATATTGTCAATATCTTTACTATCAAATAGATGGTATGCCTTATCTAAACTTTGCTTATCAATATCTTTCATTTTCTATGCCTTTATTATTTGCTTAGATTATAGCAAAAATTTTATAGATTTTCTATTTTTTCTTAGATTAGTAACTATTTATAAACTAGTTGTAAAGTTTAATAAATATTTAACAAAACTTAGTTACAATTGGATTAATACTATAATGAGGTGCAAAATGAGTAGATTAGACAATGAACCTAGTTTAAATAAAATTGATGATTATAATAACCAAGAATCAAAAGAAAAGAGCAATACTGTAAAATTGGTGATATTGGGTATTTTGATAGTGGGTGCTGTATATGCTGGATTTAAATCATATTTTAGTGATGTAAATGATTATGTAGGTACCAAAGAAGCCCCTGGAATCAATCCTGTAAAAAACTAGTTTAAAGGTAAACTAAATAAACTATACTACAAACAGTAGAAAATCTACTGTTTGTTAAAAAGACTCCCATTCATCATCAGATGATAAGCTTTTTGCTGCTATGGTTTTCATAGTAGGTTTTGCTTGTTTATGAGCTATCTTTGGAGTAGCCGTTTTGCTTGTATATGAGCTAGTTTGATGATTTGTAGATTTTGCTATCGTTGTTGATTTGATAATCTCTTCTTTTCCTGTAAACTCTTTTTCTAAAGCATCTTGAACTATTCTTTTTGCTATTTCATCAGTTTTTGTAGCTATTTCTTGTGTATGATTAGCTATTGATGCGTTTTGTTGAGTTTGTTGATCTAGTCCTGTTACAGCATCGTTTATTTGTGTAATACCTGCTTCTTGCTCTTTTGATGCTCTTGCTATTTCATCTATTGTTTGAGTTGTTTTTTGTATATTATGTAAAAGTTCTTCATACCCTTTTATCATTTCAGTACTTATATTTTTACCTTGATGTGCTTTATTTGTTGCATTTTCAACTATAGTTTTGATCTCTTTTGCTGCTCCTGCACTTCTTGCTGCTAGATTTCGTACCTCTCCAGCAACTACTGCAAAACCTTTACCTGCTTCACCTGCTGTTGCTGCTTCAACAGCAGCATTAAGGGAAAGGATATTTGTTTGAAATGCTATTTGATCAATAACTGCTATTGCTTCGTTGATAAGATTTACTTGATTTGTTATCTCTTCCATAGCCAAACTTGTACTTCTAGCTAAATCTTGCCCTTTAGTTGCAGAGCTACTTACTTGATTTGAGTAGATACTCATCTCATTTACATGTGTAGCATTACTTACAACTGTTGCTGTTATCTCTTCTAAAGCTGCTGCTGTTTCTTCTAGACTTGCAGCAGCTGAGTTTGCACTTGTATTTAGTATATTAACATTGTGAATTAACTCATTTGATGTATGCTCTAAGGTCTTTCCTACCTCTAAAGATTGTTTTAAAAGTGAAGAGATTTCATCTCCTAGTTCATTTACAATTACCGCAACTTTTGCATAAGGATTTGGAAATCTAGGTGTAAAATCTTGCCTTTTATAGCTTTCTAAGACTTTAACAAGTAAGTTCAAATCTCTAGCAATTGTACTTTCTAGATATTGTTGAAGCTCTCCTAAAAGTACTTTTAGTTCAGCCAAAGATCTAGTATTTGAATTTTTTTCTATTTTTGCTAACATATTTCCAGATTTAAGTTCGTTGATAAATCTTGATACATCGGCTACAAATTCATTGTCTTGTAGAGTATCAGACTCTATTTTATCTATATGAGTATTTGCCATTTTAGCCATTTGTCCAAATTCATCATTGGATTTAATATCAATAGCCTTAACTTCTTTAGTCTCTTCATTTAAAAATGCAAAAAACGATGCAAGTCCTTCTTTAAATGTCTCTAAACTTCTAATTATAATTCCAGATATTAAAACTAAAGCAGTTGATAAGATAAGAATTATAATAATAGATAAAACCACATTTGATGTAATTGTAGAGGTTATATAGGAGTTAAATGCATTATTTAAATTGTTTGTTTTTATTTGGTTTGCATCCATCCAATCTCTAAGTGCTGCTCTATAAGGTCTCCAATACTTTGAAGTATTATCTTTGATTTCATTTTCATCGATATACTCATTAGCCTTAGCTTTTTTAAGGAGTCTTTGAACATCATTTGAGAAGTTTTCATTTAGTTCCAAGATATTAAATTTTTTTAGTCCCATAGAAGCACTAACATATCTTGGCTCTAAAAGAGTTTTGATTTTTATATTTAGATCTTCTAAAGCTTTTTCTAGATTGTTTAAAGCACTAGTATCGTTTGGATTGATATAAACATTTCTAAGAGCTTGTCCACATTGCAAACCATCTGCTAAAGAACCAACAACTAAAAGCCTTATTTCTATTACATTGTTTGCTACTTCATAATCTTGTTTTAGAGTATTTAACCTAAAATACGACACTATAGCTAAAGCTAATAAACCAACAACAACTAAGCTAAGCACACCATAAAGTTTGCCTTTAACGCTAAAATTATTTAACATTCTTACCCCAATTTATTTAATTTAGATAAAATTGTATCTAACTATAGTTTAAAGTTAATTTAAGAAAACCATAAAATAATCAAATACTAAAGATAAAAATCTTTTATAAAACTATCATTTATATTTATGATACCTCTTTTTTGAAGATCCTCTATTACACTCATAGTACACTCTACATCCCCTGGCCATCGTCGCTTAAAGCCATCTAATATACTTTTATTTGTTGCATCTATAGCTATAAAGTTGTTTTTAATTATTACATCTCTAGCTGAATCCATATTGTTTACTACTCTCCATAAAAGCATATAAGGGTTATCAATACTATTTTTTTCATTATCAACTATTATTAAAACTTTTATATGATTTGATAAGCTACTTAGCTCATCTATTAGGTATTTTTGGCTTCTTTTTTTATCTACTTTGATAATACATAGTGGAGTTTTTGTATCTGTATAATACTGCTTAAGTTCTTTTACTTCTTGTGATATTTGACCCACTTTTGATAGTAGCTCTTCATCGCTTAATAAAATAATACCTAACTCATCTATCTCATCACCCGTACAATCAATCCCTAGCTTACCACCTTTGCCAAACTCACTTGCTGTATGATCTAGTGCATCAACAACACCTTTTGTAATAAGAATATTTGAAATATCAATTCTATTTAGTATATGTTTTGTTATAGCTTCATGATCTGTAAGATATGGTGCATGAGCATCAACAAAAATAGCATGTTTTACAAAGCTCATTTGTCCAACGCCCCAAAAAGCATGCATAAGCTGTGATGCGTGTCCTGGGTAAGAAACATTCATCTTTGCTAAGATAAGGTTGTGAAATACACCATTTTCAGGCATATAGTAGTCTATTAGATCTGGTGCAGTAGTTTTTAGTAGAGGCAAAAATATCTCTCCAGTTGCAAATCCCATATATTTATCTTCTAGTGGTGGTTTACCTACAACAGTAGCTGCAAAAATTGGAGATTTTTTAGATGTGATTGCCGTAACATCCATAAGAGGATACTCCTCTTCTAGTGTATAATATCCCGTATGATCTCCAAAAGGTCCTTCGATTTTAATCTTATTTGGATCTACAAAGCCCTCTATTACATAATCAACATCATTTGGTACATAAATATCATTTGTAATACATTTGACCAAATCAACACTTCTACCTCTAATAAATCCATATAACATAAGCTCAAAAACTCCAACAGGCAAAGGAGCTTGACCACACCATATATAAAGAGGATCCCCACCTATTCCTATAGATACGGGCATCTTTTTACCTGCTTTTTTGTACTCATGAAAGAAGTGATTTCCATCTTTGTGGATTTGCCAATGCATACCTAGCTGAGTTTCATTGTAAACTTGAAGTCTATACATACCAACATTGTGCATAGTCCCATCTAAGCTTGTAGTATAGACTTGTCCCATAGTTATAAAAGGTCCACCATCTTCTTCCCAAGTAGTAAGCACTGGTATATCGCTAAGCTTGATATCATCGCCCTTTTTTACTACTTCTTGACATAGCCCTTTTTTGGTGCTTCTTTTTGGAAAAACTGATTTTAGACTAAAAAGTTTATTTAGCATAGCAACTTTATCAAAAAACCCACTTGGTGGCTTTAGTTTAAGAAGTTCATCTATTCTTGATGCTATATCTTTTGTATCACCGATAATCAGCTCAACAGCCTTTTGTGAGCCAAAAACATTCATCAAAATAGGTACATCAAACTTTTTGCCACTTTTTTTATCTATTGGTTTTGTAAAAAGCAAAGCTTTAGAATCACTCTTTTTAACCTCTATATAAGCTATATGAGGGATCTCTAGGTAGATATCGAGTTCATCATCAATAACCCTTAGAAGATTATGCTTTTTTAAAACTTCTATAACATCAAACATCTCTATCCTTAATCTTTTAATATTAGTTTTTTAAGTACCGCCATTCTAACAGCTACACCATTTGTTACTTGTCTTAGGACTTTGCATCTAGGATCTAAAAGCATCTCATCATCTATATCAATATTTCTATTTACTGGTCCTGGGTGAAGAAGTAAAATATCTCTATTTTCAAAACTCTCTTTTGTGATACAATAATCCTTACCATATTCACCCAAAGAGAGATAATAGGCCTCAGAGTGTCTTTCTAGCTGAGTTCTTAGACTCATAACTATATCAATTTCATCTATAATTTCATCTAAAAACGTTACTTGTTTAAAGCTACTATTTTGGGGCATAAAGTGTTGTGGAGCCACTAAAACAGGAGTAATCCCAAATCTAGGAAGAAGTTCAAGGTTGCTACTTGCTACTCGTGAACTTTTGATATCACCTACTATTGCTAGGCTTTTATTTGATACATTTCCATTAAAATGCTCTAAAATAGTATATAGATCAAGTAAGGCTTGAGTAGGGTGAGAGTTTGTTCCATCTCCAGCATTAATAATAGGACAATCAACAAAATCAACCAAACTTTGTGGTAAACCACACTCACTATGTCTTATAATAATAGCATCTGGCTTCATAGCATTTAAGTTTGCAACTGTATCAAATATAGTCTCACCTTTTGAGCTTGAACTCGTACTAACATCTAGGTTTACCACTTCAGCTCCTAGCCTCTTGGCTGCTATTTCAAAAGAGCTTCTAGTCCTTGTGGAGTTTTCAAAAAAAAGTGTTACAACTAACTTACCCTTTAATAGAGTATTTGAGCTCAAATCACCAAAAAGTTTTGCATCTTCAAAAAGCCTTGTGATTTCATCGTTTGTGAAATCTTTAGTAGTTATTAAATGTTGCATTTATAGCCTTTTACAAGTTAAATCTTAAGTTGATTATTGTATCATTATATGACTTAAAAATATGGAGTAAGATATGTTAGAAAGCATTGATAAAAAGTTTGTACTACAAACCTATGCTAGAAATTATGTTAATTTTACAAAAGGTGTAAATGCTACACTTTATGATGATAACAACAAAGACTATATAGATTTTACTAGTGGTATAGGTGTGGTAAGTGTAGGTCATGGAAACGAACAAGTGGCAAACAAGATCTGCGAACAAGCAAAAAAAATAACACATATATCAAATCTATTTCTAATAGAGCCTCAAGCACTTTTAGCAAAAAAAATAAATGAACTAGCTGGTTTTGATGTGGCTACATTTTTTGCAAACAGTGGTGCTGAAGCAAATGAAGGAGCTATTAAAATAGCTAGAAAATATGGACAAGTAAACTTTGAAAATAAAAGATATAAGATTATTACATTAGAACACTCTTTTCATGGAAGAACTATAACAACAGTCAAAGCAACAGGACAAGCAAAGTTTCATAGTGATTGTTTTGCTCCATATCCAGAGGGCTTTAGATATGATCCTACATTTGAAGCTGTTTATAACTCTATAGATGATGAAACAGTTGCGGTTATGATAGAGCTTATTCAAGGTGAGGGTGGGGTAAATCCTTTTAAAAAAGAGGAAATCCAAGCTTTAGCTAAGTTTTTGAAAGAAAAAGAGATTTTACTTATAGTTGATGAAGTTCAAACAGGTGTTTATAGAAGTGGAGAGTTTTTGGCTTGTAAAGAATATGGGATTGAGCCAGATATTATTACTTTAGCCAAAGGACTTGGTGGAGGTGTACCTATAGGAGCTGTTTTAACTAAACACAAAAACCTTTTAAGTTATGGTGATCATGGAAGTACATTTGGAGGAAACTATCTTGTTACAGCTGCGGCTATAGAAGTACTTGATATATTACAAGAGTATAAACAAAGTGGTAAACTTGATGAACATATAGAGTATTTTGATAGCAAACTTAGAGCTTTACAAACTAAGTTTAGTGATATTATGCTTGATGTTACTGGATTTGGACTAATGAGAGGTATTAAAATTAAAGATGATGATACTTTAGCTAAGATTATTGACTTAGGCTTTAAAGAGGGTGTTTTGATCTTAAAAAGTGGTAGAAGTACACTAAGATTTTTACCACCACTTACTATAAATAAAGGTGAGATTGATAAGGGATTTCAAAGATTAGAAGATGCACTTAAGAAGATTTAGTTTATATTTGGCCTTACTTATATCTACTCTTAGCTCAAAAGAGTTAGAAAGAAGTATTTTATCAAGCGATAGGTTAGAACTGTTTGATTATAGGGAACAAAAGGTTATACAAGAGAGCAAAAAGCTCTCTATTGATTGGATAAGTCCTATTACATACTCATACAACTACTATGATTATAAGGATTTGGATAATCAAGATAGATTTTCTGCTATTTCTATAAATCAAGCTATTTTCAAAAGTGGGGGTATATATAACTCTATTAAATATGCTTCAAGTTTGCAAAGAAGCTCAATAGCTGATATAGATATAGCTAGAAAAAATCTTATAAAAGAGGCTCTTAGTACTCTTTTTGAGATATATAAGACAGATTCTTTAATAGAAAAACAGCTATTACTTATCAAAAATGGTGAACTTGATGTATTTAGAAAAAAAGAGCAGGTTTTAAGTGGTCTTTTAGATGCTAGTTATCTTGATAATGCACTATTAGAGCTAAGTGCCAAAAGAGTAGCCCTTAGTGATATCAAATACTCCAAAGAGGCTTTAATAAATAGATTTGAAAGCTTAAGTGAAGCTGATTATAAAGCCATAGAGTTACCAAAGCTAGAGTTTATAGATAAGATGGAGTTTTTAAAAGAGAATAAAAATATCCAAAAGCAAGAGTTTATTGCCCAAAAAGAGTATAGATATAAAAATGTAGTAATATCAAGATATCTACCATCAGTTAATGCTATATATAACTACACTAAATACCATGGAGATCATAGGGCAAATTTAGGCTCAAATTTCAATAACGAACTACAAAAATATGGGCTAAATCTAACTATTCCTTTGGATTTTAGGGCTTTTAGTGATACACAAAGTGCTAAAATAGAGTATCTCAAATCCCAAACAGAGTTAAATATCATCAAAGATGAGGAAAATAGCTTTTATAAAACAAAACTAGCAAGTATCAAAAGAGCTCAAGAAAAGCTCCAAATAGCAAAAGAGGAGCTAGATACATATAGCTCTTTGGTATCTCAAATGAGTGAGCTAAGCATTGCAGGATATAAAACTGATCTTGATTTGCAAACTATGCAAAACTCCAGATCTATTAAAGAGTTGGATTTAGATATATATGAATATGAGTTACAAATAGAGTTATTGGAGTTGTATGCAAGAATTTAGTAGATATTTTCATCAGTGGCTTTATGGAAAAGAGGGCTACTATAGTAAGTACAAGACCATAGGTAAAGGTGGGGATTTTTATACTGCTGTTAGTACATCTATTTTTTTTGGTGGAAGTATTGCCAAAAAGATAGTAGATGAGGTAGAAAAGGGTAACTTGTTGGAAGATAGTACCATAGTAGAAATAGGTGCTCATCATGGGTATTTACTTAGTGATATTATACAGTTTATCTATACCTTAAAACCAGAGCTTTTAAAAACTCTAAAATTTGCTATAGTTGAGAGATTTGAGCACCTCCAAGAAGCACAAAAAGAG
>Ga0265295_1003681_pt1 | contig 21861 bp, 16 predicted proteins | sample Munlansysbiofilm_FD_192503 | JGI IMG/M metagenome (GOLD analysis project Ga0265295, IMG submission 192503) | Leachate microbial communities from a municipal landfill in Southern Ontario, Canada - Methane capture system biofilm | ecosystem: Engineered > Solid waste > Landfill > Unclassified ...
AAAGCCGGATTGTCCGGACTCAGGCAATCATGAAAGCGACAAGCTGCCCCATGAGCTGCACCACATCCGAAACCTGATTCAAAAGTGTATCGCTCCAGCCATAAGCAACAAGAGTCGCCATCCCTGCCAGCCAGAAAAGGTAACATAACTGCTTCATGACATTTCCCCCTAGAAAATCGTGGTATTTCCGGCTCCATTGCCGGGCCTTGGACTTTTCTATGAGCAAGGGGCGTGCCTGAGCGATTATCAAAGGCAACATGCTGTCATGACTTGAATTTTGAGTCTTCCCGTCAAATGGTAAGTATTTTGGTCCAAAATCCTTGCGCAAAGACCGTACGGAGTGCGCAAAACTTCTCTCACTACCTCATCATTTCTTGCCGGACGCCGCGAAAAATCCTGGAAACTCACCCGTATCCCTAAAGAAATGCGGGATTAAGTATGTATGCTTCGCTTGGCCGAGCATACGCACCAAATATCAATTCTTTGCCCCGCCACCCTGGCTCAGCAATTCGTCCAAAAGCTGGCCCAAACGCTCCAGATGCGATTTCTCCTCGCTGGCGATCTGTTCGAGGATGGCCCTGTTCTGGTCGTTTTGCGTCCAGGCGGCGGACCTCATGTACAGGTCCAGAGCCTGGGCCTCAATGGACATGGCCATGGAGATGACGTCCACGGGGCTGTCCATGTCCGGCTTGAAGCGTTCCATGTACTCCTGGGTGGTCATACCCCCTTCCATGAGCGGCGTGACGAACTGGCATTCGAAAGCGCCCCTGTCGTCCTTGCCGGTGATCCTGGTGTACTCGGCGAAAAGACGGTCCTTGTGTTTGATCTCTATGTCGGCCAAGAGCCGGAAGACGCTTTTGATCTTTTCGTCGTACGCCCGGTCGAGCATGCGCAGATAAAAATCGCGCAGCCCTTCTTCCAGGGAATAGGCCGTGGCCAGGATCGACTCCGCGCTGTCCAGTTCAGCGAAGAGATCAACCCCTTCTTCCTCGGCACCATAGGCAGCCTGGCCATTCCAGGCCTTGAAGCCACCCGACAGGTTGATGACCTGATCATACCCCTTCCCGGCCAGAGTCTGGGCGGCGATACGGCTGCGGCCCCCGATGGCGCAATAGACCAGAACGGGCCTTGCGCTGTCGATCTCGTCCAGGGAATCCGTCAGCGCGGCCATGGGCACGAGTTTGGCGCCAGGGATATGTCCCTCTTCGTATTCGCCGGGCTGGCGCACATCGAGGATTGTCACGTCCTGTAAAGTCTTGTCGGACAGATAGGCCCGAGCCTCGTCCGGATTCATGGATTGAACCGGGGTCAGGAATTGTTTCCAGCGCATGATGAACCTCCTCAATCTTTGTATTTTTGCACCATGCCCCGTGATCCGGGAAAACTCAATACAGCCGCCCCATTGACAGCAGCTCATTGCTATCGTATTTTTACGATATGCGATACGTTCACACGGAGTTCAACATGACCCATGACCAGACCTTGGCCACCCTGTGCAAAGCCCTCGGACACCCCGCGCGGGTGGCGATTCTTAGGCATCTCTTGCAGGTGGACCGGTGCATTTGCGGCGAAATCGTGAATATCCTGCCCCTGGCCCAATCCACGGTCAGCCAGCACCTGAAGCAGCTCAAGGAAGCAGGCCTGATCCGCGGCGAGATCGAGGGCCCGCGCATCTGCTATTGCGCGGACAAGGACAAATTGGCCGAGCTCAAAACACTCATTTCTTCTCTGTAGGATTGTCATGAAACCACTGCAGACTTTTCCCATGGCTCCTGACCCGTCCTGCTGTTCGCCCAGTGCCCAAATCGAAAAGCCCGGCCCCTGCTGAGGCCCCCCACCCGCCCCTGGTGCAGGGGTGGACGACTTGGCCGGATATCGCATCGAGCCCTACGTTGAGAACTTTCTTGCCACCGCGCAGGGGCGCATTCCCCGTGTCAGGACCACCCCCACAGGCTGGGACCAGCTAGGAACCTGCCGCGCCAGGCTGGGCCTTGACCGCAACAACTACACCGTCAATCCTGGCCTGTATGCCATCGGCCAGCCCGGACCCCAGTCGCAGGTAGTCGTCACGGCCAACTACAAGCTGACCTTCGACACGGTCCGCTTCGCAGTGAACGGACAAGACCTCTGGGTGCTGGTAGCCGACACGCGCGGCATCAACATCTGGTGCGCGGGCGGCAAGGGCACCTTCAGTGCCGCAGGCATTGCCGAGCAGGTGCGCAAGACCGGCCTTGAGCACATCGTCTCCCACCACCGCCTCATCCTGCCCCAGCTCGGGGCCAACGGGGTGCGCGCCCGAGACCTGCGCAAGGCCTGCGGCTTTGAGGCCGTGTTCGGCCCGGTACGCATAGAAGACCTGCCCCGCTATCTTGAGCATGGCGCGGACGAAGCCATGCGCGAAGTGACCTTCACGCTCAAGGAACGGGCCGCGGTCATTCCCGTGGAACTGGTTCTGGGCTGGAAACCCATCCTTGCGGCAGCGTTGGTGGCGGCGATACTGAGCCTCATCGGGCCCGGATTTTCCGTGCAGACCATTCTGCAACGCTGGGTCCTGGCCGCCACCGCCACTCTTCTGGGTCTGGCCGCCGGAGCGGTTCTCTTTCCCCTGCTCCTGCCCGTTTTGCGTACCCGCCTTTTTTCCCTGGCCGGAGCCGGACTGGGGCTTGTTCTGGCCGCGCCGCTGCCAGCCATCTTCCCCCTACTTTCCTGGCCATCCCTGGCAGGCAGCGCGCTTTGGACCATCTCATTCGCATCCTGGCTGGCCCTCAACTTCACCGGGTCCACGCCCTACACCTCTCCCTCCGGAGTGGAAAAGGAGATGCGCCGGGCCATGCCCTTCCTGGCTGCCGGCACGGTTCTGGCGGCGATACTCTTCGTGACCGGCAACTTCTTGTGAGGAATACATGAAAATCTTCCGCCATCTCGAAAACGTGACCACCCTGGCCTATGACAAGGGTAAATGCATAGGCTGCGGCATCTGCGCCACGGTCTGCCCGCACCGCATCTTCGCGGTCTCCGGCGGCAAGGCCGAAGTGCTGGACCGCGAGGCCTGCATGGAATGCGGGGCCTGCGCCCTGAACTGCCCGACAGAAGCCATCGCCGTCACCCCCGGAGTGGGCTGCGCCCAGTACATCATCCAGACCTGGCTGCCAGGCAAACGGGGCACGTCCTGCTGCTGACACCTTGACCACTGCGGAGAAATGCCCGATTTGTTTGCCTTGCAAACCAAGGAGAACACCATGCTCGACCGCACCGAAGCCCTCGCCATGATCACGGCGAGCGCCCCCGATCATCTGCTCATTCACGCCCTGGAAACCGAAGCCGTCATGCGCGCCCTGGCGGGCCGCCTCGGGCAGGACACCGACACCTGGGGTCTGGCCGGACTGCTGCACGACCTCGACTACCCCCAGACCAAGGACACCCCCGAAAAGCACGGCCTGCTGACCGCCCAAACCCTGGCCGGAAAACTGCCGGAAGAGGCAATCCAGGCCATCGCCCGACACAATGAGATGAACGGCAACCAGCCCCAGACCCAGTTCGACTTCGCCCTGCGTTGCGGCGAGACCGTGACCGGCCTCATTCACACTGCCGCCCTGGTCAGGCCAACCCGCATGCAGGGCATGGAAGCCAAGAGCCTGAAAAAGAAAATGAAGGACAAGGCGTTTGCGGCCTCGGTCTGCCGCGACACCATAAAGGAATGTGAGAAGATAGGACTGGAGCTTGGAGACTTTCTGACCCTGGCCATCGGGGCCATCACGGGCATTGAAGCAAAAGTGGGACTGGCCGATAAAAACTAAAATTTGCGAAAATTTGTTATAATTCGAGGAATTATACTCAGTCCAGCACCTCGACCCGGCGTAGCAACTCTTCCAATTCCCGCTCCCCTGCGGCCTTGAGCGACTCGCGCCGGGATTCCATGACCAACCGGGCGATATGGGCCGCCGAGTGTATCCGGGGAATGAACACGAAACTCGCGCCTGCGGCATAAAGGTCGCAGGCCTTTTTTATGGTGTTGGCCGTGACCATGATCTCGGCGTCGGGGCATAGCCTGCGCGTGGCCCGTAAAAGACGTGCGTTGGTCGTGCCGCGCAGGATGGTGTCGCTGATGGAAGAAATGACCAGTGACGCCGATTCGATATGGGCATGCTGCAAGGTGTCCACGCTGCTGATATCCCCGTAGACGCAGGTAATGCCCCTGTCGTTCAGTCGGCGGTACACAAGAGGGTTGAAGTCCACCACTTGCACTTCATCCCTGACCCAGTTGGTTTGATCTTCCCCGGCAAGTTTTTCAAGCTCGCACAGAATGGAACTGGATTCGCGAAAAAAACCAAGAAAGACCACGGACTTGTGCTTTGACTGGGCAGGTCCGTCGTCGGCGCTCCGATCCAAATCCTTAAGCCCCGCCTTTTTCATGCCCCCCGCCAAGACCTCCTGAATCTGATGATTGGAATTGATCATGTATGTGGAAAGAACGGAGGTGATCACAAAGACAAAGGTCAGCACCCCCACCGTCTGCGAACTGACATGCCCCATGCCGTAGCCGAGGGAAACAATGACCAGGGAAAATTCGCTCATCTGGCAAAGATTGATGGCGGGGATGAGACTGGCGCGCAGTCCGTTCTTCATCAGGTAGAGAGGAGGGAAAATGGAAAGAAAACGGCTGGCCACCAGAAAAAGAGAGGCCGCTGCCGCCAGACCGAGCAGTTCCATGCTGGGATTGGGGATCTGCAGGCCCAGTCCGACAAAAAAAAGAATGACAAAAAAATCGCGGATATTGATGACCTTGGCGATGACGTCAACATTGTAGGGGAACGTGGACAAACTCACGCCTGCGATGAGCGCACCCATCTCCCGCGAAAGTCCCACCGCCCCGGCCACGCCACTGACGAAAAAGCACCAGGACACGGCCGTGACCAGCAGCAATTCCGGCACCTTGGCCACAAAAGAGAAAATTCGCGGCAGCACATAGCGGCTGGCCAGCAGGCTCAGGATGACAAGGGCCGCTCCCTGGGCAAAAGAGAGGGCCAGAACCAGAATCTCCGGATTTTGCAGATTCGGCTGAACCGCCAGAAAAAGGATGGCCCAAATATCCTGGAAGACAAGAATGCCCAGGGTAATACGCCCCGGGAGCGACGACAGTTCGAACTTGTCATAGAGAAGCTTGACCACGATCATGGTGCTTCCCAGAGCCATGGCCACCGCCAGATACAAGGCGTCGAAGCTGCCCTGGCCAAAAGCGAAGCCAAAACCCAGGGCAAAGCCGAGTCCAAGAATAACGCAAATGACGAACTGGGCAATCCCGGACACGACAAGCGTCCGCCCCGAAGCCATCAGCTTTTTCAGATCGATCTCAAGACCGATGATAAAAAGCAGGAGAATGAGGCCAATCTCGGAGATGGTATGGATGGCGTCCTTGTCTTGAATCCAGCCCAGGCCCATTTCCGGGCCCAGCGCAACGCCGGCGGCGAGGTAGGCCAAAAGCAGCGGCTGGCGCAGGGATTTGGCCAAAAGTCCGAAACCCGTCGCCGTGACAATGGCGAGGCCAATATTGGTCAGCAGGTCAGTCTGATGCATGTGCAGCTATTCCTTATGCAACGAAGTCGAACGTCTGGCCGCAAGATGCGCGCCGCATCCTGGCATTCGGGACGAAAATCAGTTTTCCTCGCCCTCTCCCGTACTTCGAACGAAGCAGACCCGCAATATGCTTTCACAAAAAGATCCCCCCGACTTCATCCCGCAACTTTACGCACTCCCACGTTTTCTGTATCAATCGTTCAGCCCGCACCGTAACGGCCAAAGAGGAGCGCCCATGAAAGTCATCATCCACGGCACCCGAGGGTCCATCCCCGTGGCTTCGCCCGAAACGCATCGCTATGGCGGCAACACGACCTGCATCGAAGTGCTCACGGACGCCGGGGACCGCATCATCATCGACGCGGGGTCGGGCATCCGTACCCTGGGCAACGAACTGATGGCCATGGGGCCGTCTGCCTTCGCTCTGTGCTTTACCCACGCGCACTGGGATCATCTGCTCGGGTTTCCCATGTTCGCGCCCATCTTCACGGCCAGCAGCCGCATCCACATCCATGCACCCAGAAACATCGGCCGCGACGGCATTCGCAATGTCTTGAGCGGCATCATGGACCGCCGCTATTTCCCCGTGACCTTCGACAAATTGCCCGCCAGTCTCGAAGTGCACGATTTCGAACCCGGAGAGTCCTTCCAGATCGGAACGGCCCTGGTCGAAACCTGTCCGACGCGCCATCCGGGAGGAAACACCGCCTACCGCATCACCGCCGACGGATGGAGCTTTTTCTTCAGCGGCGACCACGAATGCAACCTGGCGCAAACCCATGATCCGATCAGCGAACGCATCTTCAAATTCCTGCGCGGGGTGGACGTGGCCCTGGTTGACGCCCAGTTCACGGACGAGGAATATCCCGCCAGGCAGGGATGGGGGCACTCCACCTATGCCGCCTGGCCAGAGCGTTGCGCCGAAGCAGGAGTGAGCTGGCTCATGTATTCCCATCACGATCCGGGACGCACCGATGACGAACTGGACGCCATTCTTCTGAAGATGCGCAGCCAATTCTCGGATCTGCCCCTGGTCATGGACATGGCCGCCGAGGGCATGGAATTTTCCAGCCCCTCCGACAGGACAAACGTCCGCGCCCCGTTCGCCTGCGTGTGCCGTGGCGGCGACGACGTGCCGGGCGGGTCGGGATTCGCACTTTTCGCCTGGCTCAGCGGTCTGTCCCGCGAGCTGGCCCGCTACAGCGACGTCGGAGTCCTGCTGGACAGAATCCTGCTCGAAGGCCGAAACATCACCCAGGCCGATGCCGGCACCATCTTTCTGGTCGAAGACGGTCGTCTGACCTTCGCCAACATTCACAACGACACTCTCTTTCCCGGCTCCGCGGCCAACAAGCATGCCTACGCCAGCACCACCCTGCCGCTGGATACCAAGTCCATCGCCGGGTACGTGGCTTTGGAGCGCTGCATGGTCAACATCCGCGACATGCGCAACCTGCCCGAGGGAGTGCCCTTTTCCTTCAACGAATCCCTGGACCAGGCCACCGGGTATCGCACCGTCTCGACCCTGACCGTGCCCATCCTGGGCCAGGAGGACCGCATCCTGGGCGTCATGCAGCTCATCAACAGCCAGCCCGAGGGCGTGCCCGAACCCTTCAGCGAATCCATGGAAACCAGGGTGCAGCTCTTGGCTTCCCACGCCGGCAGCGCCATCGAGCGTGGCACCATGGCCCGCGAGTTCATCCTGCGCATGCTGAACATGACCGCCCTGCGCGACCCGCACGAAACCGGCCCCCACGTCCAGCGCGTGGGCTCCTACGCGGCCGAGATCTATCATCGTTGGGGCGAGCGCAAAGGCATCGACATCGACAAGCTGCGCTACGAGAAAAGCCAAATCCGTCTGGCGGCCATGCTGCATGACGTGGGCAAGGTCGGCATCGAGGACAAGATCCTCAAGAAACCGGGCAAGCTCGAACCGGAAGAATACAGCACCATGCAGAAACACTGCGCCCTTGGCGCGGAAATCTTCACCGGAGCCATAACCGAAATCGACCGGCTGGCTCGGGAGGTGGCTCTCTACCATCACGAAAAATGGAACGGCGCCGGCTACACCGGCACCGACGCCGCCCCCTTGAGCGGCGAGGACATTCCTCTGGCGGCCAGGATCACCGCCGTGGCCGATGTCTACGACGCCTTGTGTTCACGCCGCAGCTACAAGGACGCCTGGACGCCGGACAAGGCCGTGGCCGTGCTGCGCCAGGACGCCGGATCCCATTTCGACCCGGAAATCGTGGAATGCTTTCTGGAGGTGCAGGACGTCATCGAAGCCATCCGCGCCCGCTATCCCGACGTGGAATGATTTTGTGTGAGTGATGTTATTTTGAAGTCATGACCCAGGCCCCGGTCCAGTCCGGACCGGGAGGGTTTTGTTGAAGGGTCCGGCACTGCCGGACGTAGGCGGCTGCTGCCGGATCGCTCTCTGTCAGCGCCTCGAATCCGGACAGGGCCGAGTCAAGTTCCCCTGCGTAATAATGTTCAAGGGCTGCGGCGAAACGGTCCAGTTCCGCACTGCGCGCCTCCCGATCCTTTATCCACATGGGTTCGAAAACCCGGACCGCGTCACGCCGTCCGAGCACCACGATCCTCCCCAATTCCCGCGCGGCAAAAATGCCGCTTGTGGCCTCCAGCACCGCCTGCGAAACTAGGGTGTACGTGCCGAACTGCTTGTTGATGCCTTCCAGGCGGGCGGCAAGATTCACAGCGTCGCCGAGCATGGTGTAATCAAATCGCGAGTGGGAACCCATGTTCCCGACCACCGCCGGGCCGGTGTTGAGGCCGATGCGCATGAACAGATCCGTGCCGATGCGCTCGCGAAAAGAGGGGCGCAGTTCCGAGAGCCTGTCCTGGCAGCGCAGCGCTGCGCGCAGGGCGCGGTCGGCATGATCGGGCTGGTCCAGGGGGGCGTTCCAGAAAGCGATGATGGCGTCGCCCTCGTATTTGTCCACGGTGCCCCCCTCGGCCATGATGATGTCGGACATGGCCGTCAGGTACTCGTTCAGAAACTGGGTCAGCTCTTCCGGGGACAAATTTTCGGACAGGCTGGTGAACCCCTGCAGGTCGGAAAAGAAGATGGACAGGGTGCGGCGCTCGCCGCCCAGTTTCATCCGCTCGGGCTGACGCAGCAGTTGCTCGATGACCACGGGGCTCAGATACTGACGAAAGGCCGATTTGATGAACCGCTTTTGGCGGCCCTCCGTGGCGTAGCCAAGCAGGATTGAAGTCCCCAGCGCCAGACCCGTGGATGTTTCCAGAAACATGAGCGGCAGGACATGCCCCGCCGTATATGCGCCGCAGGCCACAAGCACGGGCAGAGGCGCAAAAACGGCCACCGCGGCCAGAGCCGCGCCCGTGCTCGCGCCCAAGGCGCACGCCAGGGCCGCGGCCAGGGCCAGAACTGACGCCAGCAGCACGGAAAGGGGCCGGGGTACCTCGCGCAGGAAATCTCCGGCCAGCATGTTGCCCAGGGCCTGGGCATGAATCTCCACTCCGGAGTAGACGCCGGAAAGGGGCACCGGGCGCAAATCAAAGAGGCCGGGCGCGGAAAAACCAAAAAACACGTACGCGTCCCGAAATTCATCCAGGGACACCAGCGGAGCCTTGCCCTCGCGCAGCAGCAATTCGCTCTGGATTATGGCCGCCGCGCTGTAGGAGTGATATGTTTCTTGCGGTTCGTGATAACGAATCATGCCCTGAGCCAGATCATCAAGGGGCAGAAAACGCTTGTCCATGGTCATGCCCTGATGGTCAAACGCGATTTTGGCCTCGGGATGGGCCGCCAGGTAGGAGGCCAGGGCCAAGGACGGCACCGGACGGCCATCAAAGAAGGCCCAAAGCCCGATGCGCCGATAGACTCCGTCCGGATCAGGGTTCTGGTGCACGTTGCCGAGCATCCTGGCCTGGGCGGCCAGTTCGGCAACAGGAAAACTGGCTCTGGGCAGTTCCGGGGCGTAAGGCCCCTGTCGCCCGACCTTGGCCAAGCCTTCGGGCAACGCCTGTGCGGGGGCAAAATCCGGCCAGGACCGAGCCTCCCCCGTCTCACGCCCCAAAAAGACCGGCAACACCATCCGGCCAAAATCCCCACCGGCCCGAGCCAGGGCCAAATCATCGGCCACGCCGTATTTCGAGGGTTCGGTGAAAAGGACATCAAAGGCCAGGCTTGCCGCCCCGGCCCGGCGGCAGTAGTCAACCACCGCGCCATACACCTCGCGCGGCCAGGGCCAGCCGAGCCCATTCTCGGCAGCCCCCCAGTCCAGACTCTGCTGATCCAGAAAAATGATCCGTATGGGCGGGGAGGCAGGATTTGGCCCGGCCAGCACCCGCGCCCTCCAATCATAGGTGCGGGCCTCGAAGCCATCGAGCATCCCGGCCACAAGTAGCAGACAGGACAGCAGGACGCCAACCAGGGCCGCCAGCAGGCCCTGACCGATACGCCTTGATCTCGGGGATGTGAAAATGCGCATGCTTGTATCGCGCGGCCCGTGAATCCCTTCGCGGAAAACCGGGCCGCAGCCGGGTTAGAGTGAGCCCACGGCCTTGCGGAACCGGGCCAAGCGCACGGCTGGCTCTGTGGCCATGGCACCGGCGTCGAGTCCGGCCAGCTCTTCGATGCGGTCGGCAGGTGCCGGATGGGTCTTGGCGAAATCACCCCTGCCGGAGACAAGGCGGGACTGCATGGCCTTTAACATGACGACCAGCCCGGCCGGGTCGTAACCGGCGCGATGCAGAATGCGCACAGCGCCCTGATCGGCTTCGTATTCATAGGAACGGGAGTAACCGTTGTTGACCATGTTCGTCATCACGTCTCCCACGGAATCGGCAAAAATTCCAGTCAACTGCGCCAGATCGGCCCCGGCGGCGTGCTTGATCGCCTCGCCGCCGATGATGCCGAGAGCCTCGGTGATGCGTGACTTCTTGATGGCCCGCAGGGCGTCCCTGTTCTGCACATGGGCGATCTCATGGGCCAGCACGGCGGCCAGGGCTGTTTCGTTCGGACAGCACCTGACAAGACCCCGAGTGACCAGAATAAATCCTCCGGGTGCGGCAAACGCGTTGATCTCATCGGAATCGACGATCTGAAAATGGTACCCTGCGTACGTCAGGGGCTGCTCGGAAAAAAGAGCCAGGGACTGGCCAAGGGTGTTCACATACTCGCCTGCAGCCTGGTTGTTCAGCGGCCTGTAGGTGCCAAACAGCGTGGCCGTGACGGCGCGGCCGATATAGTATTCCTGCTCCGGAGTGAAATCCTCCATGCTCCTGGCCACGGCCTCGCCGCTCTTGACCGCGGATTCGGCGTAGCCACCCACAGGCACGCCGCCGATATTAAGGCCCATGTCCTTTGCAATGCCGCCGACGATTTCAGCGCCCTTGCAGCCAACAAGAGCCAGCAGGGAAAACAGGGCCAATGCCGCGAGATGACGCGCTTTCATTGCACCCCTCCCTGGGGCTTGACCCCGCCTTCCTGCAAAAAGGACATCAGACGCCCGGTTTGCAGCGTAGTCTTCTCCATGCGGTCCACGCTGGCGAAATCACCGCCGTGGGTCTGGCGGTATTTCTGCTCGACCTGGGCGTTGAAGCCCTTGCCGGCAAGGGCCATCTCCTGCCCGGAAACGCTTGTCGGCGCCTGGCCGGAACCGCTGCTTAAATCCAGATCCGCCGTGGTCAGGGCCGAAGCATGAATCCATCCCTGCCCTCCGGCATGGGCGACCTGATTCCAGTCACCCTTTGCCCCGGTCACAGTGACGCTTTGACCATAGGAAACCGTGCCCACGATCTTGCCCAGAAAAGACGGGGTGCTGCGCACCTGCACGTCCCGAACCTGAACGTTCATCACCTGGGCGGCAAATGCCGTGAGGGCCATCAGACAGATCAGGGCCGCGCAAGCAATCTGTTTTCGTTTCACGCGTGATTCTCCTTTCAGGGATTTCCCCGCCGCCGGACACAGACTCGCACCGGCGAACTATTTTTCCCACATGATACATCATAAAGTGGCGGCAGTCCCGAGTCAAACGGGACAGACATTAATATTGCCTCCGGCTTCCAATCCATGCCCAAGCGAATAAAGGCCAAATTCACGGTTGCGCAAGACCGGGAATCCGTGAAAAGACTCTCAAGGCGCAGCACAAAAGCCCCAAGAGAAACATGCACAACCTGACCCTCTATACCTCCAACCGCCTGGAAAACCTGGCCCTGATCCTGGCCCAGGTCGTGAAAGCGCCACTTGATCCCATGCAACCGGAGACCATCCTGGTCCAGTCCGGCGGCATGCAGCGCTGGGTGTCCATGCAGCTGGCCCGCGAGCATGGGATCTGGGCGGGAGCCGACTTTCCTTTCCCGGTGGCCTTTGCCTATGAACTGTGCCGAAAGCTCTTGCCAGATCTGTCCGCGGACTATGCCCTGTCCCAGGACCGCATGCTCTGGCGGATCGTAAGCCTGTTGCCCGGTTTACTGGGCGAGCCGGACTTTGCGCCGATCAAGGCCTACCTCAAAGACGGCGACACGCTCAAACTGATCCAGCTGGCCGAAAAAATCGCCTATCATTTCGACCAGTACCTGATCTTCAGGCCGCACTGGTCCGGTCAATGGGAACAGGGACGGCCGGGCGGGGATCTGCGCGAAAGCCAGCACCTGGAGGCCGAGGCATGGCAGTCCAGGCTCTGGCGGGAAGTTGCCGAGGGCTTTGAGACCGAGCACCGCGCCGCCCTCCTCAAACGAGCCATGGAAGCGCTGCGCCAGGGCCATGGCGAGGAGAAACTGCCCAAACGCCTGTGCGTCTTTGGCATCTCCACCCTGCCGCCAAGCTATCTGGATCTGCTCCTGGCCGTGAGTTGCCACGTTCCCGTGCACATTTTTCTCCTGAGCCCCTGCAGCCAGTACTGGGGAGACCTTGCCGGAAAGCGCGAGCAGATTCGGGACTATCGGCAATTGGCCCAACGCGGCGTCAGGGCGCAAAGCCGCCCCGAAGACGCCTCGCCCCTGGCTGGCCTGGGCCGACTCGGACGAGACTTTCACGAGCTTCTGACCACGGCGGGCGTGGACGCATTGCCACTCTACAGTTCCAATCCAAGCCCGGTCACTCTGCTCGAACACCTGCAGGAGGACCTGCTCAATCTGGAACGGACGCTGGAGCAGCACAAAACCGCGCTGCACGACACGTCCATCCAACTGCATTGCTGTCACAGCCCCATGCGCGAGATGGAGGTGCTGCACGACCTGATCCTTGATCTCCTGCAACGCGATCAGACCCTCGACCCTCGCGACATCCTGATCATGAACCCGGACATCGAGACCTACGCGCCCTTCATTCAGGCCGTGTTCGGTTGCCCCGAGAACCAGAGCCAATACCTGCCCTTCTCCATCGCGGACCAAAGCCCGTCACGGGCAGCCCAGGCTGTCCGCCTCTTTCTGGATCTGCTCGAATTTGGCCAGCACCGCTTTGAAGCATCGCGAGTGACGGATCTGCTCGAAGCCCCGGCCATTCGGGAAATGCTGCGCCTGGACGAAAAGGATTGCGAGCGCATAAAGGACTGGGTGCGCCTGGCCCGCATCCGCTGGGGAACGGACCGTAATTTCCGCACGACGGATGGGCTGGCGACACATGGCCAGAACACCTGGGAAAGCGGCCTGGCCCGCCTCTTTCTTGGATACATGACCGGCCCGGTGCCAGGCCCAGTGCATGGCATCGCTCCGCTGGGCCCCCTGACCAACGCCGACCAGGACTTGCTCGGACGGCTGGCCGGATTTCTGGACCGCCTGCGCGAACTCTGGACCAGTCTGAACACTCCGGGCACAGCCGACATGTGGCAGGAGCGCCTGCACTGGATTCTGGACACCTTCTTCCCCGACAACCGGGACACGGGGGAGATGGTGCTCTCCATTCGCGCGGCCATCACCAAACTGACCACTGCCATGGCCGAGAACAAGGCAGACCTGGAGGTTGACAGCCGCATTATGCTGCACCTCATACGCCGCCAATTGGACGAATCCGGCGCAGAGGGCGGCTTTCTGGCCTCGGGCCTGACGTTTTGCGGCCTTAGGCCCATGCGGGCCATCCCTTTTCGCGTCATCTGCCTGACCGGGCTCTCATCCACAGCGTTTCCGCGTCAGGACATCCAGCCAAATTTCGATCTCATGGCCGCCGCGCCCAGACCAGCGGACCGCAGTTCCCGGGACGACGACCGCTACCTGTTCCTCGAAAGCCTGATCTCGGCCAGGGACACGCTCATCCTGACCTATCCGGGTCTGTCCCAGGCGGACAACAGCGAAGCCCCGCCGTCTGTGCTGGTGGCGGAACTGCTCGATTATCTGGACAGCCGCTACCTCGTGCGCGGGGACAAACCGTCCACGAGCCTCATCACCCGCCACCGCCTGCAAGCCTTTCATCCGGACTATTTCCAGGAGAGCAGCCCCCTTTTTTCATACTCCGCCCAGAACTGCGCCGGAGCCGAGGCCCTGAACCGCCCTTCTGCAAGCGAAACCTTTTTCCCGCCCGATGCGGCGAATACGGTCGCGCCCGCGTCTGACGAGCCTCTGAGCCTTGACGAACTGATCCGCTTCCTGAGTCATCCGACCAGGCATCTCTTGAAAAGTCTGCAGGTCAGCCCGACCGACTCCGAGGATGAAATTCTGGATGAGGAACCTCTGACCCCTCCCTCCGGGCTGGACGGCTACGGTGTGGCGGCGGATCTGCTCCAGGCCTGTCTGGAAAACGAAACGTCGGATCTGGAAACCCGCCTGAACGCCTGGCAGGTCCTGCCGCCCGGCCCTGCCGGGAGCGACGCCAACGCAGAAATCTGCTCGGCGGTGCGCAATCTGGCCGAACAGGTTTGGGCCGAACGCCTCGGTCTCCCGATCCAGGGGGACGCTCCCCCGCCGGAGCCATCAGACGTCCAGCCCGTCATCCATGACATCAGCCTTGAACTGGAAGCATGTCGGATCAGCGGACGCATCGCGACATACGCCGACCGCATCGTCACATACCGTCCCGCCAAACTCAAAGGACCGGACATGCTTCGGTTGTGGGTCATGCACCTGGCAGCCAGGGCCGCGAACCTCGACGTTTGTTCCGCCCACGTGGCCAGGGACGACATCTTTCGCGCGCCAAGCCTGGATTCCGCCGAGGCGCAAAACATCCTGCACGATCTGACACAACTTTATGCCCGAGGCATGACTGCGCCGCTGCCTTTTTTTCCCCGCTCGTCTTTGGCCTACGCGCAAAAGCGCTGCGCGGGAAAGGATCATAACGCAAGCCTGGCTGCGGCCCTTACGCAGTGGGGCGGCAACATGGCGGTCGAGGCTGAAAAGGACGACGCAAGCCTGGCCATGATCTTCCGAGACAAAGAACCCGACTGGGAAGAATTCGAGGCCCTGGCCTTGGAGGTCTTTGGTCCGCTGCTGGAGAACCGCCATGACGCGTGACTTCATGGACCTCCGCACGGCCCCGCTGGACGGCGCGACCCTGATCGAGGCCAGCGCAGGCACCGGCAAGACCTACACCCTGACCGGGCTTTTTCTGCGCCTCATCCTGGAAAAGCGCCTGACCGTGGACCAGATTCTGGTCGTCACGTTCACCGACGCGGCCACCGAAGACCTGCGCAAACGCATCCGACAGCGCCTGACCGAGACCATTCATGTGCTGGAGAAGAGTACCGCGCCGGAGGCTGACAAGAAGCCTTTTGAAGCCCACCTCTGGGCCACGCATCGTCACACCGACGCGGCGGATCTGCTGCATGGGGCCGTGCGCAACTTCGATCTGGCCCAGATCTTCACCATCCACGGCTTCTGTCAGCGCATGCTCGGCAAGAACGGATTCGAGTGCCAGGCCCTCTTTGACACCACCCTTGAGCCAGATTTGTCCGAACTTGTCCGTCAGGCCTGCGTGGATTTCTGGCGCAGCCGCATTCTTCCCCTGACCGGTCTGACCGGCAACCTCGTCCGCGCCCGCCTGAGTCCCGAAGGCCTGCAACGTCTGGCCGGGCTGCCATTTCTGGCCCAAGGCGTGCGCCTTGAGCCAGAAGGCGTTTCCCCGGACGCCCTGCCCCTGGAAACGGCCTTCCTCGACACACGCGATCAACTGTGCACGCTCTGGCCCCTTGTCCGCGAAGAGGTCCGCTCTGCGCTCCTTGGACACACCATGCTCAAGGGCAATATGGGTAAGCCCGAACAACTCGAAAAGCGCCTCGCGGCCCTGGACGAGTATGTACGCGCACCGGGGCTGGATCTCCCGGACGAGTTCAAGAATCTGACCCCGACCTACATGGAGCAGATGACGAAGAAGGAAGCCTTGGAAAAGGGCCAGCAGCCGCGGCACCGGGTTTTCCATCTCATCGACGACCTGATCGCCGCATCGCAGGCCTTGCTTGAAGCGGTGAGCGCCATCGTTGTCCGTTTGCGGCGAGATTTTCTGGCGGGCCTGGAAGAGGACATGGACCACCGCAAGAAGCAACGCAATGTGCAGGGTTTTGACGACCTGCTGCGCAACATGCGCCGGGCCGTGGACAACGAAAATCTCGTGCAGGCCGCAAGGGGGCAGTACAAGGCCGCCCTCATTGATGAATTCCAGGACACGGACGGGCTGCAATACGCCATCTTTTCCCGGCTCTTTGGCCGGGAGCATTGCATCTTTCTCATCGGCGACCCCAAGCAGGCCATCTATTCCTTTCGCGGCGCGGATCTGGCCGCCTACCTGCGCGCAGGCGGGGAATGCGACCGCACGGCCACCCTGGCCACCAACTACCGCTCCACCCCGGAACTGATCCAGGCCGTGAACACGCTCTTTGGCGCCTGGGGCGACACTTTCCTCAACCCCGGCATCAGCTATCAGCCGGTGACGGCAGGCGACAAACCCGTCGATCGGCTGAGCGAAAACGGTCTGCCCGTTCCCGCCATGAGCATCTGGAATATCCGGCCCCAGGACGGGGAGAATCCCCTGGGCCGGGGGGCGGCCCTGCCCCGCATCTGCGCGGCCGTGACGGCCGAGATCAGCCGCCTGCTGCGCGGTGCTGCGGACGGTCGGGTGCTCATCGGCACCGCGCCGCTTGTGCCCGGAAACATCGCCATCCTGGTCGAAACCCACCGCCAGGGCGAAATGATGCACCGCAGCCTGCGCGAGTGGGACATCCACAGCGTCCTGACCCATACGTCCTCTGTCTTTGAAAGCCCCGAAGCCCTGGAAATCCTGACTCTGCTGCGGGCGGTGGCCGAATATCAGCGTCCCACCCGGCTCAGATCAGCCCTGGCCACCCGAGTCCTGGGGCTTGACGCCAGGAGTCTGCAACTTCTGGACGAAGACAGCGCTCAAGGGGATCTGTGGATGGAGCGCATGTCGCTGTGGCACGAAGTGTGGCAACGTCAGGGCGTCATGGCAGCCATGAACCGGCTCGTCACCGACACCGGAGCCAGGGCGCGACTCCTCCGGCTTCCCGGTGGAGAGCGGCGCATGACCAACGTGCTGCACTGTCTGGAGATCCTGCACGCACGTGAGCGCGAAAGCCGGGCGTCCATGCGATCGCTGACGGGGTGGTTCGCTCGCCAGCTGGCTGGAAATCGCCGCGAGGAATTTCAGCTTCGCCTGGACTCGGACCGCGACGCCGTCCGCATCGTGACCATCCACAAGAGCAAGGGCCTTGAGTATCCGGTGGTCTTCTGCCCCTTTCTTTTCCGAGAAGCCAAGACCGATCCCTCGCTGGCCCTGGCCCACGAGGACGGGCTGGTGCTCGATCTCGGCTCCCAAATCCTGGCCGAACGGCAGGAGAAAGCGCGCAGCCAGGCCCAAGCGGAGCTTATCCGCCTGACCTACGTGGCGCTGACCCGCGCGGCCAGCCGCTGCTATCTGGTATGGGGACGCTTCAACAAATCCGAAACATCCGGGCCGGCTTGGCTCTTCCACGGACACCGGGCGAATGAGCAGGGGGTTCTGAGCTGGAAGACCGTGAGCGATGCCCTCGTTCGAACCGATCTGGACCAGTTGGCCGGTAGGGACATTGAGGTACGGGACCTGCCCGACCTTCCTCTGGAGCCCGCCCCGGACCTGACCAGGACGCAGCACCGCCTCCAGTCAAAATCCTGGAGCCGGTCTCTTGGCCCTGGCTTTGGACTGGCCAGCTTCTCGGGACTGACCCGCGGTCTGTCCCACGCCGCACCTCCGGGTCTGGACGATGCCGACGCCGATGGCGACCAGCCCAAAGACATGACCATCGCCCGCTTTCCACGCGGGGCCACGGCCGGGTCCTGCCTGCACCGCATCTTCGAACTCCTGGAATTCGACCGCCCAGACACCCACGCTCCGGCCGTGCTTGAGGGACTGGCCCAGTACGGTCTGCCCCCTGTCTGGGCACCCGTGGTCGAAACCATGGTAAGCCGGGTGCTGCGGACCGATATGGGAGGATTTAGCCTGGCACAGATTTCAGAGCGGTTGGTGGAACTTGAGTTTCTCTTCCCCCTGCGTCCGGTGACACGCGAGGTTCTGGCCAAAGTATACCGCGACGCGGCCCACGTGCTGCCCGTTGAACTGCCCAGCCGCATGGAGCGCCTACGCTTCGAGCCTTGCAGGGGCTTTATGACCGGCTTCATGGACCTGGTCGTGCGGCACCAGGGGCGCTATCATCTCCTTGACTGGAAATCGAACTGGCTGGGAGCATCGCCCGCCGCCTACACGTCAGAGGCGCTGAGCCGCTCCATGGCCGAGAACCACTATTTCCTGCAATACCACCTCTACTGCCTGGCCCTGGACCGTTACCTGCGCCTGCGCCTGGCGGATTATGACTACGCGGAGCATTTCGGAGGCGTACACTATGTCTATGTGCGCGGTGTGGACCCGAACGTGCCTGGGCAGGGGGTTTATTTCGACCAGCCGGATGCGAAATTCCTCATGGAACTGGGCAAAGTCCTGATCGCCGAGGCCGATTCATGATGTTTCACAATCCTCCCATCCTGCCCCGCCTTGCGGCCAGCACCCTCTTTTCCGAGGCCGACCTGTACCAGGCCCGTTTCGCCGCGTCCTTGGCCCGGAAAGGGAACGCCGATCTCGTGGCTGGCCTGACTGCCCTTGTTTCCCTGGCCGTGCGCGAGGGGCATGTCTGCCTGCACCTTGGCGACGAGAACGTAGGTAAGCGGCTGTCCGCTCTAGGCCTGGACGGGTGGGACGCCTGCCTGGACACGGGGGTGATCGGGACGCCCGGTTCCGGGCTGCCTCTCGTCCTCGACGGGAAGCGCCTGTATTTCTCCAGATTCTTCCGCGATGAAGAGTCTCTGGCCCGCGTCTTCCTGCGCCTGGCCGGGGAGCCCCCCCGGAGCATCCCGGCAGACCTGCTGCACGAAATCTTCAAAGCCCCAAACAATGAAATCGACTGGCAGGATGTGGCCTGCTTCGCGGCCCTGCGCAGCCGCCTCTGCGTCATTTCGGGCGGTCCCGGCACTGGGAAGACCACGACCGTGGCTCGAATTCTGGCCCTTACGGCCCGCATGCACGCCGACACGCCTTTGCGCATCCGCCTGGCCGCGCCCACAGGCAAGGCGGCTTCGCGCATGTCCGAAGCCCTGGCTACCGCCTTTCCGGGCGAAAGCCTACAGCCTGATCTGAAAGCGAGCCTCACGCAGGGTGCACAGACCGTGCATCGTCTGCTGGGCTGGAGCTCGGGAAACTTCCGCTACCACCGGGGCAATCCCCTGCCGCTGGACATGCTGGTGGTGGACGAAGCGTCCATGCTGGACCTGGAACTGGCCGCCCGCCTTGTGGAAGCCCTGCCCCACAATGCGCGTCTGGTACTCCTGGGTGACCGCAATCAACTGGCCTCTGTGGAAGCCGGAGCAGTCCTGGCCAACCTCTGCCGGGAGGACGTCGTCAATAGGTTTTCGCCGGATTTTGTTTCGAGCGCCGCCAAGGCTGGCATAGCAAACCTGCCGGTGGCGTCGAACGTCTCGGCGCTGACGGATCATGTGGTAGAATTGAAGAAAAGCTACCGCTTCGGCGCGGACAGCGGCATCGCCGCCCTCGCCGGACTCATCCAAAGCGGCGACGCCCAGAGGGCGGCGGGATTACTCGAACAACCGCGCCATGACCTTAAGATGAAAACCTGCCCAGAACACAAAGCCCTGGTGGCGGACCTGACGCCGCTCCTGCAAACGGCGTTCGTGGGACTGGGCAAGGAAACGGACCCGGCCAAAGCCTTCGAGACGTTCGGCGCCCTGCGCCTGCTGAGCCCGGTCCGCCACGGCCAGCACGGCACCGAAGCACTCAACCGCCTGGCCCGCGAAGTTCTGCACGGCACCATCGGCGACGGCTGGTACGCGGGCCGCCCGGTCATGATCCTTGAAAACGACTACAACCTTGGCCTTTTCAACGGCGACGTGGGCATCGCCCTGCCCGCCGACGGGCAACTGCGGGTCTTTTTTCCCGGCGCCGGGGAATTCGTTTCCTTCTCGCCGTCCCGCCTGCCCCGCTTTGAGACCTGCTACGCCATGACCGTTCACAAAAGCCAGGGATCGGAATTCGGCCACACCGTTCTTGTCCTGCCCGAAGAACCCTGCCCCGTCCTGGGCCGGGAACTCCTCTACACGGCCCTGACGCGGGCGAAAAACAGGTTCACCCTGATCGGAACGCCGCAACAGGTCAAAGAAGCAGTGGAAAACCCGGCCCGCAGAGATTCGGGCCTGGGCGAAATGCTGGCAGAGGCGTGAAGCCGCCTGCAGCCAGAGGACATGAGGCGAACGAACGTGTTGACTTCGCAGGCAATAAGAAAAACAATGTTTCCAACAAAATCGGGCCGGCGGGCAAGCGTTCTTTCTGCCGGATGAAGCTCTCTCTGTGGTGAAAAAAAATTGATTGATCCCAAGCATTTACCACACTTTAACCACTCTTATTCATTATTTTTTTGATGCTTCCAGAGAATGCCATACTGCCCCCTACAGAAAATATTTAACTAGTCTAATTTATTAAAAAAAGGATACACAATGTTTAAAGAAAAAAACATTCTTATAACTGGAGGTACTGGATCTTTTGGAAATTCTTTTGTTCCTATGACTTTAAACAAATATAACCCAAAAAAAATTATAGTATTCTCTCGTGACGAGATGAAACAATGGGAAATGGCAAAGAAATTCCATGGCGATTCGAGAGTTCGATTTTTTATTGGAGATGTGCGGGACAGAGAACGATTGCACAGAGCTCTTGACGGAGTTGATATTGTAGTCCATGCAGCCGCTACAAAGATAGTTCCAACAGCTGAATACAACCCATTTGAATGTGTCAAAACAAATATTAATGGAGCAATGAACCTTATCGACGCGTGTATCGACAAAGGAGTCAAGCGGGTAGTTGCGCTGTCGACGGATAAAGCCAGCAGTCCTGTAAACCTTTACGGCGCGACAAAGCTTGCTTCGGACAAACTTTTTGTTGCAGGAAATTCTTACTCAGGAGGGCACGGGACACGATTTGCAGTGGTACGCTATGGAAATGTCATGGGCTCACGCGGATCAGTCATTCCTTTTTTTCTCTCCATCAAGGACAAGGGCGTACTGCCAATAACCGATGAACGCATGACCCGTTTCATGATCTCTCTGGAACAGGGGGTCGAATTGGTCTGGCATGCTTTTGAAGATATGGAGGGAGGAGAAATATACGTCAAAAAAATCCCGTCCATGAAAGTCACCGACCTCGCATTGACCATCGCCCCAGATGCCAAACTTGAATACGTGGGCATCCGGCCCGGAGAAAAGCTGCATGAACAGATGATCGGAGAGGACGATTCCTACTATACATACGAGTATCCTGAGCACTACAAGATCCTTCCTGCAATCAACAACTGGGCGAACTGCAGCAAACGGATCAAGGACGGCAAGAAAGTACCGGAAGGCTTCAGCTACACCAGCAACAACAACGCCGAATGGATGACTTGTGCTGAATTAAAAACCTGGATCAAGGCCAATCACGACAAGATAGGAAACATCTGATCATGATCCCTTACGGTCGCCAAGAAATCATACAAGCCGACATTGACGCGGTCATTGAAGTCCTGAGATCAGACTATCTGACCCAGGGCCCCATAGTTCCCAGTTTCGAACAGGCAGTGGCGCAACATGTGGGTGCCAAGCACGCGGTCGCGGTCAACAGTGCCACTTCAGCGTTGCACATCGCCTGCTTGGCACTTGGCCTTGGTCCTGGAGATTGGCTCTGGACAACACCCATTACGTTCGTGGCCTCGGCAAATTGTGGCCTTTACTGTGGCGCAAAAGTTGATTTTGTCGACATTAACCCTCGTACGTACAACCTTTGTC
>Ga0265295_1003682_pt1 | contig 21858 bp, 19 predicted proteins | sample Munlansysbiofilm_FD_192503 | JGI IMG/M metagenome (GOLD analysis project Ga0265295, IMG submission 192503) | Leachate microbial communities from a municipal landfill in Southern Ontario, Canada - Methane capture system biofilm | ecosystem: Engineered > Solid waste > Landfill > Unclassified ...
ACCGGTTGAAAAACCGAAACAATAGTAGCTCTGGAGTGCCGAAGTGGTGGAATTGGTAGACACGCTATCTTGAGGGGGTAGTGGCCCACGGTCGTGCGAGTTCGAGTCTCGCCTTCGGCACCAGCTCTCAGCAAGGCCCGCAATCGTTTTCGATTGCGGGCCTTTTTTGTGTTCCCGCAAACAGGACCCGGCGCACGCCTGTCCCGCAGGAAAGCGTTGCAGGTTCCTTCGGGTAATTGGGCGGGTGGAGATGAAACGTCAGTGCCAGGGGGGCAATTCCTCGGCAAGCCGTTCGGATTCAGGAGGAAAGAATGCACTGTTTGATTTATGGCGCCGGGGCGCTGGGGCAGGCGGTGGGGTGCCTGCTGGCCGCAGCCGGACACGATGTCGTGTTCGTGCTCAGGCAGCGCTACATCGATGTCCTCCGGGCCGCCGGCCTGCGGGTCACCGGGATTTTCGGCGAATACCGGGTCGAGCCGGATCATTTGACCCTGTGGCCCGACCTGCATGGACGCAGCGGCGGGCGGTTCGACTACGTCCTGCTCACTACCAAAACCTATGACACAGCGACAGCGGTGGCCGAGGTCGCCGCCCTGGACGGCTGCCTTTGCCCGGTGGTCACCATGCAGAACGGCTGCGGTAATCTCGAGCAGCTCAGTCACCGTCTGGGTGAGGAGCGCAGCCTTGCCGCCCGGGTGATCACCGGCTTCGAAGTCGAGACGCCGGGTACGGTCCGCATCACTGTTTCGGCCGATAGCGTACACATTGGTGGCACCCGACGCGGCGAGATACCGGCTGCGGCCGACCGCCTTGCTGCAGCCCTGGACCAAGCCGGTCTGCCCAGTCGGGCGGTGGCGGACATCCACCAGTCACTCTTTGCCAAATTGCTCTATAATTGCGCCCTGAATCCGCTGGGGGCGATCCTTGGCGTCCATTACGGCGCCCTGGCGGAGAGTACGGCCGCGCGGAGAATCATGGATGCGGTGATCGAAGAAACCTTTGCGGTGGTTCGGGAGATGGGCGGCTCACTGCCCTGGAGCGAGCCCGAGGGTTACCGCCGGGTCTTTTACGAACAGCTGGTGCCTGCGACCTACCGGCATCGGCCGTCCATGCTGCAGGATTTAGAACAGGGCAAACCCACCGAGGTGGATGCCATGGTCGGTTATGTCAGTGCCATGGGCCAGCAGCACGGGGTGGTCACGCCTTGCTGCAGCCTGCTGGCCGAGCTGGTGCGGGCCAGGGAACATTCGGCGGGTATTCACGGCCCTCTCTAAACAGCCCTGTGAACGGTCCGATTGGCTTATGGCAAACGGTCGAGCAAGGTGGCGAGCAGACCGTTGATGGGGGCGAACCGCTCGGGGGCGACGTCCCCGATTTGGGCACTCGTCTGGATGAAGGGGCCGGAAACGAGTTCGTCCCGGCAGTGGGCCAGCAGGTGTTGCACCGTTTCCGGGGTCGATTCCAGGTGGAACTGCAGGCCCAGGATGCGGTTGTCGTAGAGAAAGGCCTGATGATCGCAGGCCTCGCTCTCGGCCAGATGGATGGCCCCTGAAGGAAGGTCAAAGGTGTCGCCGTGCCAGTGGAAGACCGTGGACTCGGCTGGCAGGTCGCGGCACAATTCGGTGTTTTGGCCTGCAGCGGTCAGCCGCACCGGGAACCAGCCGATTTCCTTTTCGCGGCCTGCGTACACCCTTGCGCCCAGGGCTGCGGCGAGCAGCTGGGCCCCGAGGCAGATGCCCACGGCTGACTTGCCGGCCGCCACCGCCTCCCTGATGAAGGCCTTTTCTGCAATCAGCCAGGGATAGGCGGCCTCCTCGTCGACGTTCATCGGTCCGCCCATGATGACCAGCCGGTCAAATGCATCCATCGGGGGCAGTACCGCAGAGTCATAGAGGCAACTCTCGGTCAGTAGATGACCGCGGCGGCTGATCCATGAACCGATATGGCCGAGTCCCTCAAAAGGGACATGCAGCAGGGCGTGCAAACGCATTGCGGGAGACTCCGTGACAAGGTGGCAGAGGGGTCATGCGGCGCGAAGCTGACGTGGGGACACCGATCTGCCAACAAAAAAGAAAGAGCGAACCTCGCCTAGTCGCACGAAAACAGCATCGCCCGGCTCCTGACCGTTTGGACAGAGTGCCGGGCGATATGGGTTTGTACAGGATGCCAGTGGTTCAGTCGGCTGGTTCCTGTTGCGGTGCGGGCGGCGTCGCGTTGTCCACCGGCATGCCCAGGGCAAGACGGAGTTTGCTCTCGATCTCGTCCATCATTTCCGGGTGCTCCTTGAGAAATTTCTTGGCGTTTTCCCGGCCCTGGCCAATGCGCTCGTCCTGGTAGCTGTACCAGGCACCGCTTTTGTCCACCAGTCCCTGGGCCACGCCCAGGTCGAGCAGATCACCGGTCCTGGAGATGCCTTCGCCGTAGACGATATCGAATTCGGCCTGCTTGAACGGCGGCGCCACCTTGTTCTTGACGATCTTGACCTTGGTCAGGTTGCCGATCACATCCTGGCCCTCTTTGATCTGGGTCGTCTTGCGGATGTCGATGCGGATGGAGCTGTAGAACTTGAGCGCATTGCCGCCGGTGGTGGTCTCCGGACTCCCGAACATGACGCCGATTTTCATGCGGATCTGGTTGATGAAGATCAGCACGGTGTTGGTGCGGCTGAGTACGCCGGTGAACTTGCGCATAACATGCGACATCAACCGGGCCTGCAGACCGACATGCTGGTCGCCGACGTTGCCGTCGATCTCGGCGCGGGGCACCAGGGCCGCCACCGAGTCGATGACCACAACGTCGATACCGCCGCTGCGGATGAGGATCTCGGCTATCTCCAGCGCCTGCTCGCCGAAGTCGGGCTGGGAGATGAGCAGGTTGTCCACGTCCACCCCGAGGCGTTCGGCGTAGGCGGTGTCCAGGGCGTGCTCGGCGTCGATGAAGGCGACGTTGCCGCCCCGGCGCTGGGCCTCGGCGATGACGTGCAGGGCCAGGGTGGTCTTGCCCGAGGCCTCCGGGCCGTAGATCTCCGTGACCCGACCGCGCGGCAGACCGCCAACGCCCAAGGCCAGGTCGATGGAGAGAATGCCGGTGGGGATGACCGGGATGTTCTCGCGCTCGTTCGAACCCAGCCGCATGATCGACCCCTTGCCGAACTGCCGATGGATCTGGGTGATCGCGTTGTCGACGCTTTTCAGCCGCCCTTCGCTGACTTCATTGGACACTGTCATGATTTTCTCCTTGTGATGACTCATTACCCCGCGAGTACGGCGCGCCGCACCATATCCAGGGCCATGTGCGTGGTTTTCTCCTGCACCTGCCGGCGTGTGCCGGAGAAGCGGAACCGCTGATCGCTGGTCCGGCCGCTCTGGTGCAGGCCGATATGCACCGTCCCCACTGGCTTTTCGGCGGTGCCGCCGCCAGGTCCGGCAATGCCGGTGACCGCAACGGCGAGGTCGCAGCCGAGCTGCGCGGCCGCTCCGGCGGCCATGGCCCGGACGGTTTCGCCGCTCACCGCGCCGCAGCGGGCGAGCAACTCCGCCTCCACGCCGAGCAGCGATTCTTTCACGTCGTTGGCATAGGCGACTATGCCGCCGGCGAACCAACCGCTACTTCCTGCGACTCCGGTGACGGTGCTGCTCAACAGTCCGCCGGTGCAGGACTCGGCTATGCCGAGCACGAGGCTGCGCTCCTGCAGCAGGCGCCCGACGCTGGAAGCAAGCGTTTCCCCGTCGATCCCGTAGAGATCGTCGCCCAGAGCCGCGCGTATGGAGCGGTCGGTCCGGACGAACAACGGGTCGTCCATTCCCCGGGCGAGGTCGCGGAGCAGCAGACTGACGTGTACCTCGCTGCCTACCGGGTAATAGCCCAGGTGAATGCGTTCGTCGGCTTCCAGGTCGAGCAGTCGTTTGTTGATCTCCACTTCCCTGAGTCCACAGGTGCGATAGACCCGCTGGCACACGGGCACGGCACGTTTTACGGAGGAGGCCTGCAACGCCGGGATGACCTTGTCGACAAGGAGGATCTCCATCTGCGGCGGTACACCTGGGAGGAGGAAGAGGAGTTTGCCCTCGTGGCGGAGCAGGTAGCCGGCCATGCGGCACTCGCTGTCCAGCACCTCGGCGCCCTCGGGGAGCAGGCTCAGTTTGTCGAGGGAAACCGCATCGCCCAGTCGGCCGGGGGGCCAGCGGGCGGCGATGCTGGCCCGCACCCCGGGGTGGACCACGGTATTCAGGCCAAGGGCACGGACCACCGCCTCGTTGGTCAGGTCGTCGGTGGTCGCCCCCAGGCCGCCGGTGACGAGGACGAAATCAGCGTGGATGAGGGCTTCCCGGAGGGTGGCGCCGATCAGTTCCACATCGTCGCCGATGGTGTGCATGGCGCGGATCTGGTGGCCGAGCAGGAACAGCTGATGGGCCGCGTGACCGCTGGTGGTGTTGGCGATGCGGCCGGAGGTCAGTTCGTCGCCAATGGCGATCAGTTCTCCTATCATGTTCCTCTACCCTGCAAAGTGGAAGAATCACTCTACCTGCTTTCCCCCTTTTCCTCAAGCAACTCCTCGACAATGCAGCCAAACGGCCGCCCGTCACGCAGGCTGTCGAACCGTACCGGCACGATCTCGTGCAGCCGGTCGGCCCCGCCGGGGAAGTGGAGGGGGAGGTAGTTTTCCGAGAAGCCCTGCAGCAGGCCGCTTTTCCTGTCCCGCCGTTCCACCAGCACCCGGTGCACCCGGCCCAGCTGACGCCCCTGGAAGGCCTCCCGCTTGGCCGCGTCCAGGTTGCGCAAACGGGCGACCCGCGCCTCCTTGACCGGGCCGGGCAGCTGCTGGGGACTGGCGGCGGCCAGGGTCCCGGGGCGCCGGGAATAGGGAAAGACGTGCAGGTAGCTCACCGGCAGATCGGTGAGCAGCTGCAGGGTGTTGTCCGCCTCCCGGTCGGTCTCGTCGGGAAAGCCGCCCAGGACATCGCAGCCGATGGCCGCTTCGGGCAGCGCACCATGCACCCGGTTGATCACCGCGATAAATGCGTCGCGGCTGTAGCGCCGGTTCATGCGCGCCAGCACCTGGTCGTCACCGCTCTGCAGCGGGATGTGGAAGTGCGGCATGAAGTTGGCGCGGCCGGTGGCGATGGCGAGCAGCCCGTCGTTCACCTCGGTCGGCTCGATGGAGCTGAGACGCAGGCGGATGTCCGGAAAACCCGTGCACAGCCGGTCGAGCAGCGAATAGATGGTCTCCCCCTCGGCGAGGTCGAGGCCGTACTTGCCCACATTGATGCCGGTGACCACCATCTCCCGGTAACCCTCCGCGGCGAAGACCTCGGCCTGGCGGAGGACTCCCGCCAGCGGCAGACTGCGGCTCCGCCCCCGGGTGAAGGGGACGATGCAGTAGGAGCAGAAGTTGTCGCACCCGTCCTGGACGCGCAGCCAAGCCCGGGTCCGGTCGCTGAATCGGCGAACCGGCAGGTCGAGAATCTCTTTTTTGTGGCGGATCTGGCCCATGAGCATGACCAGGTCGGACTGACGTTCGGCCAGGGCCGTGTCCACGAGCAGGTGTTTGTTGCCGTTGCCGATGATGACCACCGGCTGCTCGCTCAGCTCGAGCACCGTTTCCGGAGCCATCTGGGCGTAACAGCCGGTGACCACGACCCGCGCCCTGGGGTGCTGCAGGGCCCGGCGAATGAGCTGGCGCGATTGCTGCCCGGCCCTGGAGGTGACCGTGCAGGTGTTGATCACGTACACATCCGCCTCGCCGTGGAAGGGGACGAGTTCGCAGCCGCGTTCCGTGAAGGTCGAGGCGAAGCTGGCCGACTCGAACTGGTTGACCTTGCAGCCGAGCGTGGCGATGGCGATTCTCTTCATGGGCGGTCTCCCGCGGTTGCCGGTGTTGGCCGGCTGATCACAGCACTGCCGACGACCCGGTCGTGCTCGTAGAAGACCGTGAACTGGCCCGGGGTGATGGCCCTTTGCGGTGCGGCAAAGACGATCCGCACGGCGCCGGCAGAATCGGCAATCACCTCGGCAACGGCGGGCGTATGCCTGGAGCGCAGCTGCACCAGGCCGCGCCAGGGCAGGGATGGAGGCGCGTCCGTCCATTGCACTGCATGGACACTGCAGTCTTGCCGCATCAGGTCCGCCGCCTTGCCGACGACCACCCGGTTCGCGGCGCCGTCGATGGCGGTCACATACCAGGGGGTGGCGTCCGGCAACCCCAGACCGCGGCGCTGGCCCACGGTGAACTGCCAGCAACCGGTGTGCTGGCCGATCGTGCTGCCGTCCGCGGTGACCAGCGGGCCGGCGGTGCGGTCCAGCCCGTGGCTGGCGAGGAAGGCTGGCAGGCCCGTAGCAAGAAAACAGACGTCCTGGCTCTCCTCGCCCCGGAAGTGCAGACCGAGCGTCTCGGCCCGGCGATGCACCGCCTCCTTGTTCCACGCACCCAGGGGAAAAAGAACATCGTCGAGCTGCTCCGGACGGAGCCTGGCGAGGAAGTAGGACTGGTCCTTGGCCCGGTGGGCGGCCCGGGCGAGACGCGGCGGGCCACTGGCACGGACCAAGCGGGCGTAATGGCCGGTGGCGACCCGGTCCATACCGGCGGCGCGCATGGCCTCGGCCAGCAGGCCGAATTTGATTTGTTCGTTGCAGTGCATGCAGGGGTTTGGGGTCAACCCGGCGCGGTAGCTGTCGACAAACGAGCGAATCACCCGGTCGGTGAACGGCCGTTCGAGGTCGATCACGGTCAGCGGCACGGCCAACCGGCCGGCCACCTCGCGCACCCGCTGCAGCTGCGCGTCCCGCCCGGGCAGAGGCAGGCGCATGAAAAAACCATGCACCCGCCAGCCCTGTTCGCTCAGAAGCAGGGCGGCGACAGTGGAATCGACTCCGCCGCTCATGGCGACGCCGACGTTCAGTGTGGTCATGGGTGGCGGGCGGTTGGTAATCGGTGTCCGGTCCCCGGGAGGGAACCGGGACGGAGTGCGCACAGGTGAGCGAGGCGGGCGAGGGCGACAGTCACAACAGCGCGTTCAGCACCTCGCAGTGGCGACAGACCTCCATTTTTTCCTTCCAGTTCTTGTGCGCCGTGCAGGAGCAGAGGGTGCCGCTGAGGAACCAGCAAAGGTGGCCGGCCTGGAATTCCCATGCCGGGCAACCCTTTTTACGGCCGCATTTTTTCACTGTCCAGCAGTCCCGGCGTTTCAGCCGGCCGTCGCCGCGCTGGTTGACGACCAGGAAAAACAGCTGCCGTTCGACATGGATGGGGATCGACCGCCAGCCCTGCTCGTAGCTCTGTACGGCCTTCAGCGAGACCCCCAGCAACTCCGCGAGCGATTTCTGCGTTTTTCCCAGTTTGGCCCGCAGGCTGACGAATGTTTCACGATCCATTAATCTCACTCGGATGGTAGGTTAGGTTGGCCAAGAGATACCACACCGTGAGCAGGGCGGCAATTCCTTTTCGCCGCTGCCCGGGGCGGAGGAAGCCTTTGCGCACCGGGCTTGGCAACTGAAATGCCAATGGAAAAAATGGACGCGATGGAGTACCTTCGGGCCATCAGGCGGGCGTCCGGCTGAGAATCCGAAACGACGACGACGCAACGTGCCGGTCTGGCGACAGTCTGCGCCGAAGCGCTGGGACAACTTCCTATGAACGATCAGCAGAAAGAGAACGGGACCGGGCTGGCGCGGTTGCAACGGGCTGTCCGTTGCTCGTCCGCCGGACTGGCGGCAGCGTGGAAGAACGAGGAGGCGTTCCGTCAGGAACTGCTTGTCGGTCTACTACTGTTGCCGCTTGGCCTGTGGCTGGGCGACAGCGGCGTGGAGCGGGCCCTGCTGGCCGCCAGCGTCATCCTCGTGTTCATCGTCGAGATGCTTAACAGCGCCGTCGAGGCGGTGGTCGACCGCATCGGCCCCGAGCGCCACGAGTTGTCCGGCCGGGCCAAGGATCTCGGCTCAGCCGCCGTCAGCTTCGCCCTGCTGCACTTCGTCGTCGTCTGGCTGTTTGTGCTGTTCGGCTGACACGGCCCTTTCTTTTCAGGCCGCCATTCACCCGCTTCGGCCCCTGTGCTGCCGCCCCGCAGGTGCCGGGTTCCACTTCTTGTGCGCAAAATAAGGGACGTCCTATGTCCGATCAGCTGTTCGACCCCTTCAACGATCGCCTCAGCCGTGACATCCGCAACGACCTGTCCGAGTCGCTGCTCACCTGCCTGCGCGAACGGCGCCCGACCGCAGCCCGCACCGTGGCGGACCGCTACCTGGCCGGCAATCCCGGCCCGGTGTACGTTTCCTATATTCATAATCGTCTGGAGTGCTACGCCCGGTTTCTCGAGCAACTGGACGAGGACGAAACCGATCCGCTCCGCCTGGGGTTCGCGCTCTGGGACCTGGGACTGCATTTCGAGGTGCACGAGGTGTTGGAGCAGGCCTGGCTTCGCGCCGATGGCGACGACAAGGCGCTGTTCCAGGCGCTCATCCGTGCGGCCGGGGTGGTGATCAAGCGGGAGTGCGGCTCTATTGCCGCGGCGGCGAAGATGGCGGCCAAGGCAAGGCCGGTGCTGGAGGCGCATCGCGACCGGCTGGCCGCTTACACCGAGACGGCGGCCCTGTTCAGGACCCTGAATCCGGCAACGTGACCTGGTCCGGTTCGCGGAACAAAGGGGTTCAGCGCTTGCCGTAGGCGTTCAGTTCCTCGAGGATCGGTCCGAACAGTTCTTCATAGGCAGGGATGGCCTTGCGCAGGATCACGTCCAGGTGGGCCAGATCGGCACTGTTGACCACCAGGTTGGCGCTCAGGGCCAGGGCCTCCAGATTGTAGAGGGTGTGGAAGCCGTCGCCGATAACGATGTAGAAGATGTAGCGACGGCGCTCCATGGGCAGCCGCCGCATGTGGGCATGGAAGGCGGAACGCGCCAGCGTCTCTTCCAGCTCGGCCTGGAGCACGATGCAGGAGAAGTTGACGAAGCGCATCCGCTCCAGCGCGTCGGCCACCGAGTCGGCCAGCAATACCTGATAGCCCACCGTTTCCAGGGCTTCGCCGATGCGGGCCTGACGATCGTCCGGCTGGTGGAGGACAAGGGCCATGGGCACGTCCTCGACCTTTTCCTCGCCCTGATAGACACCCGTTTCCAGCCAGTCGAGGTTCGGCGGCGGCGGCGGCTGGAGTCGGGCCGTGTCCAATCCCGGTGCCGGAGTGGGTTTATCCAGGGTGATGGCACCGCGGCAACGGGGACACTTCACCGCCAGGGTCTTGCCGGGTTCGAGCCGGGCCAGGGCCTGCTCGAGCTTCGCGACCTGGTCGGTGGTGAGCTGCAGGGCCTGCCGGCAGTGGGGGCAATGGGTCAGCATGATCGTTCCTTGTTCATGGCAGAGGCGCGCCGGACGGGGGCAACTGGGCCGCGGTCGTCGTGATCAGCGCAGGTATGGGTCCTTCTCTTCCTCTTCCATGCTCAGGTTGTCGATGGATGAGGTGCTCTCGCCGCGCGCGGCCTTGATCGTGTCCAGGCCGCGCTTGATCTCGCTGCGGTGCGAGGAGTAGAGGATGGCCGACTGCTCGGTGATCAGGCCGGCCTCGAAGAGTTCCATCAGGTGCTGGTCAAAGGTGCGCATGTCGCGGGTCGAGCCTTCCTTGACCACGTTGTAGAAGGTCTTCTCCTCGGTTTCGCCGTTGATGATCAGATCCCGGACCCGCAGGCTGGTGCAAAGGACCTCCAGCGCGGCCACCCGGCCGCCACCGACCTTGGGCAGGAGTCGCTGGCTGACGATCCAGCGGATGGTGTCGGCCAGTCGGTTGCGCACCTGCGGTTGCTCGTCCTGTTCGAACATGCCGAGGATACGGTTGATCGTCTGGCCGGTGTCGATGGTGTGCAGGGTGGAGAAGACCACGTGGCCGGTTTCCGCGGCGGTGAGCGCGATCTCCAGGGTCTCGCGGTCGCGGATCTCGCCCACCAGGATGACCTTGGGCGCCTGGCGCAGGGCGGCCCGCAGGCCGCTGGCAAAGCTGTCGAAGTCGTCGCCCATCTCCCGCTGGTTGAAGGTCGCCTTCTTGTGCGGGTGGACGTACTCGATCGGGTCCTCCAGGGTGACGATGTGCACCGGCCGCTCCTCGTTGATGCGATTGAGGATGGCGGCCATGGAGGTGGTTTTGCCGGTACCGGTGGCGCCGGTGAACAGGATCAGACCGTTGACCTCGCGGGCCATCTTGGTGAAGGAGTCGGGGAAGTTGAACGAGCCGATGGAGGGGATCTTGGTCTCCAGTTTACGCAGCACCGAGGTGTAATAGCCTTTCTGGGAGAAGATGTTGACGCGGAAGCGGACCTTGTCGTCGAGCGAGTAGGAGAGGTCGCAGGAGCCCTTGGTGACCAAGTCGCGCAGCAGCCGCCGGTTGCCGCCGACCAGGTTCAGGGCGAACACCTCGGTCTGGAAGGGGGTCAGTTCGGTGACCGGCGGCTGGACCTCAACCGGCACCAGCTGGCCGTCGCTCTCCACCTGCAGCGTCTTGCCGACGGTAATGTTGAGATCGGATACCCGGTCATGCTTTTTGAGCATGGCGGTGATCCAGTAGTTAATCTCCGGTTGTTTCATGGAAGGCACCAGGAAAAAATTGACAAAGGCATATACGTGGGTAGTATCGCCAACCACAGGGCAAAGACAAGGAAAAAATCGAAAACAACACGGCGAGGAGAACAATGGCACATCCACTGCGCAGCGCGGCAACCACGGAAGGCAGAAGAATGGCGGGCGCCCGTGCCCTGTGGCGGGCCAACGGCATGCGTGAGGAACAGATCGGCCGGCCGGTGATCGCCGTGGTCAATTCCTTCACCCAGTTTGTGCCCGGCCATGTCCACCTGCACGACATCGGCCAGCGGGTGAAGGCGAAAATCGACACCCTGGGCTGCTTTGCGGCCGAGTTCAACACCATCGCCATCGACGACGGCATTGCCATGGGCCACGACGGCATGCTCTACTCGTTGCCCTCGCGCGAGCTGATCGCCGACTCGGTGGAATACATGTGCAACGCCCACAAGGCCGACGCCATGGTCTGCATCTCCAACTGCGACAAGATCACCCCGGGCATGCTCATGGCGGCCATGCGCCTCAATATCCCGGCGATCTTCGTCTCCGGCGGGCCGATGGAGGCCGGCCGGGCCGGCGACAAGGCGCTCGACCTGATCGACGCCATGGTCCTGGCCGCCGACGATTCGGTCGGTGACGACGAGGTGGCCGTGGTGGAGCGCAGTGCCTGCCCGACCTGCGGCAGCTGTTCGGGGATGTTCACCGCCAACTCGATGAACTGCCTGAACGAGGCCCTGGGCCTGGCCCTGCCCGGCAACGGCACCGTGGTCGCCACCCATGCCGCCCGCCTTGCCCTGTTCGACCGGGCGGCGGAGCGGATCGTGGCCATGTGCGAGGCCTGGTACGGCCGGGACGATGCTTCGGTGCTGCCGCGGTCCATCGCCACCAAGGCCGCCTTCGAAAACGCCATGGCGCTCGACATCGCCATGGGCGGGTCGACCAACACCGTGCTCCACATCCTCGCCGTGGCCCACGAGGGGGGGGTGGATTTCACCATGCGCGACATCGACGCCCTCAGCCGCCGGGTGCCCAACCTGTGCAAGGTGGCGCCCAGTTCCCACTACCATGTGGAGGACGTCAACCGCGCCGGCGGCATCCTCGGCATCCTCGCCGAACTGAACCGGGCCGGCCTGGTGGACACCTCCGTGCACCGGGCCGACGGCCTCACCCTGGCCCAGGCGCTGGAGCGCTACGACATCATGCGGCCCGGCGTCGACGGCGCGACCGAGGCGCTCTTCCGCAGCGCCCCGGCAGGCCGGCGCAATTTGGTGCTGGGGTCGCAGGATACCCTCTACCCGGAACTGGACCGTGACCGGCAGGCGGGCTGCATCCGCGATGTGGCCCACGCCTACTCGCAGGACGGCGGTCTGGCCGTGCTCCACGGCAACATCGCCGAGTGCGGCTGCATCGTCAAAACCGCCGGCGTCGATGCCGCCATCCTCCACTTCACCGGCACGGCGCGGGTCTTCCACTCCCAGGAGGCGGCCTGCGACGGCATCCTCGGCGGCGCGGTCCAGGCCGGCGACGTGGTCTGCATTCTCTACGAAGGCCCCAAGGGCGGGCCGGGCATGCAGGAGATGCTCTACCCCACCGCCTATCTGAAATCCAAACATCTGGGCGCGGCCTGCGCCCTGATCACCGACGGCCGCTTCTCCGGCGGCACCTCCGGGTTGTCCATCGGCCACGTGTCGCCCGAGGCGGCCAGCGGCGGCGCCATCGGCCTGGTCCGGGACGGCGACCGCATCGACATCAACATCCCCGAGCGGACCATCACCCTCATGATCAATGACGACGAACTGGCCAGCCGCCGCCGGCAGGAAGAGGCGCGCGGGCCGCAGGCGTTCACCCCGGAGCGGGACCGCTTCGTCTCCCGAGCCCTCCAGGTCTACGCGCGCTTCGCCGCCTCCGCCGACCGGGGCGCTGTCCGCCTGCTCGACTGAGCCGGGTCTTCCCGTCCCCTCTCGGGCCGGCCTGCCGCAGGGACGGGGGGCGGCCCGTTGCAGTCTTCCGTGCGCCCTTGTTCTTGCTGTCGGGCCGTTGCGGACGCGGCAGCCGGGGGGCGGTCGGACCGCTGCCGAGAGTGGCGGAAGGTTTTTCGACCGTGCCGTCGCAGGCAAAAAAATACCATTTTTCAAGCGGAACCAGTTGTCTTTCAAAAAAGGCTCTGGTAAAGAGCATAGTTCACTACACCGGAGGGGCGCTGCGCTTCCCCTCTCATCATCAACCCTCAGGAAAGGCCGGAAACGGCCGCCACAGGAACACCCATGACAAAAAACGGAACTCAACCCGCCTTTGCGGCAGATGACACCAGTTTTGAGGAAATGAGCTTTGCGGAACTGTTCGAGCAGGAAGACAACAACACCGTCATCAATGTCGGTGAGGTTGCCATGGGCACCGTCGTTGGACTGAGCAACGACGCCGTCCTCATCGACGTCGGCGACAAGGCGGAAAGCTTTGTCTCGCTCGCCGAATTCCGCCACGAGGATCCGACCCGGGAGATCAAGATCGGCGACCAGTTCGAGGTCTTCATCGAGAAACGGAAGGACGAGGGCGGCCTGCTGCTGTCCCGTGAAAAAGCCATTGCCATCAAGGTCTGGGAGCAGATTGCCACTATCCAGGAAGAGGACGGGACCATTGAGGGCCGTATTGAAAACCGGGTGAAAGGCGGCATGTCCGTGGATATCGGCGTGCCGGCGTTCCTGCCCTATTCGCAGATCGATCTCCGCCCGGTCAAGGACCTGGATGCGCTCATCGGTCAGACCTTCGAGTTCAAGATCCTCAAGTTCAACCGCAAGCGCAACAACGTGGTCATTTCCCGCCGGGCCATCCTCGAGAGCCAGCGGGCCTCGCTGCGCGAGCAGATGCGCACTTCCCTGCAGGAAGGCCAGATCATCCGCGGCGCCATCACCAACATCACCGACTACGGTCTGTTCATCGACCTGGGCGGCATGGACGGTCTCTGCCACATCACCGACCTCTCCTGGGGCCGGGTGTCGCATCCCTCCAAGCTGTACACTGTCGGCGAGGAGATCGAGGTCAAAATCCTCAAGTACGACCGCAATTCCGACCGGGTCTCCCTGGGCGTGAAGCAGTTGAAGACCGACCCGTGGGAGCGGGTGCCGTCCCAGTATGCCCCGGGTTCGCGGGTCAATGGCAAGGTCGTGTCCATCACCGACTACGGCGTGTTTGTCGAGTTGGAGGAGGGTGTCGAGGGTCTGGTCCACATCTCCGAGATGAGCTGGTCGAAGAAGCCGCGTCATCCGTCCAAGATGGTCGGCGTCGGCGAAGAGATCGAGGTGCAGGTGCTCAAGGTCGAGGCCGAGACCAAACGTATCTCGCTGGGTATGAAGCAACTCCAGCCCAACCCCTGGGATGTGGTCGAGGAGAGCTACCCGGTCGGCTCGGTCATTGAGGGCAAGATCAAGAACATCACCGATTTCGGTATTTTCATCGGCATCGAGGAGGGCATTGACGGCCTCATCCATGTCTCCGACCTGAGCTGGACCGAGCGGATCAAGCACCCGTCCGAGAAGTACGCCAAGGGCGAGACCATCCAGGCCGTGGTGCTCAAGATCGACAAGGAGAACGAGCGGTTCTCCCTGGGTGTCAAGCAGCTCGAGCCCGACCCCTGGCAGGCGGCTTCCAGCAACTACCCGATCGGCTCCACCGTTGAGGGCACCATCACCAACGTCACCGACTTCGGCGTGTTCGTGCAGTTGGAGGAAGGGATCGAGGGGTTGGTGCACGTCTCCGAAATCTCCCGGGACAAGATCAAGACCCCGGTTGGCATGTTCAACGTTGGCGACACCCTCAAGGCCATGGTGATCAACGTCTCCGCCGATGACCGCAAGATCGGCCTGTCCGTGAAGGCCCTGCAGGAGAAGGAAGACAACAACGGCGCCATCCCCGAGGAGTACATCCAGAAGGCGCAGAGCAGCAGTCCTTCCACTTTCGGCGACCTGCTCAAGGCCGCTGCCGGCGAGGATATGGACAAGTAAGGGTTTGCCCCGGCTTGCCTGTCATAAGACGGGTGTTTCATCCGCCCGGGAAACCGGCGGAGAGCGGATGAAACACCCTTTTCTGTTGCCGTATCAAGGGTTTGCGACTGCGTCTAGCGCGGTCGGTTGAAAAGGATAGGTGTCATGCTCAAGCGTGAATTGATCAACGAAGTTTCCGAGCAGTTGGGCGATTACTACAAGCAGGACATCGCCCAGGCTGTTGAAATCATACTGGAAGAAATATCACAGGCACTCGCCGAGGAACGACGGGTGGAGATACGGGGCTTCGGCAGTTTTTCGGTGCGGACACGCAAGCCGCGCACCACGAAGAACCCCAAGACCGGCAGGATGATGAACATCCCGGCCCGCAAGACGCTGCATTTCACCATGAGCAAGTCGCTCAAGGAAGTGCTCATCGACGAAGTGGACTAAGCGGTTCCGCTCTCCAGCGAAAGGCCGGGCCCCATGCGGGGTCCGGCCTTTTTTTTCCGGGTCGCGGGTCGGGGGTCAGCGGAAGGGGGTGCTGTCGCCCTTGCCTTCGCGGAGGATTTCCGGCTCTTCGCTGAGCAGCGAGACCACGGTCGAGGGTTCGGGCAGGATGTCGCCGCCGTCGACGATCAGGTCCACCTGGCGGCCGAACAGGTCGTCCACGTCCAGGGCGGTGCGCACCGGGGTTTCGTCGTCCGCCACCGCCGCGCTGGTGTTCAGCACCGGGTTGCCCAGGGCCTCGATGATCGCCTGGCAGATGACGTTGTCGGGCACGCGGATGCCCACCGTTTTCTGCCGGGTGAGCATGATTTTCGGTACCAGCTTGGTGCCCGAAAGGACAAAGGTGTAGGGACCGGGAAGGTTCTTGCGCATCAGCCGGTAGGCGGTGTTGCCGACATGGCCGTAGGCGCTGATGTTGGTCAGCGAGGCGCACATGAAGCTGAACGGCTTGTCCTTGGGCCGCCGTTTGATCTGATAGACCCGCTTGACGGCCTTCTGGTTGAAAATGTCGCAGCCGATACCGTACATGGTGTCGGTCGGGTAGCCGATGACCCCGCCGTGCTGGAGCACCTCGACCACCTGGGCGATGAGGCGGGGCTGCGGGTTGACAGGGTTTATTTCGAGAATCTTGGCCATGGGTAAACCGGGCGGAAGGGAAGAGACGGATGGGGCCGGCGGGTGCCGGTTGCGGCCCACTGCGGTCGGTTGGCCGCGTGCCGGCATCCCGGAAAACGAGCCAGTTAAGCAGGAACAGGCGGGAAATGCGAGCGATTTCTGCACTGTCAGTGACTCCCGTCTCTCTGCCCTTCACGCTGCTTTTTTCGCGGCCGCATATTTCTTTTTGGACGAGAACATGCTAAAAGGCGGTTTCAATTTCCATCAAGCCCCAGTTCTCCGGCCTCGTAGCCGGAATTCCAGGTCGGGCTTCAGCCCGGCGCGGGTGCGCCCGCCGGGTTGAGGCTCGACCTGTTTCGCTTCCATCCACCCCTGTACCGTGAGCCGCCAGCCGGCCCGATCGCCGGGTGCGCTGGAGGAACCCGGCCATTGGTTCTGCAGGCGCCCGGTTCCCTGATGAACACTGATCACGCGCAAGCAGGGACCTGCCTCCCGGAAGAGGGGCGCCCCCCTTTCGCTTTCCGCAGACAAGGAGTCTCCATGTTCCACCACGACATCCCCCTGGCCCTCACCTTTGACGATGTCCTCATGATGCCCGGTGCCTCTGAGGTCCTGCCCTCGGAGGTCTCCCTGACAACCCGTCTGACTGACACGATCGAGTTGCAGGCCCCGCTGCTCAGCGCCGCCATGGACACGGTCACCGAGCACCAGACCGCCATTGCCATGGCTCGCGAGGGCGGCATCGGTATCATCCACAAGAACATGAGTATCGACAGTCACGCCAAGGAGGTCGAGAAAGTCAAGAAATCCGAATCCGGCATGATCGTCGACCCGATCACCGTGTCGCGCAACCAGAGCGTCGCCGACGTCCAGGCGATCATGCGCAACTACCGCATCTCCGGCCTGCCGGTGCTCGACGGCGACAAGCTGGTGGGCATCGTCACCAACCGCGACCTGCGCTTCGTTTCCGACGACCAGTTGCGCGTCAACGACGTCATGACCAGCAAGAATCTGGTCACCGCGCCGGTAGGCATCGACCTGGCGCACAGCAAGGCCCTGCTCCACGAGCACCGCATCGAGAAGCTGCTCATCGTCGACGAGAATGGCCGGCTCAAAGGGCTGATCACCATCAAGGACATCGAGAAGATCAAGCAGTACCCGAACGCCGCCAAGGACGACATGGGCCGGCTGCTGGCCGGAGCGGCCATCGGCGTGGGTCCGGAGATGCTGGCGCGCACCGAGGCCCTGGTCAAGGCCCGGGTGGACGTGGTCGTGCTCGACTCGGCCCACGGTCACTCCGCCGGCATCCTCCGCGCCCTGACCGAGGTCAAGGCCCATTTCCCCGACCTGGCGGTGATCGCCGGGAACATCGCCACCGGCGAGGCGACCGAGGCCCTCATCCGGGCCGGGGCCAACGGTATCAAGGTGGGGGTCGGCCCGGGCTCGATTTGTACCACCCGTATCGTTGCCGGTGTCGGCGTGCCGCAGTTCACGGCGCTCAGGGACTGCGCCGAGGTGGCCGCAAAACACGGTATCCCGGTGATCGCCGACGGCGGCATCAAGTTTTCCGGTGATATCTGCAAGGCCATCGGCGTCGGCGCCCACGCGGTGATGATCGGCTCGCTATTCGCCGGCACAGACGAAACCCCTGGCGACACCTTTCTCTACCAGGGCCGCAAATACAAGGGCTACCGCGGCATGGGCTCCATCGGGGCGATGAAGGAGGGGTCCAGCGACCGTTACTTCCAGGACAGCCAGAGCAGCAAGCTGGTGCCCGAGGGCATCGAGGGCAAGGTGCCGTACCGGGGGCCGATCGCCGAGATGATCTACCAGCTGCTCGGCGGCCTCCGCTCGGGCATGGGCTATACCGGTGCGGCCACCATCGAGGAGCTGCACCGCAAGGCCCGGTTCGTGCAGATCTCCGCCGCCGGCCTGCGCGAGTCGCACGTCCACGACGTGATCATCACCAAAGAGGCGCCCAACTACCGGACCGAGGGGCTCTAACCCCGACCCTGCCATCACCCTTACGCTCACAGGCCGCCCATGTCGACGCACACGCAGAAGATCATCATCCTTGATTTCGGCTCGCAGACCACCCAATTGATCGCCCGCCGCATCCGCGAGCAGAAGGTGTACAGCGAGATCCATCCCTACACCCTGGAACTCGACCAACTCCGGGCCATGCAGCCCGCGGGCATCATCCTCTCCGGTGGTCCGGCGAGCGTCTACGACGCGGACGCGCCGCTCAGCGATCCGGGCCTCTTCGAGCTGGGCGTGCCGGTACTCGGCATCTGCTACGGCGCGCAGCTGATGACCGTGCAGTTGGGCGGCCGGGTGGAGCAGGCGGAGAAACGCGAGTTCGGTCCGGCGCAGCTGCAGGTCGATGACACCGGCGGCCTGTTCGCCGGCATGGAGACAACGCCCGCCCACTACCAGGTGTGGATGAGCCACGGCGACCGGATCGAGGCGATGGCCCCGGGATTCGCGGTCACTGCCACCAGCCCGCATTCGCCCTGCGCGGCCATGCGCCACGCGGACAAGCCGTTTGTTGCGGTCCAGTTCCACCCGGAGGTGGCCCATACCCTGATCGGCACCGACGTGCTGCGCAATTTTGTCTTCGGCCTGTGCAACTGTCGGCCGGACTGGACCATGTACTCGTTCATCGACCAGACCGTGGCCGAGATCCGCGCCCGGGTCGGAACCGACCAGGTGCTCTGCGCCCTGTCCGGCGGGGTCGACTCGTCGGTGGTCGCGGCCCTGGTGCACCGCGCCATCGGTGACCAGCTCACCTGCATCCATGTGAACAACGGCCTCATGCGCACCGGTGAGTCGGCCAGCGTACTCCGCTTTTTCCGCGAGAAGACCAGGCTCAACGTCATTGACGTCGACGCCACCGACTTCTTTCTCGATGCCCTGGCCGGGGTCACCGAGCCGGAGGAGAAGCGCAAGCGCATCGGCTACGGCTTCATCGAGATCTTCGAGGCCGAGGCGAACAAGATCGGCACGGTCCGCTACCTGGCCCAGGGCACGCTCTACCCGGACGTCATCGAGTCGGTGGTGTTCCGCGGCAAGGCACCGATCAAGTCGCACCACAACGTCGGCGGTCTTCCCGAGCGCATGCAGCTCGACCTGATCGAGCCGCTGCGCGAGCTGTTCAAGGACGAGGTGCGTGAACTCGGCCTGGAGTTGGGCCTGCCCGAGGAGGCCATCTACCGCCAACCCTTCCCCGGGCCGGGATTGGGCATCCGCATCATGGGCGAGGTCAATGCCGAGCGGCTGCGCATCCTTCGCCAGGCGGACGTGATCGTGCTCGAGGAGATGAAGGATTCCGGCTGGTACCGCAAGGTCTGGCAGTCGTTCGCGGTGCTCCTGCCCATCCAGACGGTGGGCGTTATGGGTGACGGCCGCACCTATGAGCACGTTATCGCCCTGCGCGCGGTGGACAGCCGCGACGCCATGACCGCGGACTGGTCGCGCCTGCCCTACGACCTGCTCGGCCGCATTTCCAACCGCATCATCAACGAGGTGCGCGGCGTCAACCGGGTGGTCTACGACATCTCCTCCAAGCCGCCGGCGACCATCGAGTGGGAGTGATGCACCCGGACGACCTGCCGGGCTCCAGTCAGCAGAAACGGTACGGCATGCTCAGGACGGGAATCTACGTCGACGCCGAAAACATCAAGATGAGCGGCGGCTTCGGCATGCGCTACGACGTGCTCGTCGATCTGGCCAACACCGCCAATGCGGTCATGCTGCGCGCCAACTGCTACCTGGCCGAGGACACGGAGCGCACTGTTCGCGACTCCGAATACCGACAGAAGGTGCACAGCTACCACGACATCCTGCGCCAGTGCGGCTTCAAGGTCATCAAAAAGACCGTGCGCCGCTTCCAGGACGAGGACGGCAACATCACCACCAAGGCCAATGCGGACATGGACCTGGCCATCGACGCCCTGCTGCAGGCGCGCAACCTGGACCGTATCATCCTGCTCACCGGCGACGGCGACTTCCTCCGCCTGGTGGTCGCCCTGCAGAACATGGGCTGCCGGGTGGAGGTGATCGGCTTTCACAATGTCAGCAAGGAGTTGCGCGAGGGCGCCGACTCGTACCTGTCCGGCTTCCTGGTGCCCGGCCTGCTGCCCATCACCGGCGTCCAGGGCGACAGCGCCGACCAGTGGCAACGCGGCGCGGTGGTCAACTACAACCCGGACCGGGGTTTCGGCTTCTTCCGTTACTACCGGCTGGTGGACAACGCCCTCCGCGCGGAGACGGTGTTTTTTCACCTGTCCAAATCGACCCTGCCCTCGGACCACTTCTTCCAGGAACCGCACCGCATCTTCGAGTTCCGCGTGGTCGAGAACCCGGCCAACGCCAACCGCTCCGAGGCCTGGGACATCCGCCTGCTCAGGGAGGGCTGAATTGCCATGGCTGTGAAGGACATCCTGCTGGCCGGGGACATCGGCGCGACCAAGACCTCGCTTGGCCTCTACGACCAGTCCGGTCGGCAACTGGGCCAGGGGACCGTGCAGAACGGTGCGCACCGGAATTTCGACGACCTGCTCACCGGGTTTCTTGCCGGGCAGCGGGTGATCCCGTCCTGCGCCTGTATCGGCGTGGCCGGGCCGGTGATCGACCAGGCGGTCACCCTGACCAATCTCGACTGGTCGCTCGAGGCCGACCAACTGGCCCAGCGGCATCGTTTCCGGCAGGTCTGGCTGATCAACGATCTGGTGGCCACGGCCCTGGGCGCAACCCTGCTCGCGCCGGCCGATCTGCATCCGCTCAACCCCGGCACACCCCGGCCCGGCTCGGTCAGGGCGGTGCTCGCGCCCGGTACCGGCCTGGGCGAGGCCTTCCTCGTGCCCGGTGCGGCCGGCGACAAGCCCCTGCCCACCGAGGGCGGGCACGCCAGCTTTGCCCCGCGCAACCGCGAGCAGATCGACCTGCTCGCCCACCTGCTTGCCCACCAGGGGCATGTGGCGGTGGAACAGGTCTGTTCCGGCCTGGCCATCCCCACCCTGTTCGACTTCATGGCACGCCGCTGCCCGCCGCCCGCCTGGCTGGAGACGGAACTGGCCGCGGCCGGGGACCGCACGCCGGTGATCGCCCGCGCCGCCCTCCAGGCCCTGGAGGGCGGACCGGCCTGCGAGACCGCGGTGCGCACCCTGCGGCTGTTTGCCGACATTCTTGCCGACGAGGCCGCCAACCTGGTGCTCAAAACCCTGGCCTTCGGCGGGCTGTTCATCGGCGGCGGCCTGGCGCCGCGGCTGTTGCCCTTTCTCCGCGCCGATGCCTTCATGGCTGTGTTCGCCCGCGGCGCCCATTGGGAGATGCTCGCAACCCTGCCCGTGCAGGTGATCCTCAACCCGCAGACCGCCCTGCTGGGCGCGGCCGCCTACGGCCGCAGCCGGTGCGGACGATGAACCGCCGGCCTGCGCCCCTGTCCGCCTGACCGCGATGCAGCCCCCCACCCCGATCTCCCGGGCTTCCCTCGAGCGGTCCGCCCTGTTCGTGGCCACCCTGACCTCGTTCATGGGGCCGTTCATGATCTCGGCGGTGAACGTCGCCCTGCCGTCCATCCAGAAGGACCTGGACCTAGACGCGGTCCAGCTGAGCTGGGTGGCCACCGCCTACCTGGTGGCCGTGGCCGTGGGGCTGATTCCGGCGGGCCGGATCGCCGACATCCACGGCCGCAAGCGGGTGTTCACCACCGGTTTGGTGGTCTACACCCTGAGTGCCCTCGCCGCGGCCTTTGTCACCAGCGGCTTTGCCCTGATCGCCCTGCGGTCGGTGCAGGGGTTGGGCGTGAGCCTGTTCACCACCACCGGCATGGCCATTCTCACCTCCATCTTTCCGCCCGAGCGGCGCGGCCGGGCGTTGGGCGTCTACGTGGCGGCGGTGTACGTGGGCCTGTCGGTCGGTCCCTTTGTCGGCGGCCAGCTGACCCACCTGCTCGGCTGGCGCTCCATCTTTCTGGTCATGGGCCCGCTCGGCGCCGGTTCCATCGCCGTGACCCTGCTCTTTCTCAAGGGCGAGTGGGCCGAGGCACGGGGTGAGCGGTTTGACTTTGGCGGCACGCTTGTTTACGCCACCTCCATGATTGCCCTGGCCTGCGGCGCCTCGATCCTGCCGTCCGTGACCGGTGCTGTCCTGCTCGCCCTGGCCCTGCTCGGTTTCGTGCTGTTCTTCCGCCTGCAGGTCC
>Ga0265295_1003683_pt1 | contig 21849 bp, 16 predicted proteins | sample Munlansysbiofilm_FD_192503 | JGI IMG/M metagenome (GOLD analysis project Ga0265295, IMG submission 192503) | Leachate microbial communities from a municipal landfill in Southern Ontario, Canada - Methane capture system biofilm | ecosystem: Engineered > Solid waste > Landfill > Unclassified ...
GGGTGCGCTACCCGCGCGAACTTAGGGACGATCCCGAAGCACTGGGTAAAATTCTGATTCCTACGCCAACCGGAGCTCAAATCCCTATCTCCCAAATTGTCGATTTTGAATATGTCAGAGGACCACAGGCCATTAAAAGTGAGGAAACTTTTTTGGTGGGATACGTTTTGTTCGACAAACGGGAAGGCTTTTCAGAGGTAACCGTGGTCAATGATGCGCAAAAAACGATACAAGCCCGTATTGATTCCGGCGATTTAAGCGTACCTGCCGGTGTTAGTTATAAATTCTCAGGAAATTATGAAAACCAGGTGCGGGCCGAAAAACGCTTATCGATTATCGTACCCATTGTTTTGATTTTGATTTTCCTAATTCTCTACTTCCAGTTTAAATCAGTCACTACCTCCCTGATGGTCTATACAGGCATTGCCATGGCTTTTAGCGGAGGTTTTATGATGATATGGCTCTATGGCCAGGGCTGGTTTGTGGATTTCTCCATCTTTGGCACCAACATCCGGGAACTGTTCCAGATGCACACCATCAACCTGAGTGTGGCCGTTTGGGTCGGCTTTATCGCCCTCTTTGGCATTGCGACCGACGATGGTGTATTAATGGCTACTTACTTAGACCAAAGCTTCGCCCGCAACAAAACCGATAACCTAAAAGGAATACGGGCGGCTGTGGTGGAAGCGGGTTACCGCAGAATCAGGCCGGCGGCAATGACCTCGGCAACCACCATCATCGCGCTGCTGCCCATCCTTACCTCCACCGGACGAGGCGCTGACATTATGATACCCATGGCCATTCCGGCTTTTGGGGGGATGATTTTTGCAGCAATAACCTATTTTATTGTACCGGTGCTGTATAGTATGAGGGAAGAGAAAAGATTGGCAAGGAGGGAGGTTGGGGGCTAGAGGTTAGAAGTTGGAGGTTGGGGGCTAGAGGTTGGAGGCTAGAGGTTAGAGGTTAGAGGTTGGAGGTTAGAGGCTAGAGGCTAGAGGTTGGAGGTTAAAGGTTGGAGGCTAGAGGGTGGGGGTTGGAAGTTAGTAAGAGTTTTTTTGAACATTATTAAAATTTTTCTCTAAATGATAAAATCATATAAGGATCTCGAGGTTTATAAACAATCATTCGAGTTGGCAATGGAAATTTTTTGGGTAACAAGAAATTTTCCTAAAGAGGAGATGTATTCTCTAACCTCACAAATAAACAGATCGGCTCGATCTATAAGTGCAAATATAAAAGAAGGCTGGGCCAAAAGGAATTTCGAGGCCGTCTTTAAACAGCATCTTATCACCTCGCTTGGCTCAAGTGCAGAAACAGAAAATTGGCTTCGATTTGCGCTTAAGTGGAATTATCTTGATGAATCAACATTCGAAAAATTAACTACTGAACTTAATCAAATTGGGAAAATGTTGCATGCGCTCCACAAAAACTGGAAAAACCATGAAAAATAAAAGAAACATAAAAGACACGGAATCGAAAATTAGGCATCAGAAGTTAGAGCCTGATAATCAGTGGGTAGATAAAAAGAAGAATTATCTTCTAACCTCTATCTTCTATCGTCTAACCTCTAATTTCTATCGTCTAACCTCTAACTTCTATCTTCTAACTTCTATCATCTGTTTATTGATAACCACAGCGCCTGTCGCTGCTCAAAATCTTACTGACTATCAACAACTAGCGGCCGAAAACAATCCTGGTTTGCAAGCAAAATACAAGGAATTTGAAGCTGCAATGCAAAAAGTGCCGCAGGTGAGTTCCTTGCCCGATCCCACTTTTTCGTTTGGGTATTATATCCCGAAAATGGGCTCACAACGTGCGGAGCTGACCATTAACCAAATGTTTCCCTGGTTTGGTACCCTAGCTGCTCAGGCCGATGTGGCAACTCTTGAGGCAGAAGCCAAATATCAGTCGTTTTTAGATGCCCGGAACCAATTGTTTTTTCAGGTTTCGGCTGCATTTTATCCTTTGTTTGAGTTGAACCGCTGGCAGCGGATTGAGCAGGATAACATCGAAATTCTGCAAGTTTACAAATCCATTGCCAATACGAAATTCCAAAACGGGATGGCACCCATGGTCGATGTGTTGCGCGTGGATATTATGCTGAAAGATGCCGGCACTAACCTCGAAATCCTCAGGCAGAAAGAAAAATCGCTGCTTCCCACTTTCAATAAACTGCTCAACAGAGATGAAAATGCGGAAGTAGAAATTGCCGATTCATTGGAAATTGAATTCTTGGCCAACAAAACCCGAAAGGATTCCCTGCTGGTGGAAAATCCACTTTTAGAGGCGCTCGAATTGAAAGTGCAGGCAAGCAAGGCAAGTGAAAGAGCAGTGCAAAAGCAAGGCTTTCCCAAATTGGGTGTTGGTCTGGGATATATGGTCATGGATAAAAACGCCAGCGGGGGCATGACCGACGACGGAAAAGATGTGCTGATGCCAATGGTTTCCGCGAGCATTCCCATTTTCAGGAAGAAATACAAAGCGGCCAAAAAGGAAGCACAACTGATGCAGGAAAGTTACACCCTGCAAAAAGAAGAAACCGCGAACATGCTGGTTGCAAATTACGAAACTGCCTGGTTCGAACTTCAAAGCCAACGGCAGTTGATTGAACTGTACGACCGGCAAACACGTGTATCGGAACAGGCACTTAATCTTTTGTATAGTGCTTACAGCAATTCGGGGGAGCAATTTGAGGAAGTTTTGCGCATGCAACAACAACTGTTGAAATACCAAAAAATGAAGGCCACAGCAGAAGTGCAATATCAGATTGAGCGGGCGAAGTTGAATTATTTAACGGCTAATTGATGTGCTGATGTGCTGATGTGCTGATGTGCTGATGTGAGGATGTGCTGATGTGGGGATGTGAGGATTTGATGATGTGATGATGTGAGGATGTGAGGATGTAGGGATGAAAAGAAATTAAAAATAAACACGAAAAAAGCCAACAATGATGGAAAAGAAAAATGAGGTTTTGGATTTAAGCTTTGAATTTGCTTTAAAGATTATTGAGTATTCAGAATTGTTGGAAAGCAATCGGAAATACGTGATTGCACGCCAGCTTTTAAAATCGGGAACAGCTATTGGAGCGAATATCCGGGAAGCACAAAGCAGTGAAAGTAGGGCTGATTTTATTCACAAACTTAAAATAGCCCATAAAGAAGCAATAGAAACCGATTACTGGCTTCTATTATGCGAAAAATCGGAAAATTATCCTGATTATCCTATCGAGATTAAGACCATGTTATTATCGATCCAAAAGTTGCTCGGTAAAATAATCTCATCTACTAAATCTAAAAATCAATAACAATGAAATCCAATAAACAAACAATAGCAATCCTGATTGCCATTTTGCTCACCGGAGGCTTGGTTGGATATTTAGTGGGAAACCATAAATCCAGTCCATCAACAACTCAACAACTCAACAACTCAACAAATCAACAAATCTGGACCTGCTCCATGCACCCACAAATCAGGCAAAACGAGCCGGGCGACTGCCCGATATGCGGCATGGACCTCATTCCATTGGAGAGTGAACAAGACAGCGAAATCGACCCAATGGCGGTCAGCATGTCGCCCACGGCCATGCAATTGGCCAGCATAAGTACGGCAGTTGTGGGTAAGATGAATCCGGTAAAATCAGTGCGCCTAAACGGTAAAGTACAGGAAGACGAGCGCAGGGTATTTTCCCAACCTTCGCACGTGCCGGGACGAATAGAAAGTCTGGCGGTGAATTTCACAGGCGAGCAGGTAAAAAAAGGACAGGTGATTGCTACGGTGTATTCTCCCGAACTGGTGACTGCCCAAAATGAGCTGTTCGAAGCCCAAAAATTCAAAGAAACCCAACCCGCGTTATTCAATTCCGCTAAGGAAAAACTTAAAAACTGGAAGTTGACAGATGGACAGATTGACAAGATGCTAAAATCGGGCTCACCCACAGAAACCTTTGAAGTGAGAGCCGACGTGTCGGGTTATGTCATTCAGAAATTGGTGAACCCCGGAGAATACATTGGCAGAGGTGAGCCTATTTATCAAATCGCGGATCTTTCAAAAGTCTGGGTGCTTTTCGATGTGTATGAATCGGATATAGCCTGGATTAAAAAGGGCGATAAAGTGGAGTTTACCGTGACTTCCATGCCCGGGCAAACTTTTACGGGGAACATCTCATTCCTCGATCCGGTAATCGACCCAAAAACAAGAGTGGCCAAAGCCCGTGTGGAAATATCAAACGCAGGCCTGGCTTTGAAGCCCGAAATGTTTGTCTCCGGAACGGTTCAGGCAAAATTGCCCAAAAAGTCCAAGGCGATTGTGGTTCCAAAAACTGCAGTGATGTGGACCGGTAAGCGTTCGGTGGTTTACGTGAAGTCTGCTACTGAACAGGGGGTGAATTTTAAAATGCGCGAGGTGACACTCGGCCCTGCATTGGGCGAAAGCTACATCATAGAAAACGGTTTGCAGGAAGGCGAAGAAATAGCCGTAAATGGCACTTTCAGCATTGATGCGGCAGCCCAATTGGCCGGCAAGCCCAGCATGATGAACCCTGAAGGCGGCCCCGCCATGACCGGGCACAATCATGGGGGAATGGATATGCCTGAATCGGGCGAAGGGTCTACTCAAAATGAGGGTAACACTCCGAGTGAAGCACTCACTAAAACAACCGACCCTGCTTTTACTGCACAACTCACCAACGTTTATAATGCGTATTTGCCAATGAAAAACGCTTTTGTTGAAACCAATGCCGAAAAAGCAAGTAGCGAGGCAAAAAAAGTTAAAAAATCAGTGCAAGCAGTTGACATGGACCTACTCAAAGGCGATACACACATGGTGTGGATGGATCAACTGGAAGCATTGAACAGCTCGATAGAATCCATCATCAACCTTAAAGACATTGAAAAACAGCGCGAAGCATTCTCCCGCTTCAATCAGGTCTTTTACAAAAGTCTCAAAACCTTTGGCCTGAATGGGCAAACAGCCTATTATCAATACTGCCCCATGGCGTTTGGTGATAAAGGTGCTTACTGGCTGAGCGAAATCAAAGAGATACGGAACCCCTACTTTGGCGATCAGATGCTAAGCTGTGGAGAAACACGGGAAACTTTAAGGTAAAATTCAAAGGAAAGGAGAATATCATGATGGATGGATTTGGAGGACACGGCTGGGGAATGGGCTGGGGAATGGGCTGGTGGTGGATCATCGGGCTCATTATTGTAGTTGTCATTGTATGGATGGTGGTTAGAGGGATGAACCAGAACAACAGCGTTAGCCATAGCCACGGCAAGTCGGCACTCGACATTTTAAAAGAGCGCTATGCCCGTGGCGAAATTGATAAACAGGAATTTGAAGAACGTAAGAAGGGTTTAATGTAAAAATAATGAGCCCATCCGAATAGTGCTTTTTCGCCACCAAGCGATGCACTGAGCCTGTCGAAGTGGCCCAAAGCGATGTGCTGAGCCTGTCGAAGTGACTCAAAGAATCACTAAGTTTAAATACCTGGTTATCATTTCTTTGTGAATCTTGGTTTCTTAGTGTCTTAGTGACATTCTCTTTTTTACTTATTCGGAATGGCTTCAATAATTTATTTTTCAATTATAAATTGCAAGACTTATGAAAGATACAAACAACTCTGAGGGTCATCATCATCATAAAGATGAGAATGCTAAGCACCCGAAACAGAACAATAAGAACGTTGAACCAGAGAGTTCGCAAAAGAAAGAACAAAATCATGACCAATCCCACAGCCATGATCACACCGATCATCATAGGATGATGATCAAAGACTTTAGACGCCGTTTTTGGATTTCGCTTATTTTTACCCTGCCTATATTGGCGCTCTCGCCAATGGTCCAGGATTTACTTGGTTTTGAGTTCGCTCTTTTTGGGGATGCGGATAAATATTTGCTTTTCGGACTGTCAAGCATCGTTTTTTTCTATGGTGGATGGCCATTTTTAAAAGGTCTGGTTGATGAGCTAAAGACAAAACAGCCCGGCATGATGACATTGATAGCAGTTGCTATCACAGTGGCCTGGGGTTATAGTACGGCTACAACTTTTGGTTTGGAAGGATCTTCATTTTTTTGGGAATTAGCCACGCTTGTAGATATCATGCTTTTAGGACATTGGATAGAGATGAAATCAGTATTGGGTGCATCACGTTCATTGCAGGAATTGGTAAAACTAATGCCTTCTGAAGCACATCTCCTTAAAAATGGCAATACGGTTGATGTTAAGTTGGATGAACTAAACGAAGGGGATCAGGTTGTTGTTCGTCCAGGCGAAAAAATACCCGTTGACGGAATAATAACCGATGGGCAAAGCAATGTAAATGAATCTATGGTTACGGGTGAAGCCAAGCCGGTAAAAAAAGAGAAGAACAGCAAGGTTATCGGCGGTACCATCAATGGCAACGGCTCACTCACGGTTAAGGTGGAACAAGTGGGCGAGAATGCCTATCTCAATAAGGTTATCAATATGGTGCGCGATGCACAAAACGTGAAATCGAAAACCCAAAACCTGGCGGATAGAATTGCATTCTGGCTTACCATAATTGCTTTAACCATTGGTTTTGGCACGCTCGCTGCATGGCTGTTTGCAGGAAAGGAATTTAGTTTTGCCTTAGAACGCATGGCAACAGTTATGGTTATAACTTGTCCACATGCCTTAGGACTTGCAGTGCCTTTGGTGGTTGCCATATCCACTTCTATTTCCGCTCAGCGCGGGTTGCTTATTCGCAACCGAACCGCTTTTGAGAATTCCCGGAAAATAACGATGATGGTATTCGATAAAACAGGTACCCTCACAAAAGGTAATTTTGGCGTTACCCGTTTGGGTAGTTTTATGGATGATTTGGATGACAACGATATTCTCAAATTCGCAGGTGCACTCGAATCTAAATCCGAACATCCTCTCGCTATGGGCATTATGCATAAAGTAAAGGAGGGTGAAATTGAAATTCCTGAAGTTGATAATTTTAATGCCATTACAGGTAAAGGAATTGAAGGCGAAGTTGAAAACAAGAATATAAAAGTTGTAAGCCCGGGCTATCTCAAAGATATGAAGATAGATATACCTGACAGTGCGTATAAAAATAAAGCTGAAACCGTAGTATTTCTTTTGGTTGACAACAAATTGGCCGGTTATATTGCCATGTCTGATGAGATAAGGAAAGAGTCATTTGACGCCATTAAAACGCTCAAAGATAATAACATCAAATGTTATATGATGACCGGCGATAATGAAGTGGTAGCCAAAAGTGTGAGTGATGAGTTGCAGCTTGACGGCTATTTTGCCGGCTTATTGCCCGATCAGAAATTGGAGAAAATAAAAGAGTTTCAACAAAAAGGCGAATTTGTTGCCATGACCGGCGATGGTATCAATGACGCCCCGGCACTTGCCACCGCCGATGTAGGTATTGCCGTAGGCAGCGGAACGGATGTGGCTGCGGAAACTGCCGATATAATATTGGTAAACAGCAATCCACAAGACATTACCACTCTTGTGCTTTTTGGAAAAGCAACTTATCGAAAAATGATTCAGAATTTTGTGTGGGCTACAGGATATAACGTTGTGGCAATACCGCTCGCAGCGGGAGTTTTATATAGTTCTGGAATAATAATTAGTCCCGCAATGGGGGCAGTCCTTATGAGTTTGAGTACCATTATTGTGGCGCTGAATGCTCAATTACTGAAAAGGAAAATGAAAGTGGTAGGAGAGGAGGGGTGACTCACGGATTCTCCATCATGTATCATTAATACTGCTGGAACCTTTGGCTTTTATACCGGTGCTGAAAGTACCGTATCTTACGGATGCTATCTGGTCAAAAGTGTTTTTCTGGCTGCTCTGTAAAAGATGTTAATGATATCACAAAATCAGCTCCCAAAAGGCAGCATGGCACAATAATGGCCTTAACCTTTTATTACCTGCTTGAATCATCTGATTTACCCGATGATAAGAAAGCAAAAGATTTTTTTAAATCTGATTATTAACCTAAAAACAAAAACAAAATGAAAACACGATCAATTGTATTGTCCATATTGTTCCTGCTGGGAACAGTCAGCCTGTTTGCTCAGGAAGTTACCAAAAAGTTTATAGTGAAAGGGAACTGCGAAATGTGTGAAAAACGCATCGAAACTGCCGCGAAATCAGTGGACGGAGTTACCGGCGCCGACTGGGATAAAGACACCAAAATGATGGAAGTAACTTTTGATGCCTCAAAAACAACGGAAGACGCTGTTCAACTGGCCATAGCCAATGTGGGTCATGATACGCCCATGCATAAGGCCGATTCGAAAGTTTACAATGACCTTCCTAAATGTTGCAAGTATCCAAAAGAGGAGCATCCCCACATGGACATGCAAAAAGACGGGAAAAAGGACATGGACCACGACATGAATCACGATATGAAGCATGACATGAATAAGCCAAAGCAGGAGGTGCAGTAAACATATAAAATGGCATAAAAAAAGACAGCTTCTGGCACTTGAACCTTTTATAATTTTAAGGCGGTATAGGGTCAGCGGCTATCTTGCTTTAGAATTCTCATGGAATAATCCTTTGACAGTGTATTGTAATAATTGTATGTGCATCGCACCGAAATATTCTTTATATAACGAAACCCATAGAAAAATATAGGAGAAGATGAAAAGAAATACAATCAGGTATTAAATTTTCAAAAATAGCAATTAAGCGCCTTTTAAACCCTATTTCACTCCCCTTTAAACAACCACCCCCATCCAACTCCTCCCATACTCCGTTACCAAGCGCATAAAATCCATATTGGTGTCGGTTTTGTCGTGCGGGATAAGGGCGTATTTCTACGGTTTTTCGTTGCGGACAGCATTGATTTCGCCAGATGTTTGGCAATAGTTGATGGCCGCTTCTGCTTTCATCTGCACTATGCGGTCTTCCATTTCGTTTTCGGCCTTTATTTCAATAAGATAAATCGTGTCTACTGTTTCCACAACGAAATCGGGAACGTAACGCTCGGAGTTGTTGTTGTACCAGATGTTGAATTGCTTTGAGGCCGGGCGTAGCCACCGCTCAACTTCTTCCACTTTTGTATTGTCGATGATTTCCGAAAACCGTTTTTCGGGTACAACATAAAAAAGAGGATTTTCTTTGCGAAATATGCGATGATATAAGCAAAATGAGCGGATTGAATGCGGGCCCACGAAAAAACTGTGTGAGTAGAAAAAAAGTTAGGATAAAAGGGTGGATGAGAAGGGAAAAGTGGTAAGTTTGTGGGGGTGTAAACGAGGTATGCGCATAATAAAACAAGACACGGCAAACAACAGACAGACAACATATTACAAAACCTTTCTCCTTTCATTTAGAATTCAGAAAATCTAACTATAAACCTTTAAACAAGATTAATATGGAATCAAAAATTTGCTGTCCCAAATGTGGTTCTGACCAAATCACAGCCAATCAACATGGATATAGTGCAGGGAAAGCAGTAGCTGGAGCAGTATTAACCGGTGGAATCGGACTGCTTGCTGGAATGCACGGTAGCAAGAAAGTTGATATTACTTGTCTAGCTTGCGGAAATAAATTCAAACCAGGTCAAGGAAAGATTGTGAATACAAATCCTACAAATACGACATATATACAATCAGCCAAACCTGTTCTTGATGATTCACAGATGAAATTGATAGAACAAAACACTTTGAATCTATTAACAAATAGTAACGTTATGGCTGCTATGAAATACTATACTGAAAGTACTGGATTAGCTCCAATGAATGCTGCTGATAAATTAAAGGAATTAGCAAGCAATAATGATCTTCTTGTTCCAAAAGTATCATCAATGAAAGCTTTTAGAAAAGGAGAAGAAGAGGAAATGCAAAAAGCTGAACAACAAAACGCAAAAATTGCTTCAATTTTTGGTTATGTAATAATGGGTGTTATTGTTGTGATTTTAATCTTAATCGTCAGAGCATGTGTTTCATAATTGAGTTATAATGCAATTTGTGCTAACCAGGCTGTTATTCAGTCTAGCTCGACAGCTTTGATTTATTAGAGAGAAAAATACTGAATGACATTCATAAAACTTGACTCGGCTTTATTGGAAATCAGACAATTTGAAAACATTTGAAAAGAATTACGCGCTATAACAAACGCCCGTTACACACCATATTAAAAAAAACAGAGTCCATGAATTATATTGTAAAAATAACAGTAGCATTTGGATTGATTATTTTAACCTCATGTGAAAAAAATCCCAGTGGATATAAGTATGAACGTGGCAGTCTACCTGATACTCCAGTGAATTTGTCTGATTTTAATACAGCGTATGATGATTTTAATTCAACAGCACCAAGTTTAGGAGAATTAATCCCATTTTGCTTTTCGACAAACAGAAATAGTAATGGAAATGAGTTTGATATTATATATCAACCAATGAATGTAAACTTTAACAAAACATCAGGAATTTTAAAAGTTACAAATGAATATTCAAATTGGGGAATATATAGGGAAGAATATGAGATTATAAAAGCAGGTTTAAATAAAATAAGAACTACAGGCAATGAATTTGGACCAAATCTAATAACAGGTTATAGTTCAAATCAATTTAATTTTACTTTGTTGTATTCTACTGATATTACAGGGAATTCCCAAATTAATTTTGTTTCAAATAAAACTAATGAGAAATTTTCAGACCCAAAAGAAGTTCAGTTCTTAAATACAGAATTTGAAGATTTGTATCCAACTTTTAATGCTGATAATACTAAGATTTATTTTTGTTCAAACAGAAATGGAGTGAGTTTTGACTTCTATTACGTTAATGTGAATCCAGAAATGGACATTGAATTATTGTTGTCGGACAATTCAAACCACGAAATATTATTGGACAGTTTATTGTCAAGTAGTTCTGATGACAAATGTCCTTTTATTTTTGTGAATAAAATGGTTTTTGCATCTGACAGAAACGGTGGCTTTGGTGGATTTGATTTATATTATAGCATCTTTGAAAACGAAAAATGGAGTGAACCTATAAATTTTGGAGATAAGATTAATACTGAATTTGATGAGTTTAGACCAATTTTAATTAATGATGGTGTGTCTGAGACTCAAACAATGATGGTGTTTTCTTCGAACAGAACTGGCGGTTTAGGTGGATTTGATTTGTATTTTGTAGGAATTGAAAAATGAATAAATACGGTGTGTAATAAATAGGAATATGAGCGGTCAATAAGACCCAGCGATTATTAGCTTACGTTGAGCTCGTCCTTCGTCCTCGGTTCCCGGTTGAACTACATCCGTACCCGGGCAACAGTTACTAAGTTTATCTAAGCATTCCACTTAAAGACATTTTTTATTGAAATAAGAAAACAGTATATCCCTCTCTGTCTCAATCGGTTTAAGGTACATTTCGCAATGTCCTTTTCGGGCATAACATAAAAAGAGGATTTTCTTTGCGAAATATGGCCTGGCTTAAGCAAAAAGGACGGATTGAATGCGGACCCGCCGAAGAAATCGTGTGAGGAGAAAAAAAGTTAGGATAAGAGGTTGGATGAGAAGGGAAAAGTGGTAAGTTTGTGGGGGTTATGCGAGTGAATGAATTTAAAATCACACTTCTACAAAAAAAATATAATTTTGTAGAACTTAATAAGATTCAAAACAAAATCCAGAACTCATGACTAAAGAAGAAATCAAAAATAAAGAGAAGAAGTTATTGGAACTGACAGGCTCATTTTGTGCTCAAAAATTAGATGATGATTATTATCGGCTTTGTGAAAAGCTAATATTGAAATTAGGGAGAAAAAGAGATGTTCCGTTCAAAAGTGGAAAAATTGAAATATGGGCAGCAGCAGTTATTCACGCTCTTGGTTCTATAAATTTTTTGTTTGACAAGTCATTTGAACCTTACGTAACAGCAGATCAAATAAGTGAATTCTTCGGGACAAAGAAATCAACTGTTTCAAACAAAGCAAGTCAAATTAAAGACTTGCTTAAAATGGGATATTATGATTCTGATTTTTCAACTCAACACATGACTGAAGGCAATCCCCTCAATGATATGGTTATGGTTAACGGATTTATTGTTCCTTTATCATCAATCCCTAAAGAATTACAAGAAATGGTAAAAAAAGAAAGAGCCGAAGGAGGTGATATTGAATTTACTACTAAAGAATAATAAAAAAATGTCAGTTGGTAACAAATAGGACTTAAACGCAGTCACGGGTTAAAGTAAAATCCCTGCCCGCATTTTGTGGTAGGGCAGCCGGGAAGTTTCTGCGACTGCCCCCGCAATAGATGCGGGACTGAAAAAAAAGAGTTTATGCTCCGTGAAACTCTGGATGAAACGGGATTCTTTTCAACTTCGCAATACAAAAAGAGGTTTTTTTTAGGAAGTGTGGCCTGGCTTAAGCAAAAAGGCCGGATTGAATGCAAGCCCGCAGAAGAAACTGTTAGAATTTTACACTTGCAGCTATATTTTTGCATACAAAGTAAGTGAATGACGAATGCCTTTTTACCTGTTCAGTTTAAACCCGAATCTATTGAAGTTAAGAGAGGTACTTGATGCATCATATATAACAGGAATTCCACTCTTCCTGATTACTTCTCCTAATCCATAATCATGAGACTCCCACTGCTGGTTCAGACCGGTAAAAACCGTCTAAGACCACGGTAGGATTAACGATTAACTGCCTTCTGATATTTCTGTTTTGTGCAAAATTGATGAGACCTCCAACTAATTCATCAACTTGCATTCCCAGCAAACATTTACCTTCTCTGTGGCTTCTTACTAAGGTGCATAGCTCCATGAATTAATGTATTCAGTATAGGTCCGATAGATTAAATGCTGCATCCCAATATAAATATGAAAATCTGCATACGCTGCCACATGAGAACCTTACATCCAACACTAAATCCCGTATTCTACCGATTGATTTTACAATACCTGCCAGTCCTTTTATCAGACCTATGTATTTCAGTATGCATACTTTCCAATTGCCTGCAAGTACCTTGCTTTGGCAATTTCAGCATTACACTTTGCATTAGTCAATTTATCCCTGGCAGATTGAGCCATCGCCTGAGCTTCTAACAAATCCGAAACACCAATAATTCCGGCCAGGTAATTGTCCTGTGTTATTTTCAGGTTCTCCTGTGCCTGCCCAAGTGCCGCCAAAACCAGCTTTACCTCGTCCAGATTTTGCTGAAGCTCATTGCGGGCATTTTCAAATTGAAGCATCAGCAATTCATAAGCTTCATTTTGTTTGTTGTGGGCTTGTTCAATTTTAAACCGATGTTCTTTTAATTTATGCGAAGCGCCCCACCAATCTGTAATAGGAATACTTAAACTGGCCAGCCCGATTGTATTGTCCATGTCTAATTTATCAATTTCGGCATAAAACAAGGTTCCACCCAATGCAAGCTGTGGCAAAGCTTCTCCTCTTGTCATTTTCATCTGAAGTTCTTCGGCTTCAATAGCAATATTTGTCAATTGATATTCGGTTCTTGAATGCAATGATTCATTGATGTTTATCGCCCCGGCATATCCTTCAGTAACAACCGGTTCATCGCTTAAAGTGAGCAATGAATCACACACAATACCAATGTGTTGACACAGGAGTTTTTTGCTTAAACTTAGTCCGTTCACCAACTTTAAGCGATTCAACTGCAGTTCATTCTGCCGTAACTGAACTTTCAACACATCGTTGCGCTGTGTTAATCCGGCATCATAAAAATTATGCACATCGTGCAAAAGCGTATCCAGCAGCGATATATAATCATTTAATGTATTTAACTTTTCTTTCATGCCAATAACCGACCAATACAACTCCTCTGTTTTAATAAGAACATCGGTGGTTGTCATCTCTTTTTGCAACTGACTTACTTCTATGCCCACTTTTGCCAACTTATTACCATATCTGATTTGCCCTCCCATATAAACGGGAAGAATAGCCGTTAAACCAGCCAGGTTAACTTTGTCAATCATGTTTAATTCCATGGGTGGTAAATAAGCGAATTGGTTCCCGTTTTGCAATAAATTACCATCAACATCAGATACAGGCAGTCTTATTTCGGGAGTTTTCAAATTCAGCAGGTAATCGACAGAACGCATGGCCATTAAATTTGCATTGATTTTAGGAAAATAATTTGTGAAAGCCGCTTTGCTTACTTGCTCCGAAGCTAACACATTGTATTGTGCATCGGCAATCTTTCTGTTGTTTTCGAGCGCTAACTGTTTACAGGAATCCAGGCTCATCGTTTGCGCATTTCCACTCAGCGAGAACAACGTAAAACCAAGTATAAATACAGTAATTACCGGTTTGGGAGGCACACTCCAAAATCCATTTTTGGCCTTTTTGTTTTCGGGATAGGTAAGCATATAAAGAACCGGCAAAATATAAAGTGTTAACACCATTGAAATGATTAGACCGAAACAAATAACCGTACCAACAGGGCCCCAAAGTGGTGATCGGCTCAGAATCATCGGAATTACACCTGCCGATGCAGCCGCGGAAGTAAGAAAAATAGGCCTCATCCGGCGTTTTCCTGCTGCCAGTGCCGCCTCCCGAATCAGCATGTTCTTTTTCTCCTTTAACTCCCTGGCATAATCAATGAGAATAATACCGTTGCGAACCACCATCCCGCAAAGGCTGATAATTCCAATGAAGGCTGTTGTTCCAAAAGGATAACCCATTATGTGCATGCCAATTGCCGTTCCGGGAAGCGCCAGAAGCATAGTGGCCATTATTATCAGCGAAAGCCTCATTTTTTTAAACTGCAACAAAATGATGATGAATATAAGGATAATACTCAGCCCCAAAGCAAAGCCCATGGGAATAAAAGTCCGGGACATTTCTGCATGATCGCCACCATGCGTAATGGTTGTTCCTTCGGGCAATTCCAAAGCATCAATTTGCGGACGGATTTCGTTAAAAATAGAAGAAGCGACTACGCCCCGGGCGTTATCAACCAATATAGTAAGCGTTCTTACTCCATTCCGACGCACAATATTGCCTTCGGTCCATTCGGGTGTAAAGCTTGCAAATGAGCGAATGGGCAATGTAGCCATTCCAGTTTGTGAGCTTATATACTGGTTGCTTAGGGTGTTTAGATTTATGGCTTCTCCGGTTTCCTGTAATAGCTCAACATCAACCGGATAATTATCTTCCCACAAGGTAGTAAGCGTCATTCCTTTCAGCCCCATAGCCAGGGAATTGGCAACCTGCTGCTTGGAATAACCCAGGCGGTTAGCTTTGTCCTGGTCAAGAACTACTTTTACACTCTGGCGTTTTTCCTGCCAATCGTCGCGCACCCAACCAACATTCTGCGCGTTTGCAATTATTTCAATCACCTGTCGCTCAACAGCGCGTATATCTTCGATAGAATCAGATGAAATCAGCACCTCAATGGGTGCTTTAACGGGTTGTAGGGAAAGTATCTTCCATTTAATATGAGCATTTGCAAAAGCATTTGTATATTTTTGCTCATAATCGTCAACGATTTCCCGGGTAGCTTCGTTTGATATAGTATTAATGAGCAACTGCCCCACATTTGGTGCAGGCATGCCGGGTGCATACATGGTGTGAAAACGGGGTGAAGTAGTACCAATGAAGCTGGCTACGTTTACCACACGGTCGTCGTTTAGTAAAACCTGTTCAAGACTATCAACCACTTGCGCGGTATTTTCAAGTGATGCGCCTATGGGTAGCGAAATTTCAACCGCAAACTGGTTTCTTTCCATTTCAGGAAACAGTTGTTGGTCGAGATTCATAAATAAATAGATGGCAAAACCAACAAATAAAATTCCGATACCCACTACCCATCTCGGTTTTTTAAAAGCTGCCTCAAGTGAAGAGTCAAACCACCCCTGTAGCCTGTCTAAGAAGGACTTTCCTTTCTTCTCCTTTTTTGAGGTCAATCCTTTTTTTATGAATACAAAGTTCAAATAGGGTACCAGTAATACAGCTACAAGCACAGATACTATGAGCGCGACAGAAATAACAACAGGCAGTGTTTTCATAAATTCTCCTGCACCTCCCGGTATCATAAAGCCCAGCGGTATATTGGCGGCCATAATAGCCAATGTGGCTGTGATTACCGGTATCAGCAATTCTTTTGCACTCTGAATAGCAGCCTGCCAGGGAGAAAGGTTGTGGTCGAGTTTCTCAATATGGTTATCTATAATGACTATCGAATTGTCCACAATCATCCCCAAAACTAGAATTAATCCAGCCAAAGAAACGGTATGTAATTCAACGCCAATAAAATAGAGGATACCCAGGGTAATCAGCACAGAAATTGGAACGGTAATTCCAGCTACAGAGGCAACTCTGAACGGTAGCAAAATAATGGTAACCAGAATAACGGCGATAATTGCCATCAGGAACTCTAACATAAAATTTGATATGGATTCATTCACATATTTAGGCAACTCCGAAATTTTTGCTACTTCAATATCATCGGAAGAGTTTTTGTGAAAATTGGCAATTGCCTTATCAACATCCTTTCCATACTGTACAATATTGTTTCCCGTTTGCATTTCGAGCGATAGGAGTATGGTTTTTTTTCCATTTTGTCTGATGTAATTTTCGGGTTCATCATAGCGGCGCTCAATGGTTGCCACATCTTTCAGGCGTATTATATTCCCATTGGGGTCGGAATATACAATTTGATTGGCTAAATCCTCTTCGGATTCAAAATTAGGACGCAAGTGGACAGTCAGATTGTAGTTTCCGTCTTTTAATTCACCTGCATAATTCACACCGCCGTTCATCATGTAGTTGCCCATCAAAGTCAGCGAATTAATCCTGTACTCTTTGAGTAATTTTGGATTTACATTAACAAATATTTTTTCGTGCTGAAGCCCAAAATGTTTAATTTTTGAGGTGGCGGGAATCTTACGACACTCTGCTTCCAGTTTTGTCAGCTCCTTCTCTAACTCTTTATAGCTTTTTGTGTCCGACGACAAGGTAATTAGCAAGGCCGAGGTATCACCAAAGTCGGAATTTACAATCAAGGCATAAACCCCTGATGGCAAGGTTTTTTTTAAGTTATTTAGCCCGTGATTCAACTTAGACCAAAACTGGTCTGCATTCTCTACATCATCGTTCAATTCCACAAACATATACATCATTCCCTCTTTTGAATAAGAATATGTTTTGAATTTATTCACCTCTTTAAACCCGTATATATAATTTTCAACTTCCGTTGTAAGCTGTGTTTCCACTTCGGCAGAAGTCGCACCCGGATAAACCCCTACCACCAATCCCTGGCGGATAGTGAAAACCGGAAATTCATTACGTGGCATATCTTTAAGGGCAAAAACTCCCCCTATAATCAGAAGTGCCGTAATCAAAATTACAATGGTGTGGTTCCGCATCGCGGCCCCGATAAAACCTTCTTTATTATAGTTCATTCCTGGAAACTTATCTGTGTGTTATCAGCTACCTTTTCTTTTCCCTCAACAACTATCACCTGGCCGACTGAAAGGCCACTAAGTACGGTTAAGCCATTCTTCTGATAGGAGCCAACTTCTATAATTTGCTTCTTTGTCTTGTTATTGTTGGCCGACACCGTATAGACAAAGGGATTTCCATGGTCATCTGTTGTTACTGCGGTGTAAGGAATTATCACCAATGATTCGTCCATTTCATTATCAAAAGTTACATCGCATACCATTCCGGGTTTTATAGCTTTACCGGTATTTTGAATAGTTATTTTTGCCATATAGGTTCTCGCATACGGATTGGCTACAATTCCAACATGACTGATAACGCCTTCAAAGCGCTTGTTCCCGAGCGCAGAGACTCTGACGACAGCTGTTTTGCCTTTTTTTATGCTTTCGATTTCATTTTCAGGAACTGAAAAGTTGATGAGCACTTTTTCAATTTTCATCAATACAAAAGGGGGCATTCCGGCTGCCGAAGATTGCCCTGGTTCCACATTCCTGATTCCAATGATGCCATTGTCGGGCGCGAACAGTTTGCATTTTTCAAGTCTGCTTTTTGCCATATTAAGTTGCACTTTGGCCTGTTCCAGGTTCGATTGCACTTCCACCCATTTTATTTCAGGCAGGCTGCCTTTTTCGTAAACTTGTTTCATTCGTTCATAAGCATCCTTTGCTTGCGTATGCATTGCTTCAACCGCTCTATATGAATTGTCCATATCAGCAGCATCCAGGGTGGCCAGCAACTGCCCTTTTTTTACATCATCCCCTTCTTCAACCAGCACCCGTTCAACGGTTCCCATCCCCTGAAAAGTCAACGGTATAGTTTGATAAGCCTCAACAGTACCACTATAACTCAATTGCACTGTTTTGTTGGCATGTTTTACTTTTTCAATTTTAACTTTTACTGAAGCATCTCTGCGATTTTCATCAGCCACTTCATTTTTTTGCCCACAACTGACCAAAGAGAATAGAATGATGCATCTAAAAAGAACTTTTTTCATGATTACTTTTTTAAATCATTTTCATTTTCCGGAATCGGATATTTAATATGAGGACAAAATTACAGGGAATGCTTAGGCGAAAAAAGGTCATTTATGCCATATTTTTGGTTTAAATGTCGTTTTTTTTATAATTATTCCGACTATTAGACTTATTTTTGATAAATCATGAAAAATACAATCGCTCATTTAAATTGGCGTACCGAACTCAAAAATGTAACTACAGATTCAATCGGACAAGATTTTATTTTGCTTGGCAACGAGAATTCAAGAGGCAAGCGCTACTTTTGGGTTAAAGAACATGAATTTGATGTTCCCTTTAAAATGGATGTAACAACGATTATTCTTTGCACTGGCGGAAGAATGAAAGGTAAAGTAGATTTAAAAAGCTATTCTACCGAAGCACCTGGCCTTTTCATCGTTCTGCCCGACCAGATTCTACAATATGAATACATAAGTGATGATTTTAAGGGCGACTTTATTATTATGTCAAAACCATTCACCAACGATTTATTGCTCAACATTCATGAACGGTTTCCTTTATTTCGTTCTATTCAGGATAATTCGTGGATTCCCTTAACAACGGAAGAAGTAAAATCGATGATGGATTATTTTTCCATGTTTAAGAAGACACTCCAAACGGAGAATAATCCTCAAAGGGTAGAAATTATAAAACACCTGGTACAAGCATTTTTTTATAGTTCAGGATTTCATCTGCTTAATATGACCGCATTAAAAGAGCAATCAAAACAGGATGTACTAATGAAACGGTTTTTAGATTTGGTTAAAACAAATTTTAGGCGCGAAAGAGGCGTGGAATTCTATGCAGACCAATTGTGCCTTACTCCAAAATACTTGTCAAAAGTTGTAAAACAAAACAGCGACAAGTCAGCAAGCGAATGGATAAGTGATTTTGTCATTCTGGAAGCCAAAGCTCTGTTGCGCTCCACAAATATGACTGTTCAACAAATTAGTGATGAGCTGGATTTCCCCTCGCAGTCATTTTTTGGGAAATATTTTAAACGATGTGTGGGCGTGTCTCCCAAAGCATACATGAAAGTATAGAAGAAGTACAAAATTAAACCCGTTTTGCTTGCTCATGCCAATCTGTAAATTTCAGAATTACGACTGCCAAATTCCCATTTTAAGCTTGAAAGAATTAGGAAATTTATTTCCAATAATTATTTCTGACCCTAACCCTGAATGGAAGATTTTATACGAAACTGAAAAATATGAATTGATAAGGATTTTAGGGCAAAAGGCAATCAGCATTGAACACTTTGGAAGTACAGCGGTGCCAAATATTAAAGCAAAGCCGGTAATTGACATATTAGTTGAAATTCCGAACAAAAATGAAATCAAGAAGAGAATAATTGAACTAATGCGGTCAAATGGGTATCATTTTATTCCAAGAAATGATTGTCCTCCTCCCTACATAATGTTCGTAAAAGGATATACGAATAAAGGATTTAAGGGACAAGCGTATCACATTCATATGGCTGAAAAAGAACATAGTGGACTTTGGGACAGATTATATTTTAGGGATTACCTGATTGAAAACAAAGAAACTGCGAAGGAGTACGAGAAAATTAAAGATTATCTGGCAGAAAAATATAAATATGACAGAGAAGCCTATACAATAGGCAAAACTAAATTTATAAAGCAGGTAACAGAAAAAGCAAAAGGCAGGAATAAATAACAATTGACTCAATCGGTTTAACATATCACGAAATTCCTTTTCGGTATAACATAAAAAGAGAGTTTACCTGTTCGATATATGCATCAGCTTAAACAAAAAGAGCGGTTTAAATTCACGTCTGCAAACAAGGCTATTTAAGAAAATAAAAGTTAGGGTAAAAAGGGGGTTGTAATGGTAAATTTGGTATGTTTGTGAGGGATATAAGAGTTGGCAGCTATCACAAAAAACAAACCGATATGAAAAGGATAGCATTAATCATTGTAAGTTCGTTGATTTATACCTCTTGCTGCAAAGGGCCGTATCCAGTTGTAGGGATTATTGTAAATTATCCTAACCTTTCCAATTCTGAGATGATTAAGGCAGTACGTACCGACAAAAACAATTTTTCAATAATCATGGACACTATATACATTGGAAAGTTAAGCAATTCCAATAATTATTCAGTGTTTATTGAGCTTGAAAATGAACAACCAAATTATATTATATATGTTGAGAACACGCAATATATCGACACCATTTCAGAAATAAAAGTGGAAAGAAAAGGTTGTAAAGAAAAAATTAAAAGCTTTCAGTACAAATTTAATGGACAAACACGAACAGATAATAAGCTGACATTAAATTAGTTACTTTTGTCATTAACACCTATGAAAACATGGAGCAGATTGTCGTTTCCGCAAGGTTTGGTCTTTCCGGATACTTTTGTTAAGAATCAAGAAAAGCTCAAATGCCCCCTATTTCTAAGCTACAAACCGCTAATTAACTTTCAATAACCATCAAAAAGCAGAAACCATGAAAAAGCAAGCCTTAACCATCATTTTTGCTCTAAGCATGATCTATTCAACAGCTCAGGTTGTTGAAAGTATCGGTATTAAAGGGGGAGTTTCTTTTGCAAACCAGACCTGGAAATTTACGTCACCGGACTTTTCAAACAGGAAGGATTATAAAACTGGATTTCAGGGTGTTTTGACGGCTAATTTTTTCAAAAGCAAGTATCTCTGCCTGACAACAGATTTTGGCTTTATTCAAAAGGGATTTCAAGAAGAGATTCCGATGGCATCTGTAGAATTCCCCGAGGAAATCCTCTCCTATAAAACCTATAAGACAACAATTAACTACTTAATTTTTTCGCCTAAACTCAGTGTGAGTTACAACTTTGATAAATTAATAGCAAACGTATTTATAGGGCCGCGGGTAGATTTGCAAACCGGTTTCAAAACCGACCATCAAACAAATAATTTCAGTGAATTTAATGAAACAGTGTGGGGATTGACTTATGGAGGCGGAATTGAATATAGAATTAAAGGCATAGGTATATTGCTTGAAGTTGCAGGCTATCCGGACCTAACGGACATCCAAAAAGAAGAACCTTCTGAAACATCTGCCGGATTGAAAATAACCGGGCAATCCTATACCATTTCGACCGGAATTAAGTATTACCTATCTCAGTAAAGAACCAATGCCATTGATAAATGGGACGCTGAACGGTCAGAGTCCAATAAAGTCACCCAAAACTTCAAAAAATCTGTTTCTGAAAACATTTTAAAAACAGGATTCGAACCATTTCCAACTTCAGAAAAGACATCAAACGGTATCTTGATCGTGTGACTGAAAACTTTGAAACCCTCATAATCAACAGAGGGAAAGACAGCGGATTAGTCATAATGTCGTTAGATGAATACAACTCACTTAATGCAATTTTTCAATGGCTGAATTCAGCCTTTTCTCATTTACTTTAGATGACAATTTATGATAGG
>Ga0265295_1003684_pt1 | contig 21847 bp, 21 predicted proteins | sample Munlansysbiofilm_FD_192503 | JGI IMG/M metagenome (GOLD analysis project Ga0265295, IMG submission 192503) | Leachate microbial communities from a municipal landfill in Southern Ontario, Canada - Methane capture system biofilm | ecosystem: Engineered > Solid waste > Landfill > Unclassified ...
GCCACAAACCCGAAAAGGTACTTGACCTTTACGATAAATGGAGCCGTTTTGAAGCCGAGGAGGGGGTTGTTATCGTGGTGGCTTCAATGTACGGAAACACCGAGCTTATGGCCGACTATATTGGCCGAAGATTAGCCGAAAATGGAATAAAAAATATTCGTATTCACGATGTGTCACGTACGCATATAAGCCATTTAATTAACGAAATATGGAAGTATAAGGGGGTAATTTTAGGGTCGTGTGCATACAATGGCCATATGTTCCCATTAATGGAGTCGTTTACCCGAGAAATAATTCACCTTAAGCTTAAGGATAGATATTTAGGCATTTTTGGTAGCTATAGCTGGAGTGGTGGAGGCGTTAAGAATTTAATGAAGTTTGCCGAGGAGTCTAAGTTTGAACTGGTTGCCGATCCTGCAGAAATATACGGCAAACCATCTGACGATAAGTATGCTCAATGCGATGTAATTGCTAAGGAAATGGCCCAAAGGCTAAAGAAGTAATATATCAGCAATCGGCTGTATAATGCTCTTAAAATAACAAAAAATTACATGTTTTTCATTAAGGGACTTACCTGAAAAGGCAGTCCCTTATTTGTTTATTTTCCGCATTGCAACACTCGATGATATTCCCTAGCTCCATTCCATATTAACGAGACCACTTTAGCCCCAATTATTAAGATGACTAGTTGGGGCTTACCAGAATGCAAAAGCGAACAAACGTTAAATGTTTGTGTTCTCAGTAATTAAACTGTGCTTTTTATATCTTTGTGTACAAAACTTTAGGTAACCTATGAATTTTATAAAATCGATAATATTAAACAGGAATTTAATACTCGTTCTGGCCGTGGTTGCTGGTCTTGTTTTTGGCGATTACGCTCATTATATAAAAGATTTTAATGTTTACGTACTTGGCGTTACCATGACCTTTGCCATGACAGGCTTAAACCTTGCGCTTATTAAAGATTTTAAATCGGTGGCAAAACCCTTTGCAATGGGCGTTGTGTTGAACTACCTGGTTTTCGGAATAGTTCTTTTGCCCGTAGCGTGGTTGCTTATGCCCACAAAAGAGCTCTTTTATGGTTTTGTGGTGATTGTGGCAGCACCGCCAGGGGTGGCAATAATCCCGTTTTCGTTAATATTAAACGGAAGGGTAGAGTATGCTATTATTGCTGTTACGGGTGCTTTCTTCGCATCAATTTTTGTTGCCCCAATTCTTATAAACACTTTTGCTGGCGATGTGTCTTTAAGTTCATACGATCTGTTTATTACCATGATTAAGTTGGTGCTAGTCCCTTTAATTGTGTCGCAGCTGATGAGGATTAAACCAATTTTAAAATACGTACAGATAGTTAGGGGTAAGGTGGTTAACGTTGGATTTGCCATAATTGTTTTTGTTGCAGTGGGAATGAACCGACAGGTGTTCTTCTCGGACCCAGAAGTACTGTTGCTGGTTGCTGTAACTATACTAATTGCTACTTTTGGTTTGGGTACTCTTCACAGTATAGTTGCCGCTAAACTTAAACTACCTAAAGACTTAGCCATTACGCAGAACATGCTCTCTACCATAAAAAGCTCTGGTTTTTCGGTATTTACTGCGCTAACTTTCTTTGGAAAGGAAGCCGCTATTCCATCGGCAGTGCTAGCTGTTTTGATACTGGTTTACCTTATTTACTTGTCGGTTAAAGGAGGTGGAAATAAGGCACAAGATGAAAAACCTGATTTACAATCCACATAAAAAGGGTTAGAACCGTACGATATTCTTTATCTTTGTTACAAATTGCTTTGCGTATTACCGTTGCGTAGGGTATATTATGAAATACGTAGAAACTGTAATCAATTTGAAGTTAACTTTTTTAGGTACCGGTATGTCACAGGGAATTCCGCTTATTGGGTGCTCGTGCAGGGTTTGCACGTCTCCCGATAGCCGAGATAAGCGATTGCGGACATCGGCACTGGTAGAGCATAACGGTACAACCATAGCCATAGATGCGGGCCCCGATTTTCGTCAGCAGATACTTAGGACTAGCGTTAAAAAGCTCGATGCCATTCTGCTTACGCACGAGCATCGCGATCATATCGCCGGACTCGATGATGTTAGGGCATTTAACTATTTGCAGAGTAAACCCATGGATATTTGGGCAGAATCGAGGGTGATTGAGGCGGTGCAGAACGAATTTGCATACGTTTTTGCCGACGATAGGTACCCTGGAGCACCCGAAATGAATCTTTACCCCATTGATGGTAGCTCCATTAAAATTGGAGGTGTCGAGGTTTTGCCCATCAGGCTGTACCACGGAAAGTTGCCCATTTATGGTTTTAGGTTTGGTAACCTAACCTACATTACCGATGCCAACCAAATACCCGAAACGGAGTGGAAAAAGATTGCCGATACCGAAATTCTGGTCATTAACGCCCTGCGAATGAAGAACCATCCATCGCATTTTAGTTTACCACAGGCGGTAGAGATTATTGAGAAGATTAACCCCAGACAAGCCTATTTAACGCATATTAGTCACAGAATACTTCATCGCGAAGCTCAGGATTGGCTTCCATCGAATGTTACCATGGCGTATGATGGGCTTGAGGTTGAGGTTTAGCGAGCTAAAAGATTGCGGTGCCTTCGAGAGCCTCAGGCACCGGATATTCGGTGGTTGAGGCTCTCGAAACCACCGCACCGCAATATCCAGCACCAACGGCCAATAACCAATATCTAATAATTATAACCCAAATATATCATGTTCAGCAAACCAACACTAATTCTCGACGAAGCTAAATGTCGTGCCAATATTAAGTTTATGGTCGATAAAGCCAAAGGGCTTGGAATAGCCTATCGTCCTCATTTTAAAACGCACCAAAGCGCTGAGGTAGGGCAGTGGTTTAGAGATTACGGTGTCGATAAAATTGCGGTATCGTCCGTGCCCATGGCGCAGTATTTTGCCGATAATGGGTGGACTGATATCACCATCGCCTTTCCGTACGTTAAGCAGCAAGCCGATGTTCTAGCAAATTTGGCTAGTGGGGTAAAGTTGCAGCTGGTTGTATCTTCAGCAGAAAATGCCGAGGCATTAATTGGCACAATTTTTCAGGATGTGAACGTGTTAATTGAGATTGATTCGGGGCAGGGCCGAACAGGTTTTCAACCCTACGATTTGGAGGGTATAAATGAGGTTGTGGCAAACCTCAACGCTTCGGAGCACATAAATTTTATGGGTTTTCTTACCCACGCCGGACATTCGTATAACATTCCATCAAAAGAGATTGAGGCGCTTAACCTGGAGACAACTAGTCGGTTTATTCTTTTGCGAAACCAGTATCCCAATGCAATGCTATCCTATGGCGATACGCCAACTAGCATTGTGGCGAGCGAGTTTATGGGTATAAACGAGCTCCGCCCTGGCAATAATGCTTTTTTCGATATGCAGCAGGCTTCCAATGGTATTTGCAGCCCACAACAAATAGCCGTTGGCTTGGCTTGCCCCGTAGTTGCCCGATATTCAGAAAGAAACCTTGTTGCCATATGGGGAGGTGCAGTTCATCTTTCCAAAGATTTTTATACTGATATTAGCGGCAATAAATCTTTTGGCGCTATCTGTAAGCTACAGAATGATGGCACATGGAGCCAGCCCATCGAGGGGCTTTACCTCGAATCCATATCGCAGGAGCATGGAATGGTAAGGGCAAGCAGCACCAGTGCAATGGAGGCCATTAAGGATGATGATTTCTTGGTGGTTTTACCTGCCCATTCGTGCCTTACAGCCGATTGTATGGGGGCATATTGGGTAAAAGATAAAGGAGCTATTTCTACAATGGTTCAATCTGGTAAAACTCGGTAAAGTTATTGATTATCTGCTGCTTAATATTTTTGATTGAAATATCTAACCTTGTCGAAACTGCTTCATATATTGCCCTAATTCCCACGGTTGATGTATCAGTTTCAAGGAATAACCGATTAAGGGGTATGTGGGCTAAAGCGCTTTGTAGCTTGGTTTGCTCATTTAAAATTGAAGAGCCAACAGAAAGATAGAACCCTTTATCCACAAGCTGTTTGGCAAGCTGATGTGAACCGTTAAATCCATGTATAGCCCACAATAGTTTATCCGAATACTTTGCCTTAGTGGCAAGCAGCTCGTCCCAAGCTTTTACACAATGAATAGTTACGGGTTTCTGTGTGTGGTAGGCAATATTTAGCTGTTCAATAAAAACCTTTTGCTGAATATCGATACTGGGCTCTCTGATTTTATCCAGTCCAACCTCGCCAATGCCTATCATTTTCGGGTTGTTGGTATAATCCATTATCCTAGCTAGATATTTGTCCAGCTGTTCTGCACCTGCATTCCAAGGATGAATACCAACAGTGAAAAAGTTTTCGAAATCTATAGTATGTAATTCGTCCGTACCATAGGAGTTTACGGCAATGATATCCCCATCGGTTTGTAATGTGTTATGCGTATGGAAATCGATATAAACCATAGAAAGAGTAGTAGTATAGCGAAGTGATTACTTGCCAATAATTTTTACCAGCACTCTTTTCTTTCGATTTCCATCGAACTCGCCATAAAAAATCTGTTCCCACGGGCCAAAATCAAGCTGTCCATCGGTTATGGCAACCACCACTTCGCGCCCCATAATGCTGCGTTTTAGGTGACCATCGGCATTATCCTCCAATCCGTTGTGCTTATACTGCGAGTAGGGCTTTTCAGGTGCCAGTTTCTCTAACCAAACCTCAAAATCGTGATGTAAGCCCGACTCATCATCGTTAATAAAAACGCTTGCCGTTATGTGCATCGCGTTCACTAGCGCAAAACCCTCCTTTATTCCGCTTTTGGCTAGGCATTTTTCTACATCGGGTGTGATATTTATGAATTCCCTTCTTCTTTTAGTTTCAAACCAGAGTTCTTTTCTATAACTTTTCATGTTGAGTGGATTTATGTTTTTACCAATTTTATTATCTCTATTAGAACAGCACCGTTAGTGATGTAAGTAATACATCTAGATGTTATAACAAACAGCTAATCGAGTAGCAGCATAAAATAGCAAACAAAACAAATTTAGCTTATAATAATTGCTTTATAAAATTTGAATGCATTTTATCCCGCATTATTCATTTTTTTTCATTGTTGTCCGGTTAAAACTTATAGATTCCTCCCTATGGTCGGAATGACAGGGGGTAGAGTCATATTCGGGAAAGGGGGGGCTTGGTTAGCGGCTTTAGCCGCTAACCAAGCCCCCCTAAAAACTAAACATTTGTCATTGACAAAGCCATTTCTATTTTCAACGGTTTTGCCGAACATACGTTTCAGAGCGAAACGTAGTGAAGCGAAGAATCTAAAATACAGAATTATGTTTTTACCGGACAATAGTGATTTTTTTTATAAAGATGAATTTAAATGCAGGTTACCCCGACATAGTTGAGCCCAATTTTGGGCAGCTAGATTGGTTGTGAAACTTAGTTGCTGTCGGAGACCCCAATTATTCATTCGAATAATTGGGGTTATGGGTTGTTATTAACATTTAGACCAATTATAAATTGCTGTATGCACCCATCGTATATTTAGATTTTACTTAAAATAGAGCTAGTTTTGTTAGCTGAATTTTCTAACATAATACGTAAAGATATGAATATTAAAGGCACTGAAACCGAAAAGAATTTGCTTAAATCATTTGCTGGCGAATCACAAGCAAAAAACAGGTATACCTATTTTGCCAAGGTGGCAAAAAAGGAGGGTTACGAGCAAATAGCCGAGCTGTTTATGCAAACTGCAATGCAGGAAGAGCAGCATGCAAAAGTTTTCTTTAAGTTTCTCGAGGGTGGAATGGTTGAGATTACCGCTTCGTATCCAGCTGGAGTAATTGGAACAACTGCCGACAACTTAAAAGCTGCTGCCATGGGCGAGCATGAGGAGTGGGCCGAGCTGTACCCAGCTTTTGCTGAGACTGCAGAAAAGGAGGGTTTTAAAAAGATTGCCACTGCTTACAAAATGATTGCTAGGGTAGAGAAGGAGCATGAGGAGCGCTACCTAAAGCTGCTTAAAAATATTGAGGAGCAAAAGGTTTTTGAGAAGGATGAAGAGGTAGTTTGGATGTGCCGTAAGTGCGGATATCATCACAAAGGGAAGAAGGCACTTAAGAATTGTCCTGCTTGCCAGCACCCAACCGAGTATTTCGAGGTATTGGCAGAGAATTACTAGCCCTATGCTACTTAATAAAACGAGGCAGGCGAATTTCGCCTGCCTCGTTTTATTTTAACCCGCATTATTCTTCAAATTTGTAAAAGATGAATACAAATGTGGATTATCCCGACATAGTCGAAACCAATTTTGTTATCTAAAATTGGTTGTAAGACTTAGCCGCTGTCCGATACAGCAGAGGGTAAGCTTCTTCTATTTTTTCACCTTTATGGTGCAGCCAATTGCTTTAGTTTCTGTAATCCTTGGTTTTTCTCCAGCTAGTAAGGCATCAATGGCATCGGCAAGGTATGTTTCGGTTACCTGCGAGGCATCACGGTAATTGTTGTCTATTGTGCCAATATACTCCACTATTAAATCGTTTCCTTTTTTGTTTAGTAGGTAAACGTGAGGGGTTTTGGTTGCTCCGTAAATAGGGTAAACCTTCTGTCCTTGGTCGAATAAATAGGCGAACGGAAAATTCTTTTCGTTGGCTCTTTCAATCATCTTTTCGTAGCTATCCTGGGGTTGAACCTCAGGATTATTTGGGTTGATAGCAATAACGGGATAACCTTTTGGTGCATACTTTTTGTGCAAGTCAATAATTCTATCTTCATAGGCAATTACGTAGGGGCAGTGATTGCACGAGAAAATTACAACAAACCCTTTGGCATCGGAATAGTTGGACATCGACACCATTTTGCCATCTACATTTTTCAGACTGAAATCCATTGCCTTGTCGCCAATTTTATAGCCTTGACCAAACGTGGTGGCTGCTGCAAGAACAATCATTGATAGTAATAGAAGCATTTTTTTCATAGCTGTATTTGTTTTGGTTAGTTTTCCGCTTTTAGCTGTAATGAGGTCACAGCATCTTTAAGCTCTTGATAGGTAAATTCCTGCTCAAAAAATTTACGCTCGTGCCTGTTGTATATTAGGGTGGCTGGAATTGACCCGCTCCAGGTTGTATCTACTTGGTTTATCCAGCGGTTTGCATCAGGGTCGTCTAACATAACGATGGTTGATTTTATTCCATGTTCCTTTACAAAAGGGAGCAGTCTACTCTCGTAATGGTTTGGAAAATCTAGATTTATTAGAATTACCTTTAATTTTTGGTTGGCAAATTCCAATGCAATTTGCTCGAAATATGGAATCTCCTTTACGCAGGGAGCGCACCACGTAGCCCAAAAGTTTACCACGTACAACGTGTCGGAATCTTTGTGCAGTAGTGGCTTTACTCCATCAAAATCAACAATGGGAATTATTTCTGATATTTTATTTTCAGCTATGCTATTTTCAATATTCCCTTTTTTCTGATTAGATACACAGGAAAAGGTAAATGTTGCAAGGGCTAGCAGGGTAAATGTTCTTAGCATACTATTTTGGTGTACCGATTTTAACATCCGTGTTCAATATCTAAACATCATTATAACAAAATGTTAAGCCTTATGTTTAGTCATAGCTGGTTTTTTATAGATGGATTACAATCCATTGCAGGTTGCAAATCGGAACTAGTTAGCGCCTATTATTCAACGGGTACTTTAGCTGCCCCAGCTTACAATTGGTGTGCATAAGTATCCGAATTTACCTTTTCTTCACTCATCCAGCACAAACACCGCCACGTACTCCTCGGCAATGTTCTCCTTGTAATCGTTAATCCCGTCCCAGAAATCAATCCCCAGCATCTCGATAAGCCTATACACAGCCGATGACACGGTAGATTTATAAACCACCAGTTTTAGCTCTAGATCATGCCCAACCAGCATGCCAGCCACCGATGAGGATTGTGTTTCGGTACTCCCTTTGTAGATGTACGAATCGCTGAAGTAAATGGTTGATGGTGAATTTTTTTCGCGTATGGCGCAGCCAACTACGCTGCCCGGGCCATTTACCACCGTGATATCATAGCTGTAAGGCGTGTTGTAAATGTTGATTCGAACATTACCTATCAGGTTATCAAAGGTGTAGGTATTGCTGCCGTTGTTTTGCAGAATGATGATGTTTTCTTCCTTTTCGCAACCGGCTAGGGTTGCAAAGAATACCAGTAATAGAATGGGCAAGTATTTTCTCATAATTTCTTTTAGTGATACGGTTATCAACTTTCATCTAAATTTAGCCTATCAAATATACTGTTTTTCGCATTACCTTAAACCGCATTATTCATCAAATTTGAAAAAGATGAGTGCAAAAGCGGGTTACCCCCGCCTAGTCGTGCCCAATTTTGGGCAACTAGATTGGTTGCGAGGCTTGGTCGCTGTCGGAGACAGCAATTATTCATCCGAATAATTGGGGTTAAACTCTTCACCGTTAATATTTCCAGAATCTTTTTATAGAGTTGCAAACCAAAATATGGTGCAATAATTTTTGGTGAAGCAATTTTTTATTACATTTATCAACAACAAAAAAACAGTGGCTTATGAAGAGAATACTTGTTGTATCACAGCAAAATGCTTGTCGCTCGCAAATGGCCGAGGGGTGGCTAAAATATTATGGTAGTGGTGTAGCCCAGATTGATAGCGTAGGGGTTGTGCCAACCCAACTCGACCTGTATGCTGCCAATGCTATGACCGAAGCGGTTATTGATATTTCGAGATATAGGGCAAAAGGCGTTAATCAGGTTGCAGGTAATGAGTATGATTACGTAATAATTTTATCAGATGATATTAAACACGTACTGCCTGTTTTTAAGGGCAATCCAAGGGTTTACGAATACCCTTTCCCAAATGTTGCTCAGCTTGAGCTAGAAGAGGATGCAAAAAAAAAGGCCTACGCCGACCTACGCGATGAGTTGGAGAATTTTTGCTTCGATTTTATACATCAAAAGATAAAACCATTAATGTAGATAGAATGAGTACATGCACCGAAATTCAGCTACCACCCTACTCAAGGGGTATACATCTAATAACCAGCGAAATTACATCTAAGCTTACCAGGTTGCCCGCTGCAGGATTGTTAAACCTTTTTATAAAGCACACCTCTGCGGGTATAACCATTAACGAAAATGCCGACCCCACCGTTAGGCTCGATTTTAATGATTTTTTTAATAAGCTGGTACCCGAAAACCAATCTTGGTATAGGCATACGCTTGAGGGCGACGACGATTTACCCGCTCACATAAAAGCATCAATCGTTGGCTTTAGCCTTACCATTCCAATTAGCAATGGAAAGTTGGCTCTGGGCACATGGCAAGGGATTTATCTCTGCGAATTTCGCAATCGAGGGGGTGGCCGAAGAATTATGGCAACCATTATTTCATAGTTTCATAATATAGCTTAAATTCCAGTTTCTGGTTGTAGTTTTGTAATTTATTTACTAGTTTTGCTTCCAATATTTCAAATAAATTGATTTATTTCGAATAAATAATAACTTCCATTTATATAAAACGATTAAGTATGGATAAACTACTTTTATTAGGCGATGAGGCCATTGCGCAAGGAGCAATCGACGCAGGATTATCAGGTGTTTATGCCTATCCTGGCACGCCTTCAACAGAAATTATGGAGTATGTACAGGCTTCGAAGCAAGCCGCAGAGCTTAACATACGCCGTAAGTGGTCTGCCAACGAAAAAACGGCCATGGAGTCGGCAATAGGTATGTCGTACGCTGGCAAGCGTGCCATGGTATGCTTTAAACATGTGGGATTAAATGTGGCTGCCGACCCTTTCCTTAACACTTCAATTACTGGTGTAAATGGTGGATTGGTACTCGTTGTTGGCGATGACCCCTCAATGCACTCATCACAAAATGAGCAGGACTCAAGATTTTATGCAAAATTTGCAATGATTCCAGTTCTCGAACCTTCAAATCAGCAGGAAGCCTACGATATGGCGTACAGCGCTTTTGCTCTTTCGGAAAGAGTAAATGTACCCGTAATGATTAGAATTACTACCCGTTTAGCTCACTCTAGGTCGGGTGTAACTCGCAAATCGGTTACCACTCAAAATGAAATCAAGCTACCCGAAAACCCTCGTCAGTACGTTTTACTGCCAGCCATTGCACGGGTTAACTACAAAAAATTGCTTAGCACCCTACCTTTAATGGATTCGCTGGCCGAAGAATCGGAATTTAATGTGCTTACCAAAGGGAAAAGCAACCGTTTAGGTATTATTGCAGCAGGAATTGCTTACAACTACCTAATGGAAAATATTGGGGCTGATGACCAGTATCATGTGCTTAAGCTAACTCATTACCCATTGCCAGAGAAAAAAGTACGCGAAATGTACGAGCAGTGCGACGAGATTCTTGTTCTTGAAGATGGTTACCCACTGATTGAGGAGATGCTTAAAGGTTTCCTTAATACGGGAAAACCTGTTCATGGTCGTTTAGATGGTACTTTACCTCGCGATGGAGAGCTTAACCCAGCCATTGTAGCAAAGGCTCTGGGTATGGAAGTAGAGGAGGGCATGGTTGTTCCCGAGGTGGTAAAAAGACGGCCCCCATCATTATGCGTGGGATGTGGTCATCGCGATATGTATACCGATTTAAACGAAGCCATGAAAGAGTATGGCACAGGTAGAGTGTTTGCCGATATTGGTTGCTATACCCTTGGCGCATTACCTCCATTTAACGCTATTAACTCAACGGTTGATATGGGCGCATCAATTACCATGGCAATAGGCGCAGCCGATGCTGGATTGGTACCCGCTGTTGCTGTTATTGGCGACTCAACCTTTACCCATAGCGGTATGACTGGCTTGCTCGATGCAGTTAATTTGAATGCACCCATTACAGTAATTATTTCAGATAACTCTACTACTGGTATGACCGGTGGACAGGATTCTTCAGCACTTGGTCGAATTGTTAGTATATGTAAGGGTATTGGCGTTGATCCCGACCATATTCACGTTCTTACACCGCTCAAAAAATTCCATGAGGAGAACGTGGCGGTTATGAAAAAGGAACTTGCATACCAAGGTGTTTCGGTAATTATACCACAGCGCGAGTGCATTCAAACCTTTGCCCGTAGAAAAAGAAAAGAAAAAAAGGCAGCTGAGAAAAAATAGTTACTTTACTGATTAAACGAAACAATTATGAAAACAGATATTATACTTGCAGGTGTTGGCGGACAAGGTATACTTTCTATTGCTGCTGCCATTGGACTGGCTGCAGTAAAGACCAACCTGTATATTAAGCAAGCTGAGGTTCACGGTATGAGCCAGCGCGGTGGCGATGTTCAGTCAAATTTGCGTCTTTCCGATAAACCAATTTCTTCTGACCTTATTCCACACGGAAAGGCCGATCTTATTCTATCGGTCGAGCCAATGGAAGGGCTTAGGTACTTACCCTACCTAAATCCAAAGGGATGGCTGGTAACCAACACTACCCCTTTTAATAATATACCTGATTATCCTGAGGTAGATGACATTATTAAAGAGATTAAAAAGATAAAGAATCATATCGCCCTCGATGCAGATGCTATTGCCAAGGAGGCAGGGTCGGCAAGGGCGTCCAATATTGTAATGCTAGGTGCAGCCTCGCCATTTATCGAAATTGAGTTTAGCGACCTTGAAGAGGGTATTCGTCAGCTCTTTAGTACTAAAGGTACCGATGTGGTTGATGTAAACCTTAAAGCGTTAAGAGCAGGACGGGAGTTCTCTCAGAAATACATGAAGTAGAGTTTCTTTTTTTTAAACTATTCAGATTACACAAAATCCTAGCTACATCAGGGTTTTGTGTTTTCTTTTTTATGAATTTTAATTTTTAGCTGTGTAAACCTCAACCTCAACCTTATCTTATTCACGCCAAATTGTTAATATGTTTCACTTCTTGTTAATATTATTTAAAACAGTTGCTACTTGTTTAGTCCTAATTATTAGTAAATTCGCCCCATAAAGTATAATTTTTTTATGAGGGAAGAAAACGAATTCTTTTACAGATCCGATGAAACCTTGGAGATAGTTCAGAGGTATGAGAACATGCTAAAGCATAATCGAAACACTTTTTTTGATGTTATCGATTTTGAAAATATTATTGACTACTACCTTAATTCCGATAATTCTCAGCGAGCATCACAGGCGGTTGACATTGCATTTAGTATGCACCCCAACTCGACGGAAATTCAGCTTAAGAAGGCCGAGTTACTAATTATGGATAATAGGTATGGCGAGGCTCTCGAAATTTTGAATGTACTCGTAAAAATGGAACCCGAGAATGGAGATTTACACTTTTTAAAAGGACAAACGCACTTGGCATTAAACGACTTAAAAAGTGCACATGAGTCGTTTTGGTACGCAACCAATAGCTATTCAGACGATAAGGTTGATCTTTTATACCGAATCGCCTCTTTGTATCAAGATATTGGAGAGGTTAAGTACGCCCTAAGGTACTTGTTGTATGGATATAGCATTACAAAAAATTCGCTTAATATTCTATTTGAACTAGCCTATAGCTACGAGCAGCTTGGAGATCTTCCTAAAAGCGAAGATTTTTATAATAAGTATCTGGATATCAACCCCTTTTCGTCGAGTGTTTGGTATAACTTGGGCATAGTTTACACTCGAAATGGGGTTTTTACTAAAGCGCTTGAGGCATACGGTTTTGCGCTGGCTATTGAGCCCGATAACACTTCGGCAATACATAATTTGGCGAATACGTATGCTACCATTGAAAAATATGCCGATGCAGAAAAAGCATTCGTTGAACTAATTGAATTTGAACCCGAGAACCCTCGCATCTTTGCATCAATAGGCGAATGTAATGAGAAGCTGGGGAATTACGATAAAGCGCTCGATGCGTATGCAAAATGTTTAGAGATTGATGCACAGTATTCCGATGCCATTTTTGGAATTGGTATAACTCAGCTTAAAAAGGGGAACTTACCGTTAGCCTTAGAGCAAATAAAAAAGGCCATTGAGATTGAACATTCCAATTACGATTATTGGTTGGGGTTAGCCAAGGTGCACTTTGAGATGGGATCTGATAACGAAGCTATGGAGGCATATAAGGAGGCTACAAATCTTAACCCCGACGAGATAGATGCGTATATTGGCATAATTGAGCTTTTACTTTTCGAAGAAAAATTTTCATCGGTCGAGGAATTATACCACGAAATTGCTGAAAAATTTGTCGCCAATGCTACTATAAAAATTCTTTACGCGGCGGCACTTTATCTTCAAGGAAAATCGAAGTTGGCCCTTACCCTGCTTAAGCAGGCAAAAAAGTTAAACGTATTTACTGCAGAAGAGTTTTTAGCCGTCGTGTCAATTATCGATGACCCAAAGTTCATTCTTAAGCTTAAGGAGCTATAAATTCGAATAAAAATAATTACAATGCTACAATCATCATTAAATTTGCCCGAAAGGGAAGCAAAACCCCGAAATAATGGTTTAACCATGGTTATGGATAAGGGGCTAAGCGATCACGAACTCGAAAATATGGTAAGTGTATCAGGTCAGTACGTTGATCTGGTTAAGTTCGGATTTGGAACAGCAATGGTCTCTTCAAATATCGAAAAAAAAATAGCAACGCTTAAGCAGAATGGCATTAAGCCATATCTAGGCGGAACACTTTTTGAGGCTTTTATTGCTCGCAACAAGTTCGATGAGTTCAGGAAATTACTCGATACGTTAAAACTTGAATTGGCCGAAGTATCCGACGGTACGCTCGAAATGCAGCACGATAAAAAGTGCGAATATATAGCTAAATTATCTCAGCAGGTAACCGTTATTTCGGAGGTTGGATCAAAGCAAGCTGACGTTTTTATCCCCAACGACGACTGGGTTAAAATGATGAAGAGCGAGCTGGAGGCTGGGTCGTGGAAAGTGATTGCCGAGGCACGTGAGGGTGGTAACGTTGGGATCTATAATCCTGACCATTCTGCCAATAGCGAGCTAATTGAGCAAATAATGTGTAATATTAGTATTGACGATGTGCTCTGGGAGGCCCCAATAAAAAATCAGCAAGCCATGTTTGTTAACCTGTTAGGTGCCAATGTTAACCTCGGAAATATTGCACCCAATGAGGTAATTGCTTTGGAATCACTACGTGTTGGCTTACGAGGCGATACTTTTTTTAAGTTCCTATAAAAATAAATCGCCAATTTAGCCCGCAGGCTTACCAATCGATAATAATTTATGAAGCGATTTTTATTAACCCATCTCACTTATTCTTTAAAAGGATTTGGAATGGGGGCTGCAAATGTTATTCCTGGAGTTTCAGGGGGAACCGTTGCACTAATCACTGGAGTTTTTGAGCGTATTATTAATGCTATAAAATCGTTCGATGCCCATGCTCTGAAGTTGCTTTTTAAGGGTCGTTTCAAGGAGCTGTTTAAACATATCGACTTATTCTTCCTCCTAGCCCTTGGTCTAGGTATGATAATTAGTATAGTAAGCCTAGCCCGTATACTAGAGTTTCTTTTTGATTCGTACCCTGTGTATGTTTGGGCTTTCTTTTTTGGCTTAATTTTAGCCTCTGTGTATTATGTAGGTAAAACGGTCTCAAAATGGAGTTTTAGCGTAGTGGTACTCTTCATAGCTGGGGCAGCAATTGCTATAGTAATCTCTTTTCTTAACCCAGCTACGCAAAACGATTCGTTTATTTACCTTTTTATTTGCGGTGTTGTTGCAGTTTCTAGCATGATTTTACCAGGCCTGTCGGGCTCGTTCGTTTTGATACTCATGGGCAACTACGAGTTGGTAATGATTGACGCCGTTAACCATGCCGATTTTGCCGTACTTTTACCCGTAATAATTGGTGGGGTAGTGGGTATTATGGTGCTTTCTCATGTCCTGTCGTGGATTTATAAAAAGTATAAGAATCAAACCGTTGCGTTGCTAACAGGCTTTATACTAGGCTCATTGAGTATTTTATGGCCATGGAAAAACGAGGTTTACCGCGTTGATAGCATGGGCGAACTTGTTTTGAGAGAAGGTGCTAAGATTGTACAGGGTTATGATTTGATACTACCCGATGCCTTTACCCCAGAGGTTATTATTGCTATAATGCTAGCATTGCTTGGCTTTGGCGTAATTGCACTTATGGAGAAATATGCAGGTATGCAAAAGGAGGAATAAGCTGGTAACTACTATTTAAATAATAATATGAGGTTTACTACTAAAAAACTAAATTTATTAGTATTCACAGTTTCAACGCTGAGTTTTTTAGTGTTTTTCTTTTATTTAATCCCCAAATTTAGCGCAAATCCGTTTCAAGAAAATATTAAGTTACTTGATTTAAGATTTTGGTACACGCCCATTGATGTCTTTCATCTGTTTCATCAGCTTGGGGCTAATGGTAGAGATGCATATCAGTTTTTTACTATTTATATTGATATGTTATATCCTCTTGTTTATGGCTTTTGGTTTTATTTTTCTTTAACTTTTTTACTCAAAAAACTATTCCTGAACAACAACAAATTTATATGCTTAAGATTTATCCCATTTGGCATCGTATTATTCGATTATATCGAGAACTTAAGCATTCTGTACTTACTTAACACATTTCCTCAAATAAACGAGGTTTCAGTGTTTATTGGTGCCATCGCCTCCTCTTCAAAGTGGATTTTTACAATTTTAACGATTATTACCCTAATTATCGCTATTTTTATAGTTTGTGCAAAGTTTATTGGTTCGTTAAAAATAAAAACACATAAGAACTAAATGTTTCGTTTTCCCCTTATATTATCGACATTGTTAATGCTCTCGGGTTTTATTTTTGGGCAAGATTGCTTACCTCGAAATATAAATTTTAAAAGTGGCGAGAGAATAACCTATAGGGCCGTTTACAACTGGGGGTTTATATGGATTAATGCTGGTGATGTAGAGTTTAGGGTTAACGATACGATTCACCAAGGAGGGTCGGCTTTACATTTAAAGGCAACGGGTTGGAGTTTAAAGAAGTACGACTGGATTTTTAAGGTGCGCGATAGGTTCGAGGCCATAGTAAACCCCGAAAGCCTAAAGCCACTTTGGTTTGAAAGGGATACCCACGAGGGGGGATACAAAGCTTATAATTCTTATAGTTATGATTATAAGGCGCAAACCATCGATATGATTACCTACAACTCCGACAGGCCCTATAAAAAAGAGAGTATTCCATTAAAACCCTGTACATTTGATGTGATGAGCGCTGTATATTACTGTCGAACACTCGATTTTGATAATTATACCGAGGGCGATAAAATTCCCTTAACCATGGCGGTTGATGATGAGATTTTCGATCTGTTTATCCGTTACAAGGGTAAAGAACAACTTATAGCTAGGAGCGGTGAGGTGTATAATACGATCCGTTTTTCGGTACTGCTGGTTGAGGGAACAATTTTTAAGGGAGGAGAGGATATGGAGATATGGGTTACCGATGATGATAACCGAATCCCCGTTTTGGTTGATGCTAAAATACTAGTTGGCTCTGTTAAGGCGGTCCTAACCGGTGTAGAGGGTTTAAAGAGTCCTATGACATCAACGGTTGAGTAGCTAACGAGTTGTATAATTTTTCTATTATTTCATAATTGCTTAACTAATCTATTAACTAATCTATTAACTAATCTATTAACTAATCTATTAACTAATTAATACCCTAAGAAATGAAAATGAAAACAAAATTAACCAAGCAGGTTATTACCCTGTTTATGGCTTTAAGCCTACCATTTGTGGCTCTATCGGCTTCGGATGCAACCCTTAGGCTAAATGTAAGCAAGGGCGATCAGGTAAAATTCAGCTCCACCTCGGAGCAGGTAATTACACAAACCATAAACGGCATGGAGCAGGTAATTAACCAGAATCAGATATATGAGTATACCATTGCCGTAACCGAAAACGATGCGAATGGCAATATGGTGGCAACCGTTACTTTTAACCGTGTTGCTACGGAGATAAAGATGCAGGGAATGGAGATGAAATTCGATTCTAACGATGAGTCTGATGCTCCGCTTGCTAATCCACAGTTTCAGATATTTAATGCCATGGTAAACCAAAGCGTTACCACTTTAATTTCACCGCTAGGTAAGGTACTTGAGGTTAATGGTGTTGATAAGATGCGCGATAAAATGGCTGGTGAAAGCAACCCTCAGCTAGCGCAAATGGTTAATTCAGCGATTACAGATGCATCAGTAAAACAAATTTTTGAAGGCGTTTTTATAGCGTTTCCTGCAAAAAAACTTAAGGCTAATGATTCGTGGTCTGAAAATAAGAGTATCGAAAACCAATTTACTCTTAACACCATGTGTACATATACCGTTAAGGCGATTACAAACGATGAGGTTAATCTTTCGCTATCATCTACTTTGGCAACCGTACCAGGAAATAAAAGTACAGTACAGGGCATGGAGGTAACCTATAACCTATTTGGTACAATTAATGGCACTGTTACTGTTGATAGGGCAAAGGGCTTTGTGACAGAATCCGTTCTAGAGCAAAATATTAACGGTAGTTTTAGTGGCGATATGATGGGACAGAAACTGGATGTTCCCATGACAATCCATTCTAAAGCAACTACTAAAAAGATAAAGTAATTTATCTGGAGGTATAAGAAGCAAAAAGGGATCTATATCTAGGTCCCTTTTTAAAACCCGCATTATTCGTTAAACTTGTAAACGATGAATGCAAATGTGTGTTACCCCGATATAGCCGCTTTGCGGCAGCGGTGTGCTCAGTAGCTATCGGGTTAATTTTAATAACTAGAAAGATAAAGTCGTTGTATATAACTTAATATCAGTAGGTTCAGCCAATCGGATTTGCGTATTAAAATAGTTTAAAGGCAAGCCCGAACTCGATATAATCGGCAATATTAAGGTGGGTTTTTAGCGCTACGTGTGCCCATAATCCATTGGTAAACCTATAGCGTAACCCTACGCGCTGATATACCCATTGGTTTTTAATTTTTCTGCTTAGGTTGTGGTAGTACCCACCAAAATGGAGGATTAGCGATAATCTATTGAGAATAAGCTCAGCATTTACCGCCATTCCCAGCTTAGCTAGTTCCCAGTCAGACCCATACGCTATGCTATGATTGTGTAAAATCAAGCTGTGCGAATTGTCGTACATAAAATCTAACGAGCCGCCTACTCTAAAAAGTGGCGACCACACCTTGTGGCTGTACTCTATTGAGCCTGATGCAACGCAAAAATTAGGGTCATTAAACGCTACGGCCTGCTTTGTTGAGCCCGAAATAGCTAGCAATATGCGGTGTTTTTCTGATCTAACCTTTTTCTCCTCATGATTTTTGGGTTTGGCATTAAAATTACCATACTGAATGCCAAGCGATAGTAAGGTGTAGTTGAGCCCGTAGTTAGGCTTTTTAATGCTACCGTTTGAGAGGTGTATAAGACTAAGGTTAGCATTTAGAGTAACGTGGTTACTTATACAATAGCTTAGCGTTGCACTCAGGTTTATAATAGCATTTAGATGCGACGAAATAGCCGTGTTTTTAAAGTTTTGGGTTCTGTGGTATGTTTTACCAGCATATCCCAGGCCAGAGCCTACCATAAAACCTAAGTTCAGGTTTTTGCCTGGTGAGTATATTGGGAGGTTAATAAAAGGATAGATTGCATGGGAGTATCCCAATATTTCACGATTGCCCATATCCATAAAGAAGTAGGATACACCATACCTGGGATAGCCATAAAATTTATGCCACAGCTTTTCACCATTACCCTTTAGTATATACGAAACCTCAATTGCTGAGGCTGGATTCCTCCTTAATATTTCCATCTCTTTATGATGATCCAGAAGAACTCCAGTGTGCACTTTCAACCCAAATCCTTGCGCAATCGTAGTTGTATCAGCACTAGCTGGTGTGGCAATACAGCAATAAAGTAGTGCTAGGCTTAAAACTGCAAGTTGTTTAATCATCAATAACGTTACTGTACTTTTGGTAGGCTAAATTAGCAACAAAATCCGATAACTAGGTGTGAGACAAAATAAAAATGGGTGGTTCAAATTTGTTTTGAACCACCCATTTGATTGATAACTTTTTATTGCAAAACAACTCTTTGAACAGTTCTGCCATTTTCAGCCTGTACCACCACAAGATAAATTCCTGAACTCACATGGCTGGGAATGCTCCATTCAACGGTATTGTGCCCATCATGGGCTATACCTTTGTAAATTGTTGATACCTGATTTCCGCTTATATTAAATAATGCTATACTCACATGTTGAGCTATACTGCTTTGATATAGTAGGGTTAATTGGCTAGTGGCAGGATTTGGCCATACTTTTAGCCCATCGCTTGTATCTACTTGTGGATTCGTATCCACGCTTAACATATAGTCATTGCGGTTAATGTACTGTGTTGTGTACATCCTATACTCGCCTGGCTCTAAGCTAAGTACTTGCGATTCGTTGTCAACTTGATATTCAGTTTGCGCATAGTAATTATACCATTTGCCAGTATTTGGGAACGTTACCGTGATGTCTGTTGGGGTTACCCCAAAGTTTCCAACAATAACAACATCCATCTCATTGTGATTCAGTATTATCGTTTTACCTGCTCCCGAAAGTGATACGGAAAAGTTGTCCGTACTAAATGATGGGAAAGCCTTTCGTAATGCAATTAGCTCTGCCCATGAATTGTACAAGTTTCTTCGACCCCAAACGCCAAAGTAGTCCCATTTAACAGGCTTTCTGCCAGTACGACCATTAAAATCAATGGGAATATCATACCCAAGCTCGCCAAACTGCCAAATCATTTTTGGCCCCGGGATAGTGAAAAAGAAAGCACCGGCCAGCTTTTGTCTTTGAAGCGCAATGTCAAGGTTTTGTATATTATGGTGGGGGTTTGAACTATTACCATAGGTGATGTTTTTGTACATCATTCGCTCCTCATCGTGGCTCTCCATGTATCCCACAAGATGCGGAACGCTCCATCCCCTTTGCTTGTACGAAACACCACTAAAATTCGAATTGCTTAGCCAGCCCATGCTTGCCTCGTTGTAGTTGTAGTTCATATTTCCCCAAACAAGCATACCAAGCCCTTCGTTGCTGCGGTATTCGGCCAGCTCCTTTTCCTCGCTATTCTCGGTAAAGTGTTCAAGTATTACGTAGGCATCGGGATTTACGCTCCATATATAATCGGCATAACGTTTTAGTATTGCAATGCGCTCGCTATTATAGTTCCATCCTTGGTTTGCCGAGGTTTGGTTTGTAAAACCTTTGGTGAAGTCCAATCTAAAGCCATCAACTTTAAACTCATTTAGCCAGTAGGCTGCAACCCTGTCAATTAAATTTTCGGTATGGGGGCTTAGGTGATTAAAATCGTAACCCCAGCAGTAGGGTGGGTGTGGGCAGGTTTCGTTGTACCATGGGTTATCGATTGTTGGTTGTCCCCATTCGCCAGCATTCTCATCAAAATACATCCGCACAAAGGGCGATTGCCCAAAGGAGTGGTTAAGCACCATATCGATGATAACGGCAATTCCTCTTTTATGGCATTCATCGATGAAGTTTTTGTAATCGTTTTTGGTACCGTATGCCTTATCGGTGGCAAAGTAGAAACTAGGGTTATAGCCCCAGCTATCATTCCCCTCAAACTCGTTAATTGGCATTAGTTCAATGGCGTTTACGCCAAGTGTCTCAAGGTAATCGAGTTTTCCCAAAACTGTTTTAATATCGTCATCTTCTACAAAATCGCGAATGTGCAGCTCATAAATAATTAGGTCGGATTTGGCAGGGGGTGTATAGCCATCAGCCTCCCATGTAAAATCGTTGGTGTTTAGTTGAAATACCGAGGCAATGCCTGAAGTTTTTCCTTCGGGGTACTCAATAAGGTTAGGGTAGTTGGTGCTACTAATGTATTTATCGTTCCACGGATCGCTAATCTTATTGGCGTAGGGATCGGCAATTTTCAGCTCCCCATCAATCCAGTACTGATAGATATACTCCTTGCTCGGGTCAAGGTCGGTAAGGGTAACCCAATAGTGTGTTCCATCGGGTGTTCGGTTCATAAAGCAATCCTCGTTTAGCAGCCAGTCGCTAAAGTCGCCTATGGCAAAAGCGAACTCTTTTTTTGCGGGTGGATCATGTAAAACGAGTGTTACCTCATTTGTTCCAGTAACGTTTACCCCTGGTATAACATTTTGGGGCAAATCGGCAACGGGAATAGCTCCGCGCACATAGAAGTAAACCGAATCTTTAGCCTCAACGCTGCCATCACTGGCAACGGCTTTTATCCATTGAAGACCATAGCTATCCACAGTATGGGAATACGAAACCTCATTTTCTTCTGCTGAGGCAACCTCTATATTATTTACGAAAAGAATTAAGCTTGAGGCAGAATTAGCGCTTGCGCTGATGCTAATGGTCGATTCGTAATCAAAAAAAGGATTTTCGGGTGTGGGATTGTTTATTTGTACCGTTAACCCTTCCTCTACCACATTCACAAACAGATTTTCGGTTTGAGGCGAGGTAGTGCTTGCCCTGAAAACAAAGCACATCTGAGTAATTATTTCGTTTTCGGGAACGCCGTAAAACTCTCTTACTGAGGGTGCAATAGCTAAAGTGTATGTGTTTGCTGATACCCTGACTAATTTGGGTTGGGTTGTGTTATCGCCCCAATCTCCTATTACATATTGCCAGCTTGAGTTACCTTCAATTTTAACTCCTGTGTGGGCATAAATATCTCCGGTGTATCCAGCCAGGTTGCCATTACCTTGTGTTGCATCGAAAGTGATAACCACCTCGTTGGATGCGGTGGGTAGGGCAGGGGATGAGGTTATTTGAGGGTATACATATAATGTAACTCCCC
>Ga0265295_1003686_pt1 | contig 21840 bp, 17 predicted proteins | sample Munlansysbiofilm_FD_192503 | JGI IMG/M metagenome (GOLD analysis project Ga0265295, IMG submission 192503) | Leachate microbial communities from a municipal landfill in Southern Ontario, Canada - Methane capture system biofilm | ecosystem: Engineered > Solid waste > Landfill > Unclassified ...
GCTTTTGGGTGGTGCTGTTTACCGAAGCGGTACCGGTGGTTGTTCTTTGACGTTCCGATACCCTTTGGCTGGCAATCTGTTCGCCAGCCCTGCGGGTTTCGGGTCGTGTGTATGTGTCTTTATACCTACCGTTGTTAACATTTACAACTACCGTTGAAGAGGTTCGCCTTACACGCGAGTAGTACACGGTTTGGTAGCGAGAGCTCCTGTGATACCTACAGTGCCTGTAGTGGGCGTAGTAGTGAGGGTGCCAATGCGAGTGGTATCCGTAGTAGTAATGCCAGTAGTGAGGGTGCCAAGGGTTCCAGTAGGAGGGGTAGTATCCCCAGCGCCAAGCCGAATGCCAAGGGCGATAGTATGGACTGTAAACGTAAACTACAATTGGCCATTGAGATACCTCGTAGAAAGTTGTGGATACAGCAGGACCATCATAGTTCGTTTCGGCTATGTACACGCTATTCCCACGGTAGCCAGGATTGGGGGTCTCTGCATAAATAGGCTCAACAATGTAGCTGGGACCATAAAGGGTTTCGTCTCCAATCAGCTGAATTTGCACCGAACCGTTGGGAAATCTTTCAACCACAATTACAGCTACATCCTGATACTCATTCTCGTTAAGTGCAACCCGAAGAACAATATTATGCAAATCGTCCTCGGCGTAATCGAGAACCATGATGTAATCAACATAATTATCGTTGTTCAAATCGAGGTTGTTAACCATTTGCTCCGGATCGTTAAGCTTGCGCTCAAAAGCCTCAAGCGTTTCAGCGCTTTGGAAGAGATCCATCACGGCGTAAAGATTAAGGTTGTCGCCGGGTAGTCCGAGGTATTCCTTTTGCGAACCTTGTGCCGCAACCATGCTATTTCCTATGGTTAGGAAAGCAATAACTGATATGTAAATAAGTTTTTTCATGGCTATATTTTTTAAGGGTTTTCGTTTTTATACATAACTATCAAAAGCTATGCAGTTTTTTTTAATGAATAACCTTGGCGATGATGGTTTTTATAAGTAATTTCAATTATCAATCTGAATGTAAGATAGCTTCCATTTTATGGCAAGTCAAACACTATGTTATGAAAGAGTAGATTGAGCTCACTAACGCGTTTTTTCCTTTTACATTCGTTCATGCTTACGTAGTTATAGTTTTAAATTAATATGATTATCCGCAAATATGCCTAAAGTGATGAAAAACTTATGATACAACAAAATAATAATGAATTTGATATTGCGAGCCAGCCTTTGCAGGCAAGCAGGCGGCAGGCAGGGAGTACTTTTCCCGAAGAAGCAGTTGGTTGTAAATCAGAACTAAAGATTGCTTCTCCCGACAAAGAACGTCGGGATCGCAATGACGCAAAAATGATATAGGTACTAAAGCGGATAATCATATAAATTAATAAAGCGGAAAAGGTGAAGCTGTTGGCAAAAGCAGGATTTTGTATCGTAGTTTGGTTACTTGTGTGCTCAAATATTTTGAATGCCCAACCGCAGTATTTAGGTTATGAGGTGTATAGCGAGGCCAATGGTTTACCTAATAATGAGGTTAGGTGTATTCATAAGGATACCAAGGGCTACCTGTGGTTTGGTACCATATACGGATTAGCAAAGTACGATGCTAACAAGTTTTCGGTTTTTAAACATCAGTCACAAGGGAACAGCATTTCAGGAGATGTTGTAAGAGCACTATTCGAGGATAGCCACGGAAACATCTTGGTTGGAGCCAATGGATTGTCCATACTACATCGCGAAACCGGAACTTGGCAGAATTATCTACACGATCCACGTGATCCAACAACGATAAGTAGTCCAAACATCACCTCAATTACACAGGACAACGACAGCATATACTGGATCATTGCTAGCAATGGGCTTAACAGGTTTAACCTAAACACGGGCAAATTTCAGCACCTAAATCTGCAGCTAACCTCTAGGGTAACCGAGTCGAAAATTCACGCAATTACGCCGGGAGAGAGCCTTACTTTTTCCGTTCTTCACACCCTATACCACTACAACATCAAAAGCAACAGGGCATCCATTGTATTTGCTGATGAAAAGTATCATGAGCTAGATTATTTTAGGGGTACCGTAGTTGGCATTGTAAATACGGCCGATAACCAACACCATTTTGTTCGGTTTGATAAAGACCGAAACGAAGACGTTATGCTGTTGCCCAGGGTGGGAGGAAGAGGTAAAATTTTTCATGATGAGAACTACCTATACTTGGTTCATCAAAATCGTATTTCTGTTTTCGACTCAAGCTTTACCCAAGTGGAAACACTTGTTTTTCAATCGGATTCGGACGCTACCACCTTGGAGTACCTAAGTTTTATAAGAGAGGAGAGTGGCACATTTTGGATAGGCACCACAAGCGGGGTTGTAAAGGTTTTACCCAAATCATCTTTCCAAATCCTCGACTCGAAAAGCGGATTGCCTAACGAGTACATCCGATCGCTTACCATCGACTCAAAGAACAACCTTTGGATTGGGGTTAGGCAGGGGCCAGCATTTAAAATACCTAACATTGATGATTTTTTGACCAATCGTAATAAGCTAATCGAGCCAATTCATTTCCCCCGAGCAAGGGGCGAGGTATTTGCCACCAACCATATTCTTGAGCTTGCCAATGGTAATCTAATTTTTGTTACCAACCAGGCCGTTTATCACTATAGCACCACTAAAAGTATGTTTACCGATCAGTTCAACATACCCAATAACAGGCAGTATTTTGCAGCTATCGAGATTCCTGGAGGTATATTGGTTGGTTCGCTTGAGAAGCCAACTCTTTTTAAGCTTAACATTAAAAGCGATAGGTTTGAACGGGATTTAAACTTCAGAATAACCAACAAGCCCGATATTGTTTACTCAATTTTTATTGATAGAACAGGAGATATTTGGGTGGGAGGCGAGGGGTTGTTCCGCCTAAATCCTCGCGATAACTTTGCCAACCCCATACTTGAAGCTGCTATACCACCCATTAGTGAAGATAACTATTCGAATAACTCGTTTTGGAGCATAACCGATATCGATGAGCATAGGCTTATTGCTGCTACCACCACCAACGGCTACTACATATATAATAAGCAAACAGGGGAGTATCTTCACTATGGGAAAGCCAACGGGTTGTCAACCGACTTTTTATGTACAGCACTAACCGATTTGAAAGGAAATGTTTGGCTGAGCACCAAGGAGAGCCTCACCCGCATCGATACGGCGGACTATTCAATAAATAACTATAGTATTAAACAAGGACAGTACAATAGCGACTTTACATTCAAGTGTGGTGCGCGAACGCAAAACAGCTATATGCTCTTTGGAAGCAAACAGGGAATTATGTTCTTCCATCCCGATAGCGTTAAACCCACCCACACCAAGTCTCCCCTTTACGTAAATGAGGTTAGAGTGTTCGACAATGTGGTTAGCAGTGAGCTAACCAGTGGCGATACGATTAGGCTTAAACATAACGAAAACTTTTTTTCGCTGGAGTTCTCCCTGCTCGACTATAGAAATCCACGGGACATTGAATACGAGTATCAATTGATAAGCTACGATAGAGCCCCCCGAAGTGTGGTTCAAAACCACAATGCGGTAAGCTACACCAATGTTCCACCAGGGCATTACCTGTTTAGCCTTACAAGTAGAATCCCTTCCGAGGGTAATAGTGAGCAAACCATCGAAATTGTACTGATTGTGCAACCAGCATATTACCAAACATTGTGGTTTAAGGTTGGTGTTGCACTTATTTTGCTTGCTGGGTTGCTGTGGATTATTGTATCGGCATTTAGGCGAAAGGTACTGTACGGCCGATTGCAAAAGATGGAGCTCGATATGCTGCGATCGCAAATAAACCCCCACTTTATATTCAACACCCTAACCTCCATTCAGCATACCATTATGTCGAACAGCAAGGAGGAGGCTGTTGATACCCTCTCGCGGTTTTCGAGGCTTATGCGTATGTTTTTGGACTATTCCAGGTTGGATTATATTCCGCTGGATAAGGCACTTCAATTCTACAGCACCTATGTTACCGTTCATTCTGTTAACCTCGATGAGGATATAGATTTTAATATATCTATCGACGGGGCAATCGATCAGCAAAAGGTTAAGATTTCACCCATGCTGATTCAACCTTTCCTTGAGAATGCCATAGTGCACGGCTTATCGCCCAAAAATAAGGATATGAAGCTTACGCTAGAGATAGCAATGGAGAACCGTTGGCTCAGCTGCATTGTGACCGATAACGGAATTGGCCGCGAGAAGGCCATGGAGATAAAAGCGAAAAAGGCTAAAGCACACAGCTCGGTAGGTATTGAGATAAGCAGCAAGAGCATACTTCTGCAGCTACAAAAGGGACGGTTTATAGAGGAGTCGTTTACAATTGATGATAACTACGATAAGGAGGGAAACCCAACGGGAACAACGGTACATCTTAAAATTCCTTACAGAACTGGGTAGGTTATCTAGATTTTTAGGTAGTTGAGCAACTCGTCCTTTTTGCTTTCGCCTACTTTTACCGTCATGCCATTACTCATGGTGAGGTATGCACCGCGCCCTCTCTGGTACTTTACAACGTGCTTAAGGTTTACCAACGACGATTTATGTACCCGTACAAAAAGTTTGGGTTTTAGCAACTCCTCGTAGGTCGATAGCCCCTTGGATGAAACCACCTTTTTGCCATCCACGGTATGGAACTCGGAGTAGTTGGTGTCGGCCTTAACGCAAACAATATCGTCAATCATGATAAAAATTAGCCCATCGAGGGTAGGGATAAAAACCCTGTCGTCGAGTGCTTTGGGCTGCTGCTGGTTGCTTCTTGTTCCCTTTAGCTCGAGTTGAGCCTTGGCCTTTCTTACAGCATTTTTAAGCTCCTCAATGTCGTAGGGTTTTAGGATATAGTCAACTGCCGATGCCTTTATGGCCTGAAGCGAGTACTCGCTGTAAGCCGTGGTTACAATAACTTCAAAGTCATCGGTGTTGGTTCTCTTTAGCACATCAAAGCCGCTTTCCTCCTGTAGGTTGATATCAAGAAACACAATGCTGGGCTTCTGGTGGTAAATAAGCTCTACAGCATCGTCAACATTGCTGGCTATGCCAACCAGCTGCAAATCGGCAAATAGGTTCGTGAGGTAACCCGACAGCAGCTGCGCCGATTTCGAGTTGTCCTCAACAATTAGGGTTTTTATCATAGGGTGAGAATAAGTGAATCCGCACAATGCGATCAAATTTAACACCAATTTGGTAGAGACGCAATAGTGCGGATCATTTATAGCCTTATTATATGTGAGGCTAATTCACCCCAAAGCTGTAACCGAGGGTGAACAGGAAGTAGCGACCTGGGGATAGAAGCCCCTTCTTATCAATATATGGATTATCGAAAATATCGAACACATCCAGCGATAACTTAACGCCTTTAAACTCTTTCCACACCCTAAGATCAAGGGTATTCCATGGTTTAATATGGTGGCTGTTCATGTCATCACCCCACTGCTTACCAGTGTAAATCCATATTACACCAAGGTTGGCAATGCGTTTCGATAGTAAGAACACCTCTACTGATGCTTGTTGCTGTGGCACCTCGGCCAAACCATATCCTGTGAGGTCAACGTCTAACATAGGGTTAACATCGAAACCCGTGATGGTTGAATGGTTAAACGAGTAGTTAGCCCTTGTGTAGAGCCATTTTGTGGGAGTGAACCTAACTGAGAACTCGCCACCATAAACATCAACAGAAGAGATATTCTTGCGCATAACAATGGGGCGAATATCATCGGCCCCTGCGTCAATTGAGTCGCCTGTTGAAACAAAATATTGAAAATCGTGACCTTTTGAGTAGAAGAGCGCAGCATCGAATTTTAGGCTAGAGCCTATCTTTACATTACCCCCCACCTCGTAGGTTATAAGGTGTTCGGGCTGTAACTCGGGATTGGCCAGCTTGAAGCCCTTGGTTATTCTTCGCGATGAGACCAAATCGTCGAGTTTGGCAGGCATAAATCCCGATGAGACAGAAACATATGTGCTAAGCCATTGGTTAGGAATGTATCGAACACCAAGCTTAGGATTAAGGGAGTACCAGCCATTCCTTCCAAAGTTTGAAGTGGTGTCGGAGGCAAAACCCGTGTTGCTGGTGGGGCTTTGCACATCGAGCAGTCCATCGTAAAACGTTGCGTAGTCGAAACGCAAACCGGCCAAAACCTTAAACTTTCCATTTCGTAAAGTATGCTCATCCTGTATAAATGCTGCGCCAAAAGTAACCTTACCATCGCGTTGAATAATATCGGTTGAGGTTCTGTAGATATCAATGGCATTCATATAGCCGTGCTTAACATCCACCCCGAACGTTAGCTGGTTGTTGGGGACAATTTTGCGCGACAGGTTTGCCCAGATACCAACATCACCAGATTGCTGGTCGGTGTGGTATATTCGGTAATTATCACCGGTTTTGTTCAGCGATTCGTTTTGCCTATCGTAAACCTCGCGCTGGGCAAAGCCATAAATGTCGAACTTAAATTTGTCGATGTATCCGTTGTACCCCACGTGTAGCCTGTTGGTGGTGTAAGCATCGTAGCTACCATCGGTTAGATAAACTGCCCTACCAGCCCCCCTTTTATCGGAATAAATATTGGTTCCAACGTAGAATGATGTGCTGTCGGTGAATGGGACCAAAGCCTTAATGTTAATCCCTTTTTCGGTAAGATAAAGAGGAACATTGGTAGAGTCTCGTATTTCGGGCGGTTCGGCAATGTACCCATCGCCATCGCGCCAAAAGCCACTGGCCATAATGCGAATTTCCTGGTTGAATAGGGTAGTGGTACCACCAAGGGTCGACTTCACCTCCTTAAAGCCAAATCCGCCTGCCTCGGCACCCACAGAGCCATAAAATTTTTTGTCGGCGGGTTCCTTGGTTCTAATGTTGATAACTCCTGCCATGGCGTTATTGCCGAAGAGCGCTGACGATGGCCCGTGCACCACCTCAATCTGTTCCACAATATCGGGTGATATAAGGCTCCAGTTTATAAAACCATATGATGTTTTATTCAGGGGTGTTCCGTCGTAAAGAATAAGCACCCTATTTGAGCCATCGAGCCCACGCATCGATACCGATGCGTTTTTTGAGAATACGCCCTTCGATCTATCCACAAAAAGATTGGGAATGGTGCGCAAAAAATTATCGACATTGGTGGCTGGGCTCGCATTAATTTGTGTGCTATCTATAACTGATACCATAGCCGGCACCTCCCATGTAGACTGTGGGCTAAGGGTTGCTGTAACCACAACCTGATCGATAGGCCAAGGACTTGAGGTAAGGCTCACTTTTGCCAAATCGCCCCACGTTGAAATGGCAACTTCAGCCTTGGAGTATCCTACGTGGGTGAATTCAAGCATAAAGGGAGGGGTAATGGGAGGGCAAATTTTAAATTTCCCATCTGTATCGGTTGAAACGCCTAGATTTTCACCTTTTAGTTTAACGGTTGCGCTTTGCAAGGGTTTGTTCGTTTGCAAATCGATTACTATGCCCGTTACACAATTCTGCGAAAAGGCTGAAACGCTAATATTGAGAAGAAAAATATAGGTTATAAATGATTTTAAGTAATTCATGGTAACAACGCTTATGGCTGTATAACGATAGAGATGGTTACACTGCCGTTTTCCTGTCCGTTAATATCATACACTCTAAACATTCCAAACTTGTTGCGAGCCTCATCTTTAAACGAAAAGGTATCGCCCACCTTCAGGTTTTTTGCCTTTCGATTCCCCGATGTATGGTACTCATCAACAAGATATACTACGCTGTTGATAGCCTCAAAATCATCCAAGCTTATCGATTTGGAGATAAAGCGAGTGGTATTGCGGGTTGTCCACCCCGAAAGCCCACTGATTATGCTATCGTCGATATTTGCTCCGGGTGACGAAATGGTGTTCTCGTCGGCATCAATATTATCGTAGTAGTAAAGCAGGTTGATTAAACTTTGGTTGTTGGAGGCATCCTGTAGATTTAATGTAGTACCATCGGCTAGGGATACAAAGCTTTTCCCGTTGGTTACGCCCTGAGCATCTAAAACTATATCGTTGTACCAAATGGGTTCGGTATCTCCTGCCGATTCGTCTAGACTAATTGTTATCTGTAGGGTAGCCTCTTTTCCATCGATATCTCTAATGATAAACTCAACAATTTCCTCGGGATCGCTGGTTTTTAAAAGTACCACATCGCGCTGAAGCATATCGGTGTTTATGCCCTCATCGATTACCCGACTTCCATTGCTGGATACAATAAAGTTGGTGAGCACGTGCGTGCCATTTCCCTGACACTTTACTTTAAACCTTAGTTCCTGTGCAGGGCCAGCAATGGTATTTCCGGTGATATATCCATCGGAATCTATTAACTCGATGGTAGGAGGCGAGGTATTTTCCTCTTTTTTGTTACACGAAGCAAAAACCCCAAAAGTAAGGGTTAGCAATAGCAACGCAAAGGGTTTGGCAAACTTATACATAACGGCAGGTGTTAAAAAGGGCCACATAATGCTACAGCCCTTTTGGGTTTAACTATTTTTTCTTAACTCTCTTTCTAATCTCCGATATTAATCCTACTCCAGCAAACGCTCCAACAAAGCCAAAGGCGATATGGGTTAGGAAAGGAACAATATACCCATGCTTTAAAAAGCTGTTGTAGGGGTACGATCCTAAAAGCATAAAACCCAATCGTATTGTTGGTATTAGCCCATAGGCCAATCCACCAAGTAGCGCAACCAATGGAACCCACTTTCGAAGGGTTGACCAACGATACCAGGCAAAGTCGATTAGTGCACCCATACCTACATATATGTAGGGAAGCATAGGGTCCTTAAATCCAAGGACAGGAATAAGGGAGGCCAGAACCGAACCTGTTACTGCAACAGTGGCCGATAATCTTAACTTCGAGATGTAGCGAGCGCCCATAACCAGAAGCATAAACTCAAGCCCATGCCTACCAGGCAGATTCATTGGAAATCTAAACCTTGCGTGCAGCCAGGTTGCTGTAAACCCAACTAAAAGCAAAGCCAATACCTGAAGAGCCAGCGAGACGCTAGTTGGAAATGCTCTTGATGTAGTCCTTGTCTGCGAGTTTGTAGATGTTGTGATCATAAGAATTGGAATTATTTAGTACAATAGTAATTAGGCCATCTTTATGAACAGGACGAAACCAACCCCCGTCAAAACAAATAGGGGCATCGTGGTTTACCCGTTTTCCATCTTTAGTTATCGCTTCATGTATTTCAAGTATCTCTTTTAATTCATTTAGCGTATGGATTCCCTCAATGGTTCTTATGTCGGCTCCACGCAGGCTAACGAACCTTCCATCGTTACCCGATGCTCTTAAGCCAACAGCAGCAAGGGCACCAATTATGCCATCGTGGGTACCGGTTAAACCAATCAGGCTGATATTGTGTGTTTGAGCCAGATCGGCAGCAAGTTTCTTGTTAACGAGCTCGGTTTTTGCCTTGTAACCCCATTCAACAATGGCCAATGGAACATCATCCTCTTCCACCATACATAGGCCACAGTCGGAGCCAATAGCACACGAGTTTACAAGAAACGTAATCATTTCATCCCATAATTGCTTAGGGTTAGCTGTGGTAACCTCTATGCAAGCCGAAGAGTTTTGCGAGGTGTAGGGTACACGAGGGTCGAAAAGCAGCTGATGGCGTGTAATTCCACCCGTTACACCTAGCCCATTATCGTTAATATACCCAGCCATTGATCGCGCAAGGAATCCTGTCCCCCTGCTTTCTAGGTTATCAGTATCGTCTATTCCAACCAAATATTTATTCATCAAAGTAAAATATTGAATATGGCAAAATTACAAATCTTAACTTGAGGGCCACATCTGATATGTAATATTTTACATAATGTGTTGTAAAATATGTTTTCTGAAGTTGTATAGAATTATTTATGGCATATATTTGTTGGCGATATGCATCACAATACATATTGAAATCAACCTAAACTATTTTTAACAATGAAAACAAAAAGATTTATTTTATTTACAGTTGCTCTGGTCTTGGCCATTGGATTTTCGTCATGCGAGAAGTCATACACATTAATGCTTACCGTAAATCCCGAGAACGCTGGAACGGTAACAGGAGGAGGCGATTACTCCGAGGGCGAAGATGTTGTCCTAACTGCAACAGCAAATGAGGGTTACAAGTTTGTAAATTGGACTCAAGGAGGTGAGGTGTTGAGCGTATTGCCTGAATTCAATTACACCACAACTGCAAAGAGTGTAACCATTACAGCAAATTTTGTGGAGAAAAAAATTGCCACTCTTGGTGCGCAGGATAATACCGAAATCCCAGGGTTTTTATCATTTACCCAAAATACTGTTTATACGCTTGATGAAGCGGCCCAAAATCAGGCCGATATTGATATTTTTTGCTTTTACGAAGAGGGAAATGATATTGCTTTTGGAGGGCCAGCATCAAATATTCGCGGCATTTTTGGAGGAGAAGACAACGACCCAACCAATTGGACAACACAAAATGAAACCCGTTTTTTTGAGCTGCCAGATGTAACCGTTGCCGATTTTGATGCACTTGGAGACGGTGACGAGGCGATTATGAACTACTACGATGAAAACGAGGGGCGTAGAAAAGCCAAATCGTTAACTAAAGACCAAATCTGGTCAGTTAAAGCTCGTATCGGAAGCGACAATGAAACCTACGTGTTGGTGAAGATTCTTGAGGTAACAGATGGCGAAACCGGAAGCGTTAAGTTTGAATACATTACCAAGTAGTTTTTCTCTATACTCAACCATTAACCCTGAAAGGAAATTCCTACCTTTTGGGGTTAATATTTTGTAGCAGCTTCAGTGCAGCACATATTATAAACTGAAATGAAAATTGAAATATGTCCAAAAGAATAGTAATTATACTACTAACTGCGTCCACCCTTTTTGCTTGTAAAACCGATGACCCAATAATTACTCTACCATCCATTAGCCTAAAGGTTGGAGAGTATACCCAGCAAGGGGATGAAATACCTGTTGGAGGGAAAATAGCCTTTGGTATACAGGCAAACGGTGGGGGAGTTGCGCTAACCAATGTGCGTATACAGCGTATTGCAAATGGAAAAGCCATCACCGAGCTGGACAGAGGAATTTTTGTCGAGGGGGTTGACTACGAATTTGAGATTAATGCTGTAAAGTCTGCTGCGCAGGTTGAGGAGTGGCGTTTTATGGCAATGAATGCCAACCGCGATACCGCTTCAACATCGCTTACCGTATACCTTGGCGAGGGTTCGGCTTATGGCCCCATACAGCATTTCGAATCGATAAAAATTGGGATGCAGGATAATACCGAGTTCCCACACTTTTTAGATGTGAACACAGGGACAACCTATACCAACGAGACGGTTGCTGGTAACGAGGCAAAAATCGATATCCTGGCCTTTGTATACCTAACTGGAGGGGAATGGTCGCCAACGCTAAACTGCCCACAATATTCAACCGCACCTAGCTACTACCCCATTGTGTCAGGCTGGGAAACTAGAAACTCTACACTATACGATTATAATGCAACCGATAACGACCTTGTGAAGCTCGATGAGTTTGTTGCAGCGGCCAACGATAGCCTTTTGGTTAACTCTTATAGCCCAGGTTCCACCAGCGGTAACTGCAAGTATAGCTATACCGGTAAGCTGGTACCCTTCAAAACCCAAGGGGGGAAGTATGGCATTATTAGGGTAATTCATGCCGATACCACAACCGATGGGTATATGGAGCTTGAGATAAAGGTACAGGAGTAGCAGGTGGTATTGTAAAAAAGTATTTGGGAATTTGTTTCAAAAAGATATTGTATGAGTAGAATTAGCACAATTTTTCTATTGCTCTCCTTAGCGTTTGGCTCTCTTGCACAGCCAAACATAAAGGGAGTGGTTAAGGATAAAAGCACCAGCGCACCGCTCGAGAGCGTACACATTACCATAGGCAGGCAAGGGGTGGCAACCAATGCCCAAGGCGAGTTTTCTTTTACAAATCTTGATAAGGGTTCATACACGGTAAATGCCTCACTTGTGGGGTACAAACCCCAGCAGCAAAGGGTTCAGCTGGCCGATAAGGATGTTTATATCGAATTTTTTTTAGAGGAGGATGATGTTTTTATTGACGAGGTGGTTGTGTCGGCAACTAGAACCGAGAGCCGTATTGGAGATATACCCGGAAGGGTGGAGCTGATAACACCAGAGCGAATCTCTATGTCATCGTACCAAAGTGTCGATGAGCTTTTGGCTCTGCTCCCGGGGGTACATACAGCGCGATCGTATGGCCTATTCTCGTTTCGCGCCACAGTTTCGATGCGGGGAGTAAGCGCAAAGGAGCAGGCCCGAACACTGGTGCTACTCAATGGTGTTCCTGTAAACAAGGCCGATGGAGGCTCTGTAAACTGGAATCTAATCTCAACCGGCGAGGTTGAACGCATAGAGGTGATTAAGGGGCCCGGCTCGGCCCTGTATGGTGGCAACGCCATGGGCGGAATTATCAACGTGGTTACCAAGAAACCCACCGAAACCATTGAGGGAAGCGTTTCGGCGCAATACGGAACCTACAACACTAAGGGCGTTAACGCTAAGCTAGCCGGTAAGCTCAACAACGGTTTTTACTGGGCGGCCAATGGTCTTTTTCGTAATAGCGATGGGTATATCACCCAGTCGTTTGCCGATCAGCAGGAGAATCCCTACATCGTAAATTCAACCTTTGAGGAGAAGGTGCTTCACGTTAAAACGGGGTACGATGGGGGTGCGAAGTTCTCGGCAGAGATAGACTTTACTCTTTTTGATGATGTGAGAACAACTGGAGAGCAGGTATACCAACCCCTTGGCAATACCCGCGAGTACGATACATACCAGATTCGCTCAATATTTAGGGGAAAGGTGGGCAAGATAAACTGGAATGCTTCCACTTTTTTTCAGCGCGAGAATTACAAGCGTGTAAGCGAGTGGATGAAGGATGATTACACGTGGTACGATGTGCTTTCGCTGCGCAGCGATTACGGCGTGCTAACCAGTGCCAACTACAGCGTGGGTAGACACACCATTACTGGTGGGGTTGATGTTCGCCTTGGACAGGTCGATGCCTCCGATGTATACTACACGTCAACCGATCAGGTGGATAATAGGGGGAAGATGGATTTTTATGGTATCTACCTTCAGGATGAGATTAACCTTTTCGATAACAGGGTAAATGTAACAGCAGGGCTGAGGTACGATTATGCCCGTTTTTACGATGGCGAGTTTATAATTTACAGCCCATCGGCCGAAACTAACTTCATGGATGGATACCAATTCTCTGATCAGAACCCTGTTAGCTGGGGAGCTTTTAGCCCTAGAATCTCAGCGCAGTACAAACCAAGCGATACCTACAGGATTTATGCCAGCTACAGCCGCGGATTCCGCCCATCGGTACTCGACGACCTTTGCCGCTCGGGTAGGGTACGTGGCGGATTTAAGGTGGCCAATCCAAACCTTACCCCCGAGTATCTCAATAATTTTGAAGTAGGAGGCGATTACAAGCCTGCCCCCTGGATTCGTGTAGCAGCCAGCACATTCTTTTCGAAAGGGAGGGACTTTTTGTACTACGTGTCAACTGGTGAAACCATAGAGATGGGTTTTGGCCCTCGCCCAGTTATGGTACGGTCCAATATCTCGGAGGTTGATATTCTGGGTGTCGAGGCCGATTTTACCGCAACGCCTGTTCGCTATCTAACGCTATTCGGGGGTTATGCCTTTGCATCATCAAAAATTAGTGGCTATACACCAATTGACCCCGATGACTTTGATTTAACCGGCAAGTACCTTACCGATGTGCCTATGCACTCGTTCAGCGTAGGAGCCTTTTTTCGTCATCGTATTGTAAACGTTGGGCTTACATCGCGGTATACAGGCAAGATGTACATTAACGACCAGAACACCTACGACGACTGGGTGCTTAGCAATCAGCTTCCCTCAAAATTCACCATCGACCTGAAGATGTCGCGTGAGCTATTCAACCACGTAGATATCTCGCTTAATATTCAGAATATTTTAGATCAGGAGGTGTATGAGAGTAACCTATCGGTTGGTCCTGGTCGATTTATAATCCTTGAAGTGAAGACAAAAATCTAAGAATAAATAGAATAATTGGTTTATTATGAGAAGACTAACCCCATTTCTGATGCTAACAATATGCGTGGTGTTTTCGTCATGCAATATTATTCCCGATGCCATTTCGGGAGCAACCCGTGGCTATGATGCCAATGGTAATAGCTTTTACCACAGAACCGATGAGACCAAGCTACAAACAGGAAATATAGCTGTTGAGGGCGAAGTAACAAAAACAGGGTCGATAAAGTTTAAGCGTTACCCAAAGCGCGAGGTGCTGCATAAGCAGGCTACGCTAGATGCCGATGGAAAAATCGATTTTGTTGGGGCATATCGCTACCGAGGATACTCGCTTTTTGATTTGCTAAACCCGTTCATTCTCGATAAGAAGAATGCAGAGGAATTTGTACCCGCCACCGATGTGTATATAGTTATTGAGAATGGTAAGGGAGAGAGGGTTACCTTCTCGTGGGCCGAGATTTACCTTAGCCACACCATGCACCAGGTGATAATTGCCACCGAGCAGGCCAGCATTGAGCCATACAAGCGCGAGGTAGACTACCCAAAGGGAAGCGTATGGAAAGTTGTTGCATCGGGCGATCTGTTTGCGTATCGCGAGCTGGAGAATCCCACTAGAATCATTGTCAAATCATTCGACAGGAAGCATTACCCCATCGTTAGAGACTTAGAGGATCCCTACAGCCCAACCGTAAACCTGGTTTTTAACGATGAGCTAAAATGCGTGGTGGATGCAGATGCTATAGATGCCCCCACAGTGCGATACAAATCGGTGTTTTACGGAATGGGAATGGGATACCACGATACTCCATACTTTGAGGGGCCCGTGCTTAGCCATTTTGTAAATCCGCATATTGAACAAAGCTATGGCGAGTGGATGCGCAACGGCCTGGCGTTTATTGTGGGTAAGGATGGTTTCCGTAATGTTTTAAGCGTGAGCGAGCTGTTTAATCGAGTCGATCAGGTGGAGCCCATACTGGCAATCCCTCCGGTGGAGTCGGGGCGAGGGCACTTTAGGTTGTATCACCCCTCGGCATTCTATGCCGATTTTTCGGTGCGTAACCTGGCGGAGATATACTTTTTTCAGGAGTAAGCATATAGCAAGGGAGGATGAAAATTGCCATCCTCCCTTATAGTTCTTTAGTTAGCTGACACGGTAAACCTATACTCCTTTTTTGAATCGTTATATTGAGAGTAGAACGATAGGCCATAGCTCACATTTACCTTCATGCCCTCGGGTTTTAGGAGTACAATTTCGGTGTACCTAGCACCAAACATCATCTCGTTATCCCTAATCACCCTTTTTTTCCAGCCTTTATTTACAAGGTTATCAACCTGCTCGGCAAACCAGCCATCGAGTGATGCTAAGCTTCCTCATCAATATCAGGGCTAATAAATCTAATTTTATATGAGTCTGATTCTATTGCAACCTCTTCAAAAACCAGCGCATCATGTAGGTTGATACCGCAGCTATTTAGCAGCTGCATCATACCCTTTTGGGTTCGTTTCGATAGGGGCTTCTCCTTTTTACTTCCTTAGCAGTATCTTTCTTTGGCGATTCATCACTACATGAAGTTGCCACCAGGCAAATACAATTAGTACAAGACATAATCTTATCATAGCAAATTGTTTTAGGTTAATAATTGTGTATTCTGGTTGTTACTTCCTCAGGGTTTGTACAAACAAAGCCCAACAAATAATTAACACACACAAAACAATTTGGTAATTTATGCCTTTGTAGAAATACGCTAACTTTGCCACTCAATAATCTAATAAATGATAACAGTTTACTTTACAGTTTTTGCTGCACTCTTTTCGGTTGTAAACCCATTGGGCACCATGCCAGTTTTTATCGGTGTAACCGAGAACAACACCCCGGCTGAGCGAAAAATCACGGCCCTAAGGGCAAGCCTTTACATGTTTATAATTCTTACGGTGTCGTACTTTGCGGGCAAGTTCATTATTCAATTCTTTGGCATATCCATCGAATCGCTTCGCATAGCCGGAGGACTAATAATTACCACCTCGGGTTTTGCGCTGCTAACGGGTAATTTCTCGAAGCATAAAGGGATGGATAAAACCATACAGGATGAGGCACGAGCCAAGGAGGATTCGTCGTTGACACCGTTGGCCATTCCTATGCTTGCCGGACCGGGCTCCATATCGTTGCTTATTTCGCTAAACGAGAATTACTCCGATTTGCTTTACACGCTGATAGTTTTTTTAACCATACCATCCATAGCGTTGGTTACCTACCTAATACTCCGTAGCTCTAACTTTATCTTTTCGAAGATGGGGGCATCGGGTCTTAACTCCATATCGCGCATAATTGGATTTATAGTTATAGCTATTGGCATAGAGTATATTATCACCTCAATAAAAGCGTTGGTGCAGCAAATGATTGGCTAGTGTTTGAAAAGTTGCTGGGCGATGAAGCGAACCACATCTACGTTTACCGAGTTCCCAAACTGCTTGTAGGCCTGCTGCTTGTTTGGGTTTATTTTATACGACGTGGGAAAACCCTGCAAGTTGGCGGCTTCGCGGGTCGAAATACGTCGCTTTTCCCAACCAATAATGGGTACGTGCACCATGGCCACCAGCGCAGGGAATTCGGTAGGGCGCTTTACCCTTATACCCGAAGGGCGGAACTGAATAATTCCATCCCATACGCTTTTTATCGAGGTTCCTGCCTGCCATTCGAACTTTCTGTGGGTTGCCACAAAGTCTTTCAGGTGGTTGTGCTTTGCAAGCCAGCCATCAATATGCCGCTGGTTTGAAGTGTAAAGATCACGGTTTTTTCTGATAAATACCTGCTTCCAGCGCGGAAGGTGCTCCGTGTTGTAGTCCTGTCCAAATTCAGCAGCCCAAATAGGGAAACCAATTACACGATGATTTAGGCCCTGGAGAAACTCATCCCAAGCCGAAAGTACGTACTCCTCGTATTCAGAAATTTTTAGATATTTAGGAGCTTTACCATTGATGGCAACCTGCGATTGCGTAACATTACGCTTCGACTTAGGTACGGTAATATTTAGCTCCTTTTCTTTTGTTTGGGCCTTAAGGATGCCAGGGATAAACACCCTGTCGCGTAGCTGGGGCACACCAATTTGGTGTGGGCTTATAATAATTGGTTTGCTGGGGATGAGGTAGCCCAAATCCACAAGGTGTTTATGAATCACTTGCCACGTGCGTCCCTTATCGTGCGACACTAGGTTACGTACATTCTCGAGCAGGATGTATTTTGGTTTATGGTGATTTAAGATGCGAAGGATATCGAAAAAAAGCGTTCCACGGGTATCTTCAAACCCATTCTGTTTGCCTGCCTTGGAGAATGCTTGGCACGGAAAACCAGCGCAAAGCACATCGTGAGCAGGGACATCCAGAGCGTTTACCTGCGTGATGTCATGGGTAGGATCGAGGCCAAAATTATTTCGATAGGTCTCAATGGCAAACCTATCTATCTCGGAGGCAAATACGCATTCGCCACCAAGGCTATGCATAGCGAGATGAAAACCACCTATACCTGCGAAAAGATCGATAAATTTGAAGTGCTGCATTTTTTGCAATTGGAAAGGCTGGGGGTGTAGTAATTAGTAGGGTTCAATCGCTAAAACTTTTGATAGGGCGTCTTTAATATCCTCAAGGTTTTCTGATGATATTTTTCCTATTTTCCTAATGAACCGTTCTTCTGATATTGACCTAATTTGAAAACAGTCAGCCGCTGATACTTTTGTTAAGTTGTTAATGGAGTCGGGTTTTATGTATACCATCCAAGGTGCTATTTCGTACTTTTCTTTCCAATCTGTAAGAGGCACAATTATTTTTAATGGAAGCTTTCCAAGAGAATTATCACTAACAATAATTGCAGGTCCTGTTTTTTTTATTCCTGCTCCAATTGTTGGATCGAGATTGATTAGCCAAATTTCACTTTGTTTCATAAAACCCCTCAAAATCAAGTTGACTAAAGGCAGTTAATTCTTTGTCACTTTTGTAGTCTTCAAAAAGTGATTCAGCAGCGTTTACCATTCTTTTCCTTGTCTCACTTTCTCTAATTGTTTTTAAAGTTTTTTCTACAATAAGCATTCTCTTGCTTACAGGAAGTTTTCTGATTGCCCTAATAATTTCACTTGTTTCCATAACTCTTTGTGCCTTTCTGCAAAGATAACCTTTTTTTCTAGTCAAAATCAATCGATATATTTGCCTTGTCTGTTTTCTGTATATCCCATCACAATTTCAAATAAATAGGCCAACATCCATGTCTTATTAACTTGAAATCTTTGGCGTAAACCTTTTGGTATTGGGATTTTCTTATTTTTGTGAAGTATAACCCGTAAAACTAATTCCAAATTCCACACCCATGAAACGTATAGTTTGTATTCTGCTTGGACTGCTGCTTCTGCACTCTGCAGTATTAGCGCAATCGAAAGTTAAGGTTGATTATAAAAAGTTAGACCGATATTACGCACAAATGGCTAAGGACTGGGAAGTGCCCAGCGTTGCAATAGGTATTGTTAAGGATGGCGAACTTGTTTTTACTGGTGCTTATGGAGTAAAAGAGGAGGGAAAATCTGAAAAGGTAGATGCCAACACCCTTTACGGCATTGCTTCGAACTCAAAAGCATTTACTGCTACCATTCTGGCCATGCTGGTGGAGGAGGGTAAGATCGATTGGAACGATAGGGTTAAGGACTATTTACCCTACTTCGAGGTGAACGACCAATGGGTAACCAATCAGGTGACTATTCGCGATTTGCTAAGCCACAGGGTAGGGCTTGGTACTTTTAGCGGCGATGTGATGTGGTACAAATCCGATTTCACCGCCGAGGATATTGTTCGAAGGGCAAAGCATATTCCCCTGGCGTTCGATTTTAGAGCAGGTTACGGCTACTCAAACATTATGTATATTGCTGCAGGCGAAGTGATACGTGCAGTAACGGGCAAGAGCTGGAGCGAGAATGTGAAGGAGAGAATTTTTGAGCCGCTGGGCATGAACCGCACCACCACATCACCCAGCCACCTCCAGAGTATTGGCAACTATGTAACCCCTCACGCTCGCGAGAATGATGAGAATATTCCCATTGGATGGGAGGATTGGGAAGAAATTGGCGCCTTGGGCGGCATTATTTCCAGCGTTAACGATTTGGCCAAGTGGATGATGTTTAACCTAAACCACGGAGTTCACGGGAACGACACCTTGGTTTCTGCTCGCAATTTCAACATGCTGTGGACACCACATAATAACTTTATGGTTGACCATACCCGTGATAACGATTTTAACCGCCACTTCAATGCCTATGGATTGGGGTGGGGCATAAGCGATTTTCACGGTCGCCTGCGTGTTGGCCATTCTGGTGCAATAGATGGTATGCTAACCGCAGTTACCCTAATCCCCGACGAGAACCTAGGCGTTGTGGTGCTTACCAACGGTATGAAGAGTCCCTACGCCGCCGCAACGAACTATGCGTTGGAGCTGTTCCTGGGGGTTACTCCGCGCGACTGGTCTGGCGAAATGCTTCACAGAACCAATAGTCGTCAGCAGGCCGATACTCGCATATCGAGCCGTAAGGAGAAGCGCGTGCTAAACACAAATCCATCGTTACCCCTCGATAAATATGCAGGAGTATACCGTTCCGATATTCACGGCGATATCAACATCACCCTGGTGAATGATGAGCTAAGAATGGAGTTTGAGCACTCCGAGTACCTGTCGGCCACCCTTCGCCATTGGCACTACGATGTGTGGGAAATAGTGTGGGACAACACCCACGCCTGGTTTAGCTTTGGTACAGTTAGGTTCAATATGGATAATAATCTGGAAATTCAAGGAATTGATTTTGATGTTCCCAACGATGACATCTTTTTTGAGGAGCTGAAACCCTACCGGGTGAAACAGTAGTTTTTAACATACCCCAAGAGGTTGGTTCGCCTTGGGATTAATTGCAGTATAATTGGTAGCCCTTCTAATTATAGGAATATGACTATCAGTTTCGACACCAAAACACCGAATCGTCATTGCGAATCCGCCAGCCGGCGGATGAAGCAATCTTTATTTCACTGAATACGAATAGATTGCTTCGTCATAGAAAACACTCCCTGCCTGCCGCCTGCCTGCCGCCTGCCTGCCTGCAAAGGCAGGGCAAAGGCAGGGCAAAGGCAGGCTCGCAATGACGTATTCTTATATTTTAACTAGGTATGTTAGCGGACAATCATATATAGAAATATTCCAATCGGTGCTTTGGGGTTTCTTTACCAGAAGTAAGAAACCTCAAAGCATTGCCGACTACATCCTATCGGGCTACCTTCTACTTTCGGCCATCACGCTGCTCTTTGCTTACCTCGAGCTATGGTCACGCACAAACTACTACCCATCCCCTTGCTTTCAAATCTTTCTACACCGCTTGTTACCGCCTGGTGTTTATTGTTCTCGTCAAGTTTTTTTAAACCCAAATTTGTCATTAGCGATTCTTTTTTAAATCGGGGTTAAACCCAGCTAAGCCATTAGTTATCAGAGCCCCTAATGACTAATATGGGTTTAAGTTATCCTGTAATTTGCTACAACTCTCCCGTCAATCGTGCAGTGGCCCTGGTTGCTCTTTTGCAATTTTGGGTTTTAGGGTTTTGGCTTGTGTGAATTGCAAAAGTGCAACCCATTGCTTTAGACTACATTTGAGAAATTATATTATTCCATTCCTTTTTATGTTCAAATTTCAGTGCAGTATCATTTTCAATTAAATTAACATATATTTCAATAAATTCAGAGGTGTCAGAGAGTAATCTTAAGTAGTACTTTAATGAACTTGTCAAACCATTTGCTATTACGTGGCAACCGTGAATATTTTTTATTCTTTCAATTTCTTGATTAATTTGGTTTGTCTGTGATTCCTCTATATTTGCTGTTGAAAGTAAATAGTATCTGTTTACTTGGGTTGTTTTAAACTTCTCAAATGCGTTTCTTACTAATTGTGAAGTAATCGGGATACCGTGTTTGACTTCAACAGCCTCAAATGCCTTTCCTTTTTCGTCTACTATATCAATGTCCCCAATTCGTCCACTTCTAGTGTCTGCTGAAGTGTGACTTTCAATTGGTAGCAAAACTTTACCTTTAAATCTTTTGATTTCATGAACTAAACATTGGTACGCTGCATATAATGCTAAAACAGGAAGCCGCGAAGCTCCTTCTGCCGAATACTTTGTTTCAAAATGTTTTGATAGCAAATCAATAATAGTTGCAATCGGAAGATTCAACGGTTTTGCTAAATCAATGAACTGTGCATTACGTTGAATGATTAAACCTTGAAATATAAAACTTAGTAGCTTGTCAATGTGTTGTCCCTTTTGAATAAAATCTATTGTTTCAAGAAAGGCAACTTTAAGCGATTCAGGTCTAATCGCCCCTGAATAAGATGAATCGTAAGGAACTTTTTGTTCCAATGAACGAGTTAGCCAACCGCTTTCAGCCATTGAGGGGAATTGTACACTTTTCAAAAATGGAGTAATGTATTTTGAGTCAAAAGTTCTACCTGAATACCCGTGTGGTATACTTGTTTGATGATTTCTTATATCTTGTTCGGGATGTAAAAACTTGTAAAGCGCACTAGTGTTATGTTAGGTGTATTATGACGTATATTTTAAGTTATTGATTATATTTGCAGAAAATAATCTGCAGATATGGTACATTACAGGATCAAACTTACAAAATCTGAGGTTGATGAGCTGCTGGG
>Ga0265295_1003687_pt1 | contig 21839 bp, 20 predicted proteins | sample Munlansysbiofilm_FD_192503 | JGI IMG/M metagenome (GOLD analysis project Ga0265295, IMG submission 192503) | Leachate microbial communities from a municipal landfill in Southern Ontario, Canada - Methane capture system biofilm | ecosystem: Engineered > Solid waste > Landfill > Unclassified ...
CACATCCACTAATGAGGGTACAACATGGCTTTCCAAACCTGATTCATCTCTTGCAGATCCAGGTTGTAATGCGAGTATTATTAGATACACATCCATCAAAGAAGGTGCTGATAAAAACAGACTTTTGTTTGCCAACGCAAATAGCAATGATAAGCGTGAGAATATGACCATAAAAATAAGTTACGACGAAGGAGAAACTTGGACAGAAGGAAAAACCATATATCCAGAAAGTTCTGCTTATTCTTCGATGACAATTCTCTCTAACGGAGATATTGGATTGTTTTTCGAAAAAGATAATTATCAAAAAAATGTATTTGTCCGTATTACTTTAGAATGGTTAACTGATGGAAAAGACAAATACAAAAAGACTCAAGAATAAATACATGCCGCACTCCCACCTCAGAAATATCCTACTATATAAAATTCAGTATAAAACCATAAAACAAAGATAACTTGATCTGTAATTTTCACTAATTTTGAAAACTGCAAAGACGAACGAGATAACAAGCAAAAAACCAGTACTTATTTCTTTAAGATTTGTTTAAAATGAAAAAAATACAAAGTGTAATTTCAAAATTCAAATCTTTATACACATCGGATCCTTCTGTTTTTCGGGCTCCCGGTCGTATTAATATCATTGGAGAACACACCGACTACAACAATGGATTTGTTCTTCCTACGGCGATTAATAAGGAAATGTATTTTGCAATTACTCCTAATACTGAACAAAAAATTCGTCTGTTCGCCTATGATTTGGATGAGAGTTTTGAAATCTCGCTTTCAGAAATTACAAAACAAACAAAATGTGCATGGGCTAATTATTTGTTGGGGGTGATACACCAACTTCAGAAACACGAAATTCCTATTCAAGGAGTCAATGTTGTTTTTGGCGGAAACATACCCATAGGCTCAGGAATTTCCTCATCTGCAGCAATTGAATGTGGGTTTTTGTATGCGCTGAATAAATTGTTCAATCTCCAATTGGACAATATTACAATAACAAAGTTTGCACAAAAGGCTGAACATGAATATGCAGGCGTAAACTGTGGCATCATGGACCAATTTGCGGTGGTTTTTAGTAAAGAAGACACGGTTATCAAATTAGATTGTAAAACTCTTGAATATGAGTATGTACCACTCTTTTTACACGATTATAAAATAATACTTTGTGACTCAAACGTAAGTCATAATTTAGCTACCTCAGAATATAATATTCGACGTGATCAGTGCAACGAAGGAGTTGATTTAATATCGAAAAAGTTTTCATTTGTTTCCTCATTGCGAGATGTATCTATTTCATTATTAGAAGAATGCAGACAGCTACTGCCCGAGATAATATATAATCGTTGCTTGTATGTAGTTGAAGAAAACAACAGGGTTTTAGCCATGTGTGATGCGCTTCAAGAAAGCAACTATTTCAGAGTGGGTGAATTATTATATGAATCGCACGAAGGCTTACAACATTTGTATGAAGTAAGTTGTAAGGAATTAGATGAATTGGTTGAAATTGCGAAGAACACACCCGGAGTTCTTGGAGCAAGAATGATGGGAGGCGGATTTGGTGGTTGCACCTTACAAATTGTTCACAATTCTAGTGTAAACAGATTTGTTGCAATTATTCAAAAAGAATATTACGAGAAGCATCATAAGCAAGAAAACATTATTATTGCAGAATTAACAAAAGGCGTAAGCGAAATTAACTTGCATAAATAAAACTCCGAAATATATGTTTGATGCAACACATAGAAGATTTAATCCTTTACTCGGAGAATGGGTGCTGGTTTCCCCTCATAGAGGAAAGCGACCATGGCAAGGGCAACAAGAAAAACAACAAACTGCTGAATTACAAAATTACGATCCCAATTGTTATTTATGCCCTGGGAATACTCGCGCCGAAAAATCAGTAAATCCTCATTATACAGGTCCATATGTATTTGTAAATGATTTTAGTGCAATTCTTCCTGAAACAAACACTGATGAACTATCAGAAGGTTTATTCCAAGCACGCTCAGAGCGAGGCATTTGTAAAGTTATGTGTTTTTCTGAAAATCATAACAAAACGATTCCTGAGTTATCAATTTCAGAGGTGGAATCTGTTATTCGTGTTTGGATGAATGAATGCAAAGAAATAGCTGCAACTCCATTTATCAAAAATATTCAAATATTTGAAAATAAGGGCAGTATAATGGGATGCAGTAATCCTCATCCACATTGTCAAATCTGGGCACAAGAAAGCATTCCCGACACAGTTCTTAAAGAAGACAAACAACAAAAAGAGTATTTTGCAAGACATCATTCGCAATTATTAGCAGACTATATCGAGCAAGAAAAGAATAAGAATGAACGAATTGTTTGTGAAAACGAACATTGTATTGCATTAGTTCCTTTTTGGGCAATATGGCCGTTTGAAACTATTATTATTCCAAAAGTCCAACACAGTCAGATTGTTAGTTTGTCTGATTCGGAAATAAAGTCATTTGCTGAAATATATAAAGAAGTGACTTGCAAATATGACAACTTGTTTTCTGTTTCATTTCCATATTCAGCAGGAATTCATCAAGCTCCTTTTAACACAGAAAAATGTGATTACTGGCGCTGGCACATGCATTTTTATCCACCTTTGTTTCGAAGTGCTGATGTGAAAAAATTCATGGTTGGATACGAAATGCTTGGCGAACCACAACGAGATATTACAGCTGAGCAAGCAGCTACAATCTTACAAGAAACATCATCTACTCATTACAAAACCAAACATATATGAAACAGATGTTTGCACCTCTCGACTACGTGATTTTCATAGTATATGCAGTTTTATAATAGCCTTAGGATTATGGGTTTCTCGTTCTAAAAAAGGGCAAAAGAAAACAGTCGAAGAATATTTTCTTGCAGGCAAGACACTTCCATGGTGGGCCATTGGAGCATCTTTAATTGCTGCCAATATTTCAGCTGAACAAATTATTGGAATGTCAGGCTCCGGTTTTGCTATTGGTTTAGGAATAGCTTCATATGAGTGGATGGCCGCAATTACATTACTTATCGTTGCCAAGTATTTTTTACCAGTGTTTATAAAACAGGGTTTATATACTATTCCGCAATTTATTGAAGCACGTTTTAATACATCACTAAAAACCATATTAGCAATATTTTGGATCGCCCTATTTGTGTTTGTAAACCTCACTTCTGTATTATTTCTCGGCGCAACAGCACTGGATACAATTTTCGGAACAGGTTCGGGCGAAATGGTAGTATGGTTTGTATATGGACTTGCTTTTTTTGCTGCAGCGTATTCCCTATGGGGCGGCCTATCAGCTGTTGCATGGACAGATGTTCTACAAGTTGCACTGTTGGTGATAGGAGGTCTTATCACTACAATTATTGCGTTACAACATGTGACTCCTAGCGGTGGTCTGTCGGATGGAATTTCTCATATTTATACTGTTGCAAATGAAAAGTTCCACATGATTTTAAAACGGAATAATCCGGAATTTATGAACCTCCCAGGAATTGCCGTTCTTATTGGCGGACTGTGGGTTGCAAATCTTTATTATTGGGGTTTTAATCAATATATTATTCAAAGAGCTTTAGCCGCAAAATCTTTACGCGAAGCTCAAAAAGGCCTTGTGTTTGCCGCTTTTTTAAAACTTATTGTGCCACTCATAGTTGTAATTCCAGGAATTATAGCATTTGTTATGTATTCGCAAGCAGACGGAACCGCGATCATACAGGGAGTTGAAAATACTTTTAACAATGTAAACGGATCTATTAATTATGACAAATCGTATCCGTGGCTTATAAGCTCATTTGTCCCCATAGGGCTCAAAGGCTTGGTTGTTGCAGCACTAGCAGCCGCAATTGTTTCGTCTTTGGCATCGATGCTCAACTCAACCGCCACTATTTTTACTATGGATATTTACAAACCGTATTTAACTAAAAACACATCAGATACTCATCTTGTAAAGATTGGTCGTTTATCAGTATTGGCTGCTTTGATTGTTTCTTGTTTATTAGCTCCTATGCTAGGTTCTATTCCGCAGATGTTTCAGTATATTCAAGAATATACTGGCTTAGTAAGCCCAGGGATTTTAGCAGTGTTTTTACTTGGCTTATTCTGGAAAAAAACAAACACAAAAGGTGCTATTATTGGCATGCTTGCATCTATTCCAGTGGCTCTAGCATTAAAATTATTGCCACTTGAAATGCCTTTCTTAGACCAAATGATGTACACCTGCATTATAACAATTGTACTGATTGTAGGCGTTAGTTTAAGCACAGGCGATGGTGATGATGATAAAAAAGCAATTCCTCTTTTAAAAGAGACTTTTGTGACTAATAATAGTTTTAATTTTAGTGCAATGGCAATACTGTTGATTGTCGCTGTGCTATATGCTTTGTTTTGGTAATAATATGAATGTATTTGGGACATTACCTTCGGGAAAAGAAGTTTTTGAATATACCATCGCAAACTCAAAAGGCATGAGTTTGTCTGCTATAAATTATGGGGGAATAATTACTAAATTATTTGTCCCTTCAAAAAATGGAAACATTCACAATGTAGTGTTATCGCATAGCAGTCTTGATGCTTACATCAATGATACATTTTATATTGGAGCTCTTATAGGGAGGTGTGCAAATAGAATTGCCAATGCATCATTTTCTATTCAAGGACAATCATATAATGTAAGCACGAATCAAGGCAATCATCACCTTCATGGAGGAGCAAAAGGGTTTCATTCAGCATATTGGAAAATTGTAAAAAAACAAACAGAACAAGGCGAAACTCTTGAATTACAACACACAAGTATTCATGGCGAGAATGGATATCCGGGAACCATGCAAATTACTGTACAGTATACTCTTACAGAAGACAATGAACTCGTCATTAATTATTCAGCACACACTGATGCACCCACAATTGCAAATTTCACACAGCATACATACTTTAATTTATCTGGAAATTCAGAACTAAATATTCTTAATCATGAAATTGAATTGTATGCAAACTCATTTTTGCCAATAGACACATGCGGCATTCCTACGGGTAAAATACATTCAATTAACGAGTTATGTGATTCAAAAAGCACATTGCGAAAAATCATTGAATCCGGGACTCCTCAAATTAGCATAGCAAAAGGATTGGATCATTGTTTTTTGGTTTCAGATTCTAACAAAAATGAACTACAAAAAATAGCAAAATTAGTTTCTCCAGCAACTGACATTTCACTCACTGTATTTACAAATCAAGAAGCATTTCAATGTTATTCGGGAAATTTTCTAAACAATGATTTTGAAAAACATGCAGGCATTTGCATCGAAACTCAGGCTTATACCAACGCCATAAATGAACCTTCTTTTCCGTCGGTAATTCTGCTCCCAAATAATATATACGAAAAAAAAACAGTTTTTAGTTTTTCCTAATGACCCTCTCTCCTATTGGAACCAATAAGTTGAGACTGCCAATAGTATTTTTTTTTACAAAAGACACTTACAATTGATTATGCCATTCTGTAGACTTCTCTAGTTTACGAGCATGTGTAAGGAATTCATCAACCGACATCTCTTTCATAAATACCAATCCGTGACTGGATCTCAATTTCGGATTTTCATTTTGATAAAAATAGTCTTTTCCCAAAAGCAATTGCACTGAAGAAAGCTGTTCTCCCCATATTTTTTGCGAAAGAGAACTGAATTTACCATTCATTTCATAACTTGGGAACGAAGCATCCACTTGACTCAAATAACTGCTACTAAAAATACTATCCATTGATGTCATGGACTTTAACGAAACGGGAATAATAATGTTGGCCTCTGCTGGATGGAATCGGTACCAAACGTTTCGATATCCCCATATTCTAACTTTAGAGAGGTCGGTAGTTTTCTGCCACTCACGAAGGGCTTCTGCAATGGCTTGCAATACTTTATAGTGTGTGTCAGGACCACTTCCCTCAGGATCGAAAGCCAAACTGATAACAGTGGGATCTACTCTTTTAAATAGTGCTAGAATTGGTTCCACATCGCGTTTCTTTTCGGGGAGTTCAGTAAAAATATCACCTTTGTAAAAGCCCAAGCGCAAGTGTTCAATATTTTTGCCTTGTATTCCAAAATGTGCCCACACCAACTCTTCTTCAAATTCGCGAAGCATGCCTTTCAGCTTTTGGATTTTGGGTGAATTTTTTTCTCCATCAAAACTTTTATTCAATATGGACAACACCTCATTGATTGTATCTCGGAGTTGACCAATACTTTTCACATCAAAAACTTGAGTTAATGCACGAACAATCCGATGACAAAATCCCCTGCGCATTTGCACAGGATCATTGGCAGCCAAACTCGTTAAATAATGATAAATGTCCTTATCTCGTTTAAACTGATAACCCACCTCGAAGAAATCAGAATAATTGACCATTTGGATTTGACCCTGATCGAGAAACTTCTTGGTGTCATTCAACGCATCTATTACAAAATGATTGGTTACTGCATTAAACCCGGAAGTGAGAATAGTGAAATTGAAGTGGTTGGAGCTTTCTTCAAAATGATTAGAAATATATGGGAAAATACCCAACATAATATCATCATGATGAGGACCAGTATGCAAAAATCGTTCGTTTTTAGGAAGTTTTAATCCCAATTCAATTTTTTTAGAAATACTCTCAATTACAGTATCAATAGTATTTTCATTCAACCCAGGAATCAATTTACAAAAATCATCACTCCGAAGTTCATCAATGGTGATTCGATGACCATATTTTTGCAGTTTTTGACACAAATCCATGATGGCTTTTTCTGTCTTTTCTTCCGTCCACTCACCATCGTGAAAGTATGATTTCACTGTGTCAGTAAGCTTTAAGGCAGCTCCTTCGGTTAAATAAAATCGACTATTTTTGAGTTTGGTGAGGATTGTAGCTGGAAAAACATTGGTGAGTTTGTTTTCGATCGATTGTTTTACGATATCAGCTTTAGCTTCACCAGCAGCAATAATTATTGCTACAGCATCGGGATTATATATGATGGTTTCAAGACCTATGGTAATCACTTTTCGACGGCTAGAAACTTCGATTCCGCCCAAATCCCCAGCAGCCACAGCTTGTGTCTCAAAATTCGTTGAAGTTAAGCGCGTGGTAGAGTGCATATCAGAACCCCGAGTATTGAAAGCAATGTGTCCATCGGGACCAATTCCACCCAAGAAAAAGCCTATTCCCCCCTTGTCCCTAATCTTTTGCTCATACTCACTGCACCATTCATCAATCATAAATATGGCCTGCTGTTGCAACTGTTCTTGGGGCGTTGCACGATCTTTATAACGGAGCGATAAATCTACGTTGTGATCGGGAAAAATATCATTAAAATGCTTGCCTTCAGGCAAAGGAATCTCATCTGTGTTAATCAATAACGCTTTATTAATATCAAGCCCAAAGCCTTTGATGTATAAGTTTGTCACATAGTTGTAAAAACTGTTATGTTGCTTGGAACTAATGGGATAAAACTCATCAATCTGAACCAACTGCAGACCCGACAACGAAGGTTTTGCCAAGCCTTTTAATCCATATTTCTCTAATATGACAGACACTTTCTCCTCGTCCCAATGAGCCAAAATGTATTTGGTCCACATGATAAAATATTCCGGGGTTTTACCGCTAGGCAAACTGATGACGCCATTGGGATTTTCCGAAGCCCATTCAATAAATCTTAAGGCAGTGAGTAATCCTAGTTTAGGAAAATTGTCAACGACAATGTACGGAATATTAGCGAATTCGCTTTTTAGTCTTGACTCCTTTTCAAAGGCTTGCTCTACTTTTGAAAATGTTTTACTTATTTTATTTGAAGAATTCATATAGTTTAGTTGACCAGATGTCAAAATGGTTTTAAATTATCATTGATGCAAAGATAAATCTTGTTTTTTACAAAAAGGGTATAACTGCCCTGATTGTTTAAAAAACACTAAGGCTATTGAATATCACAATATTTTGCCTCCATTAATATTGCCAGTTTCAGCGCTCTAGATTTTCCTTGTTAATAGGATTTAAACTACGCCCAATCCCACTAATTTTACCTCTTAGCAAACTCTCTCCCGTTTAAGAAAAAAAATTCAGCCAATTCTGCTACATGTAATTTCTTTTTTCGATTAATTGAATCATTATTCATATCAAAAGGAAATTTTTGTGTAGTTTTGTACAAAAGCGGCAAATAAAAACGCTAGAAGTTATGGTTCAGTTTAAATACAAAAGCTATGAATAGTTTAATAACAAGAGGCAACAAAATTTTTCTCATTCCCCTGATTTTTATCTTGGTATCGTGCCACTCGGAATATGTAAGTCTCGATTACAAAATTTGTCCAGATGCATGTTACAACAATGATTCTACCCTAGTGGCATTTTTGGCAACAAAAAAAGCATTTCTGAAACCAAAGGGCGTAGCAAGATTCCCCGATGGCGGACGATCAAAAATTATCTTCAATAAAACAGACTTGTATATATATAATGTTCAAAACAAAAAACAACTGAATGTATTACATCTTGATGATTTAAGTCTTACGAAAGACAATGTGTTGGCAACTCCAAAAACGGAAATATCATTTACCGACTCAATCCTTTTCTTTCGTATTATGTCAGAAAACAGCTGGGAATCACAACTAAAACTTGCCCACACGGCATCAGACACAGCAAATATTGAAATCCTGAAAAACTTGTACAGCAAACCTTTTTTATGGGAGTTTTACAAACAAGAAGTTTGGCAAGTTGACTCTGCAGAATTTGATTCTTATGATAGAACATACAAGCATGTTTCACTTACTGAGGTCTATAATTTTGTCAAGGAAGTTCCTTTGACTGACTTAGGGTTAAATATCATGGAAATCTTTCCGAAATCAGAAAAAGATTATATCAACGAAACCATTTACTTGAAAAACGATTCAAAAATATCCAGAAAAGCTGTTGTTGAACAAATTATAGCAAAACTCAGCAAGGAAGAAATCAAGGAACTATTATTAAAAATGGATAATCACGCCAATAGCTTAAAAGGCTACGAAAAAACAACCTATGAAACATACTCAGCCGAAACCTACAAGCAAATACAAGCACTTTTGTAGTGCTGCATTCATTCTACTTTTTCTTTGCTCGGGAATAAGTGCACAAACCATAGAACAATGGATTGATATTGAGCTGATTGACACAACAAATTATGCACAATATGGCACCGAGCACGTACCTGATTCTGGCTATCCTGTGACACAGTTATTTGATGCTGATTTCAGCACTTGCTGGGTAAGCAGGATAAACATAAACGAAGCATATCCTTTACTTTACATTGTTGCACCTCAAGATATTGCCGACAATTTTGTACTCAACATTTTCTCAGGGTATGGAAAAAGTCAAGCTTTGTTTTTAAAAAATGCACGTCCCGAAAAAATTCGTGTGTCACTGAATACCGCAGTTCTTCCAGATGGATATGTTTCAGAATTGATGATACATCCCCTCATCCTAAAATCTTCTGACAAACATACAATAGTGCTGACTGATACTTTTGGACTACAAAGCATCAACCTGCAAAATGTTTTGGATGAGTTTTGGCCAAAACACCTACACAATTTATCCTTATTTGAAGCATTGGATAGTTTTTCTTCGTACGCACCTCTAGTCATTTTGGAGCTTGAAATCCTCAGCGTTTTTCCAGGAACAACCTATGAAGATATATGCATATCCGAATTTTTTTTTAGCAACTGCTTTGTTTCTTCAAAAAAATGCGCTCCCTGCAATCATATTAAAAATGTATATCTCAATGAAGAGGGAAACACCCTATTGGCTGATATTGAAAAACAAAACACAAGTATTGTTTTCACTGACAAAGAATCAATTTTGGAAATTATCGGTTTGACTCCTGATAAACGATGGGCTATTTTAATATCAATACCTCGTGAATCAGAGGGAAGAGTGGAGACTCTATACCGGATTATTGACGTATTGGGACAGGAAGATATTTCTCAAAAGGTAGCAGACTTATTTCCAAACCATAATGCAGGAGGATTTGTGCATTTTGAAGAAGAAGATGGCAAAAACTACATAATCATTCAAAACATATCAAGTACAGACACCCGCGTTGAGTTAAGATAATCGGAATAGAAACTTATCGGTTTTTTTCAATCTTTTAACTTATCAATTGTAATAAATTAATGATATTTATGTATATTTGTACTTAAATACTGTATTGATTTTTCAAACCCTAATAATCAGTATGTAAACGACAATAAACAAAATATTTTAAACAATCATAAAAAATTAAAGCTATGAAAGCAAGACTAAATTACTCAAAAATTTCACCCGAAGCAATAAAAGGCTTATTTGAACTTGAGATGTATGCTGCACAGTCGGAATTAGAACGTAGTCTTTATTTATTGATAAAAACTAGAGCTTCGCAGATCAACGGCTGCGCCTATTGCATTGACATGCACACCAAAGATGCACGAAAAGAGGGAGAAACAGAACAACGATTATATGGATTAAACGCTTGGCGCGAAGCCCCTTACTATTCCAATCGTGAACGAGCTGCATTGGCTTGGACAGAGGCCTTAACCCTAATCTCGGAGAATGGGGTTTCTGATGAATTGTATGAAGCTACTCGCGAATATTTCACCGAAAAAGAAATCATCGACCTAACAATGGGAATAGCGGCCATTAACGCATGGAACAGATTGATCATAAGTTTCCGCGCTTTGCCCGATATGCCACAACCTGATGAAGATTAAGAATAGCATCTTATACTAAAAATTTGATTTATTTAAAATCTACAATCATGGAAATTAAAATTATAAAAGTAAAAGAAGTAGCAAAAGTTACTCACGACGTGCTCAAAATTGTAACAGAAAAACCTCCACATTATAAATTTGAGCCTGGACAAGCCACGGAATTGGCCATCAACAACCCTGATTGGCGACAAGAGAAAAGACCATTCACCTTTACCTCGCTCCCACAAGAGAATGATCATTTGGAGTTTATAATCAAAACATACCCTCAACACCAAGGGATGACCAACGAGTTGTTAAAACTAAAAGCAGGTGATGAATTGATTATTGACGAAGCATGGGGAACAATAGGTTACAAAGGAGAAGGCGTATTTATTGCTGGCGGCGCTGGGGTTACACCATTTATCTCAATACTCAGACACCTCCAATCAACAAATAAAATAGGAAATAATAAACTCGTTTTTGCCAACAAGACAAAAGCTGACATCATCAATGAGGAAGAATTCCAAAAAATGTTGGGTAAAAACTTCATCAATGTTTTGTCAGATGAAAAAATCGATAACTATACGCACGGTTATATTACAGAAAACTGTCTAAAACGCTCAGTAACAGATTTAAGTAAACACGTATATCTTTGCGGTCCACCTGTCATGATGGATATTGTTGAAACCCAATTAATTCACATGAATGTTGACAAAAATTTAATTATCAAAGAAGGGTTTTAAACAAAAAAACAACATGAAGCCCATAAGGATAAAGAGGATTTATGAAGAGCAATCAGATGATGATGGCTACAGAGTTTTGGTGGACAGAATTTGGCCTCGCGGTGTTTCAAAAACAGTGGCAAACCTTGATGAGTGGAATAAAGATGTTGCCCCTTCAACAGAATTGAGAAAATGGTTTGACCATAAGGAGGAACGTTTTGAGGAGTTTGCTCTGAGATACCGTGATGAATTAAAAGCAAGAGAGGAAGAGTTAAGCAACTTGCGTGAAAAAGCTAATAGTGAACCGATGAGTTTGCTGTATGCTGCAAAAAGTCCAAAAATAAACCATGCCATTGTACTTCAGGATGTACTATTGAGGGGTTGATGAATAGTGTTGTAATAGATTCTTAGGATGAAGTTTTGCTATGGTGTCTTCGAGTACCTCAGACGCCGATACGCCTTAGTGATTAAACCTGTAAAAGCAACAATAGCAAACAAATACACAACTTTCTAACGGTGGTTAAAGTGTCACGCTCAGCCTGTCGAAGTGCTCTCGAAACTACCGGAAGAACACGAAACGAATAAAAATGTTCACTTTTTCTGAGACTGCACCCATTCGTGCATTGCAGCAGCAGCCTTGCGACCATCACCCATGGCGAGGATAACGGTAGCTCCTCCACGCACAATATCACCTCCAGCAAAAATCATCGGGATATCTGATTGCATGGTGTCTTCGTTGACAATGATTGTTCCCCATTTTGTAATCCGCAAGCCTTTTACTGAAGCTGGAATCAAAGGATTAGGAGACACTCCAACACTAATAATGACTTCATCCACTTCGATGGTTTTCAAACATCCTGGTTTTGGAATCGGTGAACGACGACCAGAAGCGTCAGGCTCGCCCAGCTCCATTTCTTGTAAAACCATATGAGTAACACGTCCCTTCTCGTTGCCAATATATTCGATTGGACTATGGAGGGTCATAAACTCAATACCTTCATTTTTAGCATGATGGACTTCTTCTTTACGTGCCGGCATTTCTGCTTCAGAGCGACGATAAACAATAATGGCACGATCAGCTCCCAATCTCAGTGCTGTACGAACAGAATCCATAGCAGTATTTCCACCACCGACAACAGCTACATTTTTGCCTTTAAAAACAGGCGTATCCGTTTCAATACTTGCCGCATCCATCAGATTCACACGAGTCAGATATTCGTTGGAAGACATGACGCCGACCAAATCCTCACCCTTAATATTCATGAATTGGGGTAAACCGGCACCACTACCCACAAATACACCTTCAAATCCCTCTTCTTTTAATTCTTCTATAGAAATCGTTTTACCTACAATACAATTCGTCAAGAGTGTAACACCCATTGCACGCAAATTGTCAATTTCCACATCCACAATGACATTGGGCAAACGAAACTCCGGAATACCATATTTCAAAACACCACCTATTGCGTGCAGAGCCTCAAACACGGTGACATCATATCCAAACATTGCCATATCACGGGCAAAAGACAGTCCGGACGGGCCTGAACCTACTACAGCAATCTTAATTCCGTTGGGTGCTGCCACTTCATGTACCGAAATATTGCCACTTTCCCTTTCAAAATCAGCGGCAAAACGCTCGAGATGTCCGATGGCCACAGCTTCCTTTTTCATTTTAATATAGGTGCACTGTGCTTCACATTGTTTCTCCTGAGGACAAACACGTCCACAGACGGAAGGTAATGCAGAAGTATCTTTCAAGGTTTCTGCTGCACCAAGAAAATCGCCAATTTCAATTTGCTTAATAAACTTAGGGATATTGATACTCACCGGACAACCACTTATGCAAGTAGGATTCACACAATCGAGACAGCGCTTTGCTTCGAGCATGGCCATTTCGGGAGTCAATCCCATATTTACTTCTTCGTTGTTACGGCTGCGATATTCCGCATCCAGCTCTGGCATTCGCACACGTGGGATCTCAGTGCGATCTTTTGCTTTCATTGTAGCACGCAAATCTACTCTCCAGGCTTGTGCTCTTTCTTCTTCAAACTTCATCTCTTACTCTCCCAGCTTACAGTTTAAGCGCTCCATATCTTCGTGTTCAATATCGCGATAGCCACCCAAACGCATCAGCATCTGGTCAAAATCAACTTGATGGGCATCGAACTCTGGACCATCAACACACACAAACTTAACCTCCCCTCCCACTGACACGCGGCAGGCACCACACATTCCAGTGCCATCCACCATAATTGTATTGAGAGAAGCTACTGTGGGAATTTCATATTTTTTAGTCAAAATACTCACGAATTTCATCATGATAGCGGGACCTATGGTCATGCACATATCCACTTTCTCACGTTTGATTACCGCCTCAACACCCGCTGTAACCAAGCCTTTTTCACCATAAGAACCATCATCGGTCATCACGATAACTTCGTCTGAGTACTGCTTTAATTCATCAACGAGAATGACCAAATCTTTTGTGCGGGCAGCCACTACAGTAATCACTTTGTTGCCGGCTTTTTTCAAAGCAGTCACAATGGGTAACATCGGAGCAGCACCCACGCCACCACAAGCACAAACAACGGTTCCAAAGTTTTCTATGTGGGTAGCATTTCCAAGAGGACCAACCACATCTGTAATTTCATCTCCCACGTTCAATTGGACCAATTTAGTTGAAGAAACTCCCATTTTTTGTACAACCAAAGTAATGGTTCCTTTCTCGATATCAGCATCAGCGATGGTCAATGGAATCCGTTCTCCCTTGGCTCCCACTCTCACAATAACGAAATGCCCTGCCTTACGCGACTTCGCTATCATAGGTGCTTCGATTACGAATTTTACGACATTCTCTGAAAAATATTCTTTATGAACGATTTTGTTCATTGTATAATAATTTTAATTTAAGGATGCAATTTTAAGCAAAAATATCATAACAACACAATCTTTTTTTCGAGATCCTGGATATATCAAAAAAGAAAAACAAGAAGTAAAAAAGCTCTTCTAGATCTGATTGATTCGAAATTATTGGGGGTTTTATTTGCACACAATATACGAAGAAATACATCATATTTGTGCAATAATAAACAAAGCAGTGACAGTTCGTTGGTTGAGACATGGTTATGCAGCATATCCTTTGGGAAACGGGACCAACTTGCGATATATACAAGAATTGCTTGGACATAAAAAGTCCATTTGATATGATGTTCAGCAATACGATGGTTATGTCAATAATCATAATGGGAATATTATGCCCTTCATGGAGAAAAGATCATCAAAATTCCCTAAATAATGAATGCTTTCATTGAGATATTTTCAAAAAAGTCATTCAATTTGCATCAAAAACCAAAAGACATCATATAGAAAACCCATAGAGCAAGGCGGCATAGTCCAACTCCATTTTATTCATCATTTTTCTTCGATTATTTGAGATATTTTTCAGGTAAAATGGAATTTTTGCTTATTTTTGTGGAAAAACGATGAATAAAATGCTAATAAGTTATGTAGCATTTAAAAAAACAGATCATATGAAAAGAATGATTTTAACATTGACATTAGGACTTCTATTTGTAATTGCAAATGGACAGACAAGAGAACAATTAATTGAACAAGCAAAAACGTATTCTGATTCAGGAGATAATGTTAACGCTGAAAAAGTGACGAAACAAATTATTGACTTGGATTCAAAATATGAAAGCAACTATATTTATTGGTCTAATTTAGGGACTTTTCAAAGAAATTTGGGAAAACAAAAGGACGCGATGAATTCTTATAATAAATCAATTAAACTGAATGATAAATTTGCATTAGCATACACAAACAGAGCAAAACTGTATTCTGAACTGAAAGAAACTGACAAAGCAATAAAGGATTACGAAACAGCACTTGGAATAGAACCATTTAACCAAACAGCCCTTCTTGACTTAGGAATGATATATGTAAAACAAGGAGACTTTGTAACAGCAAGAAACTTATTCGAAAAATTACTTTCAAAATATCCTGATGATTATGGTGCTGCATCAAACCTGGCTAATATAAAGAAAAGACAAGGTGAGTTTTCAGAAGCATTAGTTGATTTTAATAAATTAATTGAAAGTCACCCAAATGAGGCAATACTTTACAATAATAGGGCAGACTTGTATTTAAAAATGAAAGAATATGATAAAGCTATTATTGACATAAATAAATCTTTAGAAATTGACCCTGAATATTTAGTTGCAATAATTACAAAAGGAGAAATTTATTTCGAAAAGGGAGACTTTGAAAATGCTTGTAAATATTTTAATCTTGGAATTAGTAAAGGATTTCAAAAGGAAAGATTAGCAACTTATTTGGAAAAATGTAAATAAAAACGCTACATAACACGCGGTATAAAACATTGGGGCTTAGTGTTTAAATGAAGCCTTGTAGCCCACTTCAAATTTTATTGTATATTGATATGGAATTTCACACAATCCCTTACTGACCAAAGCAACTCAATATGAACATAAGAAAAGCAACACAGCAAGACATCGAACAACTCACAAAATATGGAATCATTTTGCTAAAACAACACTCTGATCTTGATCCATATTTCGAACCCATAGAAACTGTAGATACAGTGTATCGGAAATTCCTGGAGGGATGTTTGAATTCAGATGACAAGCTTCTTCTGGTTGCAGAAAAGAATGGAGAATTACTTGGGTATGCTGCTGGAATAATCCAAGCGAGATCGCCAATTTTCAAGATTAACGAAAATGGATATATCAATGATGTATTTGTACTTGAAGAATTTCGAAAACTGGGCATAGCCAAAATGTTTTTGATAGAACTTAAAAAATGGTTTGAAAGTAAGGGCATAAAATACATCGAACTGTCAGTACATGCCAAAAATGCTGTTGGTAAAAAAACGTGGGCAAATTTTGGTTTTGAAGCGTATGAAATGAAAGAAAGAGTCGCAATCGAGGATTTTAATATTTCATTATAACATGCAGTGGTTCGTCTGAACAAAGCATAATTTTTTTTATTGCGAGAACAATAATTGATCTACTTTTGCTATGAAATAAGAGATCTTTAAAACCAAAGTAATAATAAGGGCAATGTTATGAAAACCTATATTGCAATCACGCTTTTCCTTATTTTTGGCACTACTTACACATATTCACAAAGCAAATTCGAACTTAATGTTGGCGTTGGATTTTGGGAAGCAATCAGTCTGAAAGCTAAATATGGCGACCAATTGCAGATTGGTTTAGCACAAGGTTTTGCTGGTTTTGATTTTTATCAATCATCAATAGAATTGTATTATCATTTTAATTTTAATAGAAAATCTGACCCGAATCAAACAAAACTATTGTCATTATATGTCATGGGAGGAGTTGGGACTACTTATTTATCAAAAAAGTTTCAAAATCATATCACCAACTTCTATCCGAGACTTGGATTAACCATTAATTTCTCTAAAAAAACGGGGATTAATCTTGATTTTGGGCCATGCGCTTCAAGAATTAGAAATACTGATGGGAATTACTATTGGAGTCATTCTCCATCCGGGAGCGTTCATTTTTTTATTAGAGTTTAAGAGTCAGTTGATATTTCGCACTTACAGTACTTTATTATTTTGCATCGGACTTCGGCCGATATTAATTTTTACCCTTCGGGCAAAGCAAATGAAAAAGATATGTGATTTTCCGCAATTTATTGCCTCGGTACTGAAGCATGTAAATTGCTGAAAATCAATGCATTCTTTAAAAGTGAGGCAAACATTGATTGAGGCAATTTGCACCCAGAATCATCACAACAGGCTAAGGCCTTTAAATACTAACGGTTGAGTTTTACTACGCTGTCTTCGAGAGCCTCAGAAATCAGTATTGAGTGTGAGTAGTGAGCAAGAGGAAGAAAATTTAGAGTTGTTATCATTGCCAAACAATTGTATTTATTTTTCATTTTCAGCAAAACATAATCGGCCTGCAACGAGCCCGGCGTTTCATCAAGGGGTTGGCTTGTGTGGAAGTCGCCTTTTTTATTTGAGAAGGGTTGGCTAGTGCGTAAGCGAAGTATTGAATATGATAAATGAGCAAGAAATGAAAGCGTAGCGGGGCAAATAAAAACCAGCGACGGCGGGAATTGATGGAACAAGCGATGGCATGTGCGACAAGGGCCTATGCAGGCCTTGATTTTTTGGTTCTTTTGTATCAAGACAAAAGAACAGAGAAAAAAACGCTTTTCATTTATTAATTTGTGTGCATTGACAATTCAATAACAACCACCCATGCACCCCCAAGCCACAAAATCAGTATTGAGTGTGAGAAATCAGTTTTGAGTGTGAGTAGAGAGCAAGAGAAAGAAAGAAAATTTAGAGTTGTTACCATTGCCAAACAATTGTATTTATTTTTCATTTTCAGCAAAACATAATCGGCCTGCAACGAGCCCATATTAATTACTGATTTTCCACAATTTATTGCCTCGGTACTGAAGGACACAAATCCCAAAAGAGCGACACAATGCACTACAGGATAGTTAAAGCGCAATTTATTAAGCATTTATATAATATTATTTAAACTGTTTCCACATTAATGTGAGATTTTTTGCTTATATTTGTATAAATAGTGAATAAACTGCTAAGGCAGTTAGCATCAATTTAGGTACACTAAAAACAACTTTATGAACATTACATTAAAAAAACTCAAAGACATCATTTCGGGAAACTGTATTACCATTATTCTCAACACCCACAGAACAAGCCCGGACAACAAGAAAGATTCTTTAACTTTAAAAAACCTGATCAAAGATGCAGAAGCTCGGCTTGTTGCAGACGAAAGCAAACGGGATTCTAAACGCTTGGTTCAACGTCTGCTTGATTTGGAAGCCAAAATTGACCACAGTCATAACTTAGAAAGTTTGATTCTTTTTGTAAACGATGATATCGCCGAATACACTCGTCTGCCCGTTGCGGTTGAAGATCGAGTTGTCATTGACGACACTTTTGCCACTCGCGACCTCATTCGCGCCATGCACTTTGACACCAACTATTATGTTTTAATGCTAAGTCAGCAGAAAACAAGGCTGATTGAGGCTTTCAATAACAAAGTGATCGCTGAAGTTGGGAATCCATTTCCCATTGAGAACACGAATTTATATTCTACCTCTAGGGCAGAAACCTCCAATGCGAGCAGACAATCCAACTTAATTGCCGAGTTTTTTAATCGCATCGATAAGGAAGTGAATAAAGTCAGAAAAGACAATCCACTTCCAGTTCTGATATGCTCAGATGAAACCAACTATCACGATTATCTCAAAGTTGCCGACCAAAAGCAAAGTATTTTTAACACCTATATGCCCCAAATTTCAGTGGACGAAAAGGCACATCACATTATTGATGAAGCATGGAAAATAGTGCAAAAGTTTACAATAGACCAAATCAATTCTCGAAAAGAGGAACTGCAAAAGGCAATAGGGAGTGGCAGATTCTTGAGTGATGTAAACGCCATTTGGAAAGCTATTGGCGAAGGGAAAGTGCACACTTTGTTTGTAGAAGAGCACCATTTTCAGCCCGGCTATATGGAACCCAATAAAATCACTTTAGTTTCAAACGAAGAAAGGAACAAAAAGGGAGTGGTTGACGATATTTATGACGAAATGATAGAAGCCAATTTAAGATATGGCGGTGACACGGTGTTTTTGCCAAAGGGCGAGCTATCCAAATTCAGTGGATTTGGAGCAATAACACGATATTAAACTATTTGAAACGGTTTAAAATTATTTCTTAATTTTGTTTTTCATAATCCACTTCACATTCGAAACTTCATCGTACGAATCTGCTGTGACAATTGTAAAAGGTCAAAAATTTGACTTTTAGCAATTTGAAAAAATGAAAGCATGATTAAAGAATACTTTAAACAACCATATCCTCTAACGGTCAATAAATGGAGACTGATTATTCTCGTCAGTTTTTTCATTGGTGTTTTTATGCTCCTGTTTCAGCCGTTTGGACTGGGTGAATACAAATCTGTTTACAGACCTCTCGTTGCTTATGGATATGGAGGCGTAACCTTTGTTATTCTGACAATTAATTTGTTTGCCATTCAGCACATTTTCAAAAAGTGGTTTTCAAATTGGACTATTCTAAAACAGACTCTTTGGTTGACATGGATCATCTTTACCATTGGCACGGCCAACTATTTTTACAGCTCTCATATTTTTCCGGGTTTTTCAGGGGTTGTAGGTTTTTATACTTTTCAGCTTTTTACCATTATTGTCGGGGTTTTTCCAATTGTAACCCTAACTCTTATTTCTCACAACATCAAATTATCACAGAATCTGAAAGTTGCGGGTGAAATCAACAATTTATTGATCGCAAAAGTCACTGGTTCACAAAATAAAGAAACTATTGTTTTGACTGCCGACAATGCAAAAGACAAAATGGAAGTTGAATTATCCAATTTGCTTTATATGGAATCTGTGGGGAATTACATTCAGCTTGCTCATTACCAAGAAGGCAAAGTAGAAAAGATGCTTTTGCGAGGCACCATCAAGCGCTTTGAATCAGAAACAGCACAATATCCATCTTTAGTGAAGTGCCACAGAGCATTTATAGTAAACATGAATCATGTTGAATCGGTCAAAGGCAAATCGCAAGAAATGAAATTAGTGCTCAAAAACATTGACATAGAAATTCCGGTTTCACGCAATCACGCACAAAAAATTAAAAATTCCCTGCGCTAATCATCCCAGAAACTCTAGTTTTATACCTAAAACTTGCAGTTTATCACAAATAATTGCAGTGTGTCCCTGAAGTTTTGTAGTTACACAATGACGTGATAGTTTTGCTCATAAATCACGTGATTACTATTTATTATTAACCATCAAAACTTTTTAAAATGAAAAAAAATTGGATTTTATTAACAGCGGCCATCCTTCTGGTAGCAGGAATTTTATTACACCTAAAGTTCGGAAATCTTATGAGCGCAGACTCGTATTGCATCAATTATTTTGCAGCAGGCGATTTTGCCATTGGCATTTTTGCAGCCGGTAAATTTTCCATTGGAATTTTCTCAGCAGGCATTTTCTCACTGGGTATATTTTCGATAGGTATTTTCAATGTAGCACTTTATGCTGTTGGAATATTCTTGTTTGCCTGGAAAAAGAAATATCCCAAAATGACAGTTATCACAAACGACAAAGAAGTGCACTAATTTTCATGAGGATTTACTTTTGAAGAGAAGTAAATCCTCATAACTTTTGATATCAGATAGTTACAAATTACGAATTTATGCTTTTTTAAAAAAATTTAGACAAGAATATATGACAGATTGAGATATTTCATAAACTCAACGGAGATCTAAATTTAGCATTTCTGAAAACAATTTAAACTTTATTTTTAAGTACGACATAAATTGGCGGAGGCTACTTCTATTTTTGGAGCAAAATTCAAAATCTAAGAAGCATAAACTCATTTGCATTAAATAGAACATCATTAATCAAACCACCTCAAAAACAAATAAAGACAAAATGGAAGTCAACGAAATAATTAGTACATTTGAAAGGAGAAACCTAGTTAAAAGGACAGGCGGAAAACAAATTGCATTATGAATCAATTTTCTCAAAAGACCACAGAAGCACTCCGTTATTATGTGTATGCTTTGGTTGATCCACGTGACAATAAAATATTCTACGTTGGCAAAGGATATGGAAATCGTGTTTTTGCTCATTTGGCTTGTGCAATAGAATTTGCACACGAAACCGATAAACTTAATATCATTCGAGATATTATTTTGGATGGGCAAAAAGTAGAACATTTCATTATTCGACATGACTTAGACGAAGACGATGCATATACAGTAGAATCTGTTTTAATAGATTTATTAACCCATTCAAAATTTTCTTTTGTTGCTAATATTTCCAACATTGTTGCAGGGCATCACCAATGGAACAAAGGCATTAAATCGGCACAAGAATTAGAAGTATTGTATGCTTGTAAACCTCTGTTGGAAGAGGATATACAACACAGCATCATGACGATAAACATCAATACAACATACAAGATTAATAGTGTGCGACATCCTAATATTTATGAATCAACTCGTAAAAGTTGGGTGTTAAGTGAACAGAGAATAAAATCAGTCGATTTTGTGATGAGTGAATATCGTGGGATTATTCGTGCGGTTTTTAAGCCCACAAAATGGATTAGAGAAGGAAGGCGCTTTATGTTTGAAGGCTATGAAGTAACTGACAAAGACATTACCGATCTCTATTTGAACAAATCAGTTCCGCCAAAGAAACCGGGAATGGCGAATCCAATACGATATTTTAATAAACAAAAAACAGACTAACAATTGGTTTGAAAAAATGATAGCGACATGAATTGGCTGACCACCTTATTACATTTGTAAAAGATAAAATGAAATAACGAAACCAATTAA
>Ga0265295_1003688_pt1 | contig 21838 bp, 17 predicted proteins | sample Munlansysbiofilm_FD_192503 | JGI IMG/M metagenome (GOLD analysis project Ga0265295, IMG submission 192503) | Leachate microbial communities from a municipal landfill in Southern Ontario, Canada - Methane capture system biofilm | ecosystem: Engineered > Solid waste > Landfill > Unclassified ...
CCATTGGTAAGTAATGTAATTATTGCTGCTTTCTTGTTCGGTTGCAAAACGTTCATCCTTTCTCTTCCTCCCAGGTGCTTATATAAAATGGGAGTCTGTAACGTTCTGCCAACCGTTTGTGAAGGTGCTTTTGAAAACCTGGTTTTCAGGTCTTAAAAACAACCGCTGGGTGGGGGATTTTCAAGTGGCCACAGGTGGGGGATTTTGGGTGGCCACCCGGGCATACACTAATTTTGCACAAGGAAAGGAGCCTATCATGAAAAAATTCTTGATCGTTTTGACCATTGTTCTCTTCTGGGCAGGGCAGTGCCTTGCCGCTGATCTCATTATCTTCAGTGGTGCCGGTCTTATGAAACCTATGGAAGAACTGAAGAAAAATTTTGAATCGGTTCATCATGTGAAAGCCGAGGTCCATTACGGAGGTTCAGGTGAAATATTCGCAATGGTAGGTGCAGGACAACCCTGTGATGTCCTTATTCCTGGTGCTGAGAAATATACGCAGGATGCACTTAAAAACGGGTGGGTTAAAAAGAATACAATCCATAACATGGTGCGGCACATTCCGGTCATTGCCGTTCCAAAGGGGAATCCCGCAAAGATCAGAGGTCTGGAGGATCTTGCCCGTTCTGGTGTTCGTGTCGCCATCGGCGATCCGAAGGCGCCTGCTATCGGTCGAGTTGCAAAGCAGATGCTTGAAAAGAACAAATTGTGGAACAGCGTGACGCCGAATATTTCTGTGTATGCCCCAACCGTCAACCAACTGCTGATTTATGTGGCTTTGAAGCAAGTCGATGCTTCCATCATATGGGGTGATATGGTTGTATGGGCGGAAGGAAAAGGAAAACTTGACGTGGTGCGCATACCGGAAAATAAGAACATCATTCAAACCATTCCGACGGCTGTTTGCACAAAAGCACCCCATAAGGATATTGCCCTGAAGTTCAACAACTATATTTCATCGCCGGAAGGTCTTGCGGTCTGGAAGAAGTGGGGATATGAGCCGTGCGGGAAGTAGCAATAAAACACCGCGCAATGAGAATCAACGTCTTTAAAGTCGTATTGATTTTTATTACCTCTTTTATTACGGTTCTCCTTGTCTTGGCGATTGCCGCGCTCTTTATGGTGCCGGATATTAAAGATGTGTGGGAAAGCTTGAAAAGCGATGAAATGATATATTCACTCAAGCTTTCCTTATGGACAGGTTTTTTGTCCACTGTCCTCGTGACGATTTTTTCTCTGCCTATCGGATATTCACTTTCACGATTTCAGTTTTTCGGAAAAGGATTTATAAAGACGATCATCGATTTGCCTGTTGCTTTTCCTGAACTGGTTCTTGGGCTCTGTCTGCTACTGCTTTTTGGGAATACCTTTATCGGGAAGATATTCGATTCTCTGGGATTTCAATTCATTTTTACAAAGCAAGGCATCGTGGTCGCTCAGTTTTTTACAGCTTTGCCTTATGCCAGTCGTATTATGAAATCCACTTTCGATTATGTTGATCCAAAAATGGAGTTTGTGTCCCGTTCCCTTGGATATTCCATGTTCGAAACATTTAGGAATGTATCGCTGCCACTTGCCAGAAACGGTATCTTGGCGGCAACAGTGATTGCTTTTGCACGTTGCATCGGAACTTTTGGTACTGTTCTCATTTTAGCTGGTGGGACATACATGAAAACGGAAGTCCTTCCGATCACGCTATATCTCAATATCTCTTACGGCAATATGGGCATGGCCCTGACCAGCGGCATCGTTCTCATGATTGTTTCATTTATGGCCATATATGTCTTCGAAAGGACGGAGGCAGCTCTATGAGTTTTCTCTCCGTCCGCGACCTTCACATTAATCTGGGTGAGTTTTATCTGAATGGGGTATCCTTTGATCTTGACAGGGGTGATTACCTTACGGTTATTGGACCCACCGGTTCGGGTAAAACGATACTCCTGGAAAGTCTCATCGGGTTCTGGACACCCGACCGGGGAGATATTTACCTGGAAAATCAGAATATCACGACGGAGCTTCCGGAAAAACGTCAAATTGGAATTGTTTATCAGGACTACGCCCTTCTGCCGCACTTTACGGTTTATCAGAATATTGAGTATGGTCTGAAGAAAAAAAATTCCCATGGAATGAAAGAAAAGATTCACGAAATCGCAACTGCGCTTTCTATCGATCATCTTCTTCACAGAAAACCGACAACCCTTTCGGGTGGGGAAAAACAGCGTGTGGCCCTGGCACGTTCCTTAGTCGTCGAGCCCAAGATGCTCCTCATGGATGAACCCTTTTCAGCCCTTGATCCACAAACAAGGCGCGATACAAGGGTGCTTCTAAAAAAGGTCATACAGAAGCACAATACAACGGTGATGCATGTGACACATGATCTTATCGATGCGTGGGTTCTTGCCAACAAAGTGGCCATCATTCGAAATGGCTACCTCGTGCAGTTCGGTTCTCTTGAAGATGTTTTTACGCGTCCTCAAACATCCTTTATTGCTGACTTTGTGGGAGCCACTCTTATGGAAGGTACCGTTTATGCTCATCATGACGGTGTCACTGTCGTCAACGTCAACGGCGTGAAAATGAAAACGACCGATCCAGGGAACACTGGCGATAGTGTAACGCTCGCTGTCCGTCCAGAAGACATTCTTATCAGTAAGGAACCATGGCCACTCACATCTGCCCAGAACCATATTTATTCAACACTTTCAAAGATCACATGTGAAGGACGAACATCCTTGCTATCGCTCAACGCAGGTGAAACAATATTTCATGCTGTTATCACGAAAAACTCACTGGAAAGACTTTGCCTCGCTACGGGCGATAAGGTCTATGCAATAATTAAGAGCGCCAATGTTCGCATTGTCCATTCTCATCTTAATTCCCCGCGTCCATTCGGCTCTGACAGAGATGGTCGGGATCAAGTGGACGGGTAGCAGGAATTTATAAGTGGGAAACTGCTCCTGGTTGAGTTTCATGCCGCAGCCTGTTTCTGGGAAAACATAGATTTGCCCGATCTTTTGCTCTGATTGTTCTGGATCTGCTTCGATTCGGCACGATTCGCTGGTTGCCGATTACCTCTGAAGTTGCAGCGCCTCTATCGGAACATTCCTCTTCATCAATTTTCGGTTGTCATGACCAGCCGGACCACAAGGAACATCTCGATGCCCTAATGCAAGCCAATCAGCCTCTATTCGTCATTGTATTCCATAAAAGAGCAACTCAGACTCTTCTGGGAAATACCGGAGCATGCCCAGGCAGTGACCTCTATCACCTGCATATTCAGAGGTGCTCATTATCCGTATGAACCTCATTTTATTTCTGCATTTTTGCAGGATAAGGCTGGAAGGGAGCCCACTTTGCTTTCTGGTCTAACCGTGGTGTCCAAAGGGGCTCACAATGAGGATATTCCCATTTGTAGTTTGGCACCCTTTTGATCTGGAAAGACTCTTCAAGAGGATGGTTGAATACCTCCCGTAGGTGACGGTACTGCAGCCATTCAAATTCCTCCCTGACTTCGTTGGGATTTACTACGGGTTTCTGTCCTTTTGGAAGATATTTAAGATTATCCTTCAGCCACTTAAGCCTCTCGAGCAATTCCGGTTGTTTGTATTGCCATTTGATTTTGCAATCTCCCAGTTGATCAACCGGGGTATCCGGCTCATGCTTCCAATTTGACCAACGCTTGCGAGGGGAAGGATTGTACCGGTTGGGCTGACCGAATACATTGATATCATTCCAGGATTGGATACCTTCCTTCCATGCCCCTATCCAGGTTTCCTGGGTATCTATCCGTTGAATCACAACTGCATGCCCTAAATTTTGATCCACTACCAGCGTTCCAAAGTGACCGCGTCCGCCCAGCACGTAGGCGAGAGAATCTCCAATTCAGGGTGATTCTCCTCCCCGACCCCGCAGAAGGGTTCGGTCCACGACCCCGTTCGAAAAGAGTCTGTCACATATAAGCCTGCATATGGCGGCCGTGTAATAAAGGGCTTCACATGAATGGCCGTGGAAACGGATGATATCTTTCATCCCAAATGCCAGGGTGTGTTTGAAATACTGACCCGCTGTGCCGGAAGTGAAAATGGATTGGAACTCCGGCAGATACTTGCACTCTTGCTGAAGTGGTGCATAAAAAGCCGGTGTTTTATCTATGTGGTCTGTCCCGCTATAGACATATTTGGGAGGAGAGTCAAAGGCCTTGTACTGTTTGCGAGCTTCTTCCTCCAGCGCCTCATACTCTTTTTGCTTCTTTTTCCAGTATTCGGATATGATTTCATCGTCGTTCTTTGTTTCAGCCTTGGCAAACGAGGTGCTTCCGACCACGGCCGTGGCTGAAACAAGCCCTAAACTTTTCAAAAAACTCCGGCGATCTTGTGCTGCGTTCCTGTTTGAATCCATAATTCCTCCGAATAATATTTTCCGTTTACTGTAGATTGAGAAACATCTCAACATCACGATCGGTCAGGTTGTAGCCATAAAAACTTTTCATGAAAGACAGCACCATTCCCATGAGGAAGAAACCGGTTTTCCTGTTTAATTTTTTGTAACTATTCAGCACTTTGTTCTTTGATATTCACAAGCTAGGGGCACTTGCCCTGAAACAATAGCCGCAAAGCTTCAGACACAGTAACGCCTTGTTTTCTGCAAGTTGATAGATAGCTTCTGATTCGGCAGAATATTTTCGCACCCTCCATGGATCGAAAGCAGCCTGATATCTTTTGTTGAACCTTGGTCATTCGCAGGTCATTTTCGGCCTGGTTGTTCGAGAACGGCACATTGGTATCCACCATGAATCGCAATGTTTCGTTCTCATAATCTCGCAGGTGTTCCAGAAGATTTCTTGCTTTTGACCTTGCTGTTTTGCCTTTTTTCTTTTCCCCTGTTCCGACTGAGGTAAGACATTCTGATCCTCCAGTGTTTCGGCCCGCCATTCGGTGACAAAGATGCTGATGGCGAGATCGACAATCTGGCGGTGTTCGTATCCAGCTGATCGATATTTTCCTGGCGGAAGGATTTTTTTATCAACCCGGATTTTCTTTACCAGATCAGGTTCGGGAAATGGCTTCAGCGCCGTGCCGATATGTCCATGCTGTCCACCCGGTCTGCGTGTTTCCGGTTCTTTTGCCGCTTTTTTCCGATTGGGATCGGATGATGGCGGCTTACTGCTGTTCTTGCTGTTGAGTACCAAGCGATTGGTTTAAATGGTTACAAGAAGCAACAGAACCTCAAGGTTCGCCTTGAGTGCCGGGGATAGATTTTTCTCTTGTGCAATAAAATCGTTGACCTGTTGCACCGCATTTTCTACATTGATTTTCTCAACGGTCATTCAGCCATTCGTGTTTTTTATAGGCCACGAAATAATTTTCAACGCGGAGCCGGGTGTTAGAGAATTCTTTGCAGGCAAATCAAACGGCACATGACATCATTGTGGCACCGTTGTATGGGTGGTTGAATAGCACACCGATGTTTTGAAAATCTTCCCCAAAACCGTTTCAAGAACTTTTTTTAAAGATCACAAAATAAATTATGCTGAACAGTTACAATGTTTTCACTGGAAAGTTTTTTGATATCCGACGTCCTTGATTTTGAGAGTTCCTTCCATGAAACCTAAAAGTCAATGACTGATGATTTCTATGTCTAAATTTACATATGTCGTGCGATATATATATCACCATTAATTTAATGTCAAGTTTATTACTCGCTTAGCCGGCAGACAGAGCAGTATTATGAATATGTGTAACATATTCAACTATTTGAGATTTTATTCTTAAAAATACACGTAACGATGAATCATCCTTATTTTTGATTTTTTTAACGAATCTATTTACACTTTTTCTAAAGTATACCTGAACCCAGAGTGAAAGGATTTACCGCGATGGAGAGATAACAATTTTGCCGAAAAATGACAAAAAAGCATAGGTGCGATGGTTAAAATTCAGGGATCGCCGCAATGATCTCATGTCACGTCCTCCAAAATGGAAAATTTGGCAAAATAAGAACAAACCTCGCCTTTAACTCTCTATCGAGTCGTACACGTCAATTTTTTTCCACCTCCTGGGCTTTCACCAGGCGGCACAGGACATCGATGAGTTCTCGGTTAACCAGAAACAGATCCTCTATGTTTTCCGACGCCTATCTCGCCAGCTCGTCCCGAAAGGTCTCCGGATCAGGATAATCAGAGATTCCCAGCTTCTTTTTCAGAATGGCATCTTGATTGAGGACCTGGCTTCCTTTGATCCGGTTGCAACCGAGAATGTTCTGGATAATCAACAATTCTGAAAGTTTCTCGGGGCTATAAGGGCTTTCCCATTTTTTTAATGGACAGATGCTCTTTCAGAAACTTCTGCAGACCAACCACCCTGATAAAGTCTACAAGTTGAGGACCCATGGCGGAGAATGTCATGTTCTCATCGGTAGCTTCATAGGCGAAGTCCGACAGATCTGATTGTCTGGCAAGTTTACGGTCTTCCTTCGCCTGCATATCGGGGATGTTCTGACTATGTTCCTGTCTGCGAAGCGTGGCGATCAGCCTCAGGAGAATTGTCAATACGTGCTTTTACGTGGAGTCGTGAAATATGCTCGTGATCTTGCCTGCAATATGTTTGAATGATTTGAAATGTACAGAAATGTTGTAGTCACTATGAAAAACCTGAAAGCGGCCGTGGATGACCCTTGTTTCGATTTTCGGGACTGTTTCGCCGATCATTTTGTTATTCCCCCTTCCTCTGCTGCGGTCGTGCTGTTCCCTGCCGGTGACGGAGATCATGCCAGTTTGCCTCTGAACCAGCTGTACTTCTACCGGAACAAGGGGCAAGAGGTTGAAAAGCAGTCTCGCGACCATTACGAATGCTACAACAGGGCGGTGAAGATGACGGGATTTGACCCGGGGAAATCGGCCATTCCCAGGAATCAGCGCGTCAGCGTGGTGCCGATGCCGACGCCGGGATGGGATACCGTCACGATGTCCATTGCCGGCGCAGTGCTGGGTGCGCTGATCGGCGGCCCTTATCATGCCGGAGAGGGCGCTCTGATCGGTGCAGCAGGGGGAGCCGTGGTCGGGGCTGCTTCCGACGTGGCAAGGCAGGAATCGGCGCGACGGCTTGAAGAATCCTATAACGCGCAGACCCGCACCCGGGATGACCAGCTTGCAGGGCAGGCGGGCCGTTTCCGAAGGGCGATGTCCGCCTGCATGGAAGGCCGGGGTTACACGGTGCGTTGAACGAGGCAGGCACCCGAGAAATGTTCAGGGAGGGGGAGAGTCATGATGGATTTTTTCCATAAAAAAGGATCCGCAGCCAGCAGGTGGATGACGGTTCTTCTGACGGGGATCGTGCTTCTTTGCTGGTCAACGGCGGCAGAATCGGCGGATCGCGGCGTGCGGCACGGTTCCGGCGGCAAGGCGTACAGAAATGCCCCCGCTTCCGCCCACCGGCCCGTTTCAGGAGGCAGCCATTCCCGCGTGTTTCGGGATACGCGCTATCATCATAACCGCAGCTATCCCGTCCACGGCCAATCCTATCGAAAAGCGCCCCGGCACTCTCATCGCGTGCATCATGGCGGGCACAACTATTACTATTCAAGCGGTGTCTGGTACCGTCCCTACGGGGCCTATTTTTCCGTCGTAGTTCCCCCCCCGGGCCTGTATGTTTCTTTCCTCCCGCCTTATTACACCACGGTGTGGGTGGGCGGGGTTCCCTATTATTACGCCAACGAAGTCTATTACGCCCACCGGGGGGCCGGCTATGTCGTCGTTCCGCCGCCGAAGGATGAGGCCAGCCAGGTGCCGCCACCGGCGGATGATTTGTTCATCTATCCCCGCCTGAATCAGAGCGAGAAGCAGCAGACGGATGACCGGTATGAATGCCATCAGTGGGCTGTCGAGCAGACGGGTTTCGATCCGACGCAGCCGCCCGAAGCGCAGACGAGGGGAACGCGTGCGGACTATCTGCGGGCGATGTCTGCCTGCCTCGACGGTCGCGGGTACACCGTGAAATAATCCGCACATAAGATCCTCATCAGCATTCCCATGCGCTGCCGGGATCCATTCGTCTCAAGGTCGATGGAGTGTCAGGCGGATGATGTCCGCGGACTTCTCTTTTTCGATTTGAAGATCACGCCGGGATGATGGGCAGGTCTGTGTCGTCAACCCCACCGATCTGCGAAAGCACAGAGAGTAAGGTTCCCAGGTTGTTCGATCGGAAAAACCGTCATGCAGGCCCTGTCAAGCATTTTTCAGGACGATTCCCTCGACAATGTTGGATACATCCTCGCAGACATCGGTGGCTTCTTCGATCCGTTCAAAAATTTCCTTCCATTTGATCAGCTCGATCACGTCCTTCTCCTGTTCAAAGAGCCGGGAAACCGCCCGTCTCAATACGATGTCCCCTTCGTTTTCCGCCGTATTGATTTCCACGCAGGCAGCAAGGATCATCGGGGCATTCTTCATTTCCCGCAGGGCATAAACCACCTCTTTCACCTTGGTTATGGCCTTGTTGAGAATCCGGGTCAGCTCCTTGAGCTCTTGCGCCGGTTCCTTGATCCTGTAAAGGGGCATCCGAATGGCACAGGCTTCGATAATATCCATGATTGTGTCCATATTGTTCAGAAGCGCGTGGATGTCCTCCCGGTCAAAGGGGGTGAGAAAGGTCCGATGCATTTTCTCGTAGGTTTTGTGCGTGATGACATCGGCCTCGTGCTCGATTTCCTTGATCCGGGCGATCATGGGTTTTGCCTGGTCGTAATGCTCCAGCATATCCATGAACAGAAGACCGCCCTCTTCGATCTTAGCCGCCAGCTCTTCGAAGAGATCGAAAAATTTTTCTTCCCTGGGAATAAATCTCATCTAACGCCGTCTCCTTGCCTGGTTCTGAACATGTTCCCGCTGCACCACGGAATGCATCAAGGCGGTTCGTTCCGCCTTCGAAGTTTTTGCACCGCTTTCCCGTTTCTCTCTGCTGATCCGAAAAAACTACCGGCGCTACTAATAGCATCCTGCGGCCGGGATGTCTAGAGAAAGGCCGCAGACAGGAAAAAACAGGCGCAGAGAGGGAAACGGGCGGCTATGAAAAGTGGGAAGCCGAAGGCGGGAAGGGCCTTCGGTTGATTGTCGGGGAGCACAAAGATGATGAGGAATGATCATTGCTTATCTATTTTTAGATAATGAAATAAAATATCAATGCTGATAATTTCTCTCAGGTTGTGCACGGCTGAACGTCTCGTTTGACATGCAAAGAGGAATCAGTAGCCCCATAAAAAGTTCTCATAACCCCAGCCATGATTTCTTTTTTTCCTTCCCACCTTTCCGTTCGTCATGGCATAGGAGCTCAGGATGTACGATTCAGCAAAAACCATTGAAGACCTGTTTGAAGAGAATGATCTTCTGAAGCAGAGGATTAAAGAACTGGAACGATCGGAATCCGACCACTGTCTGGCGGAACGGGTGTTGAGGAACAGTGCGGAACGTTTCCGGTCGCTCGTTGAGGCGACGAGCGATTGGATCTGGGAGACGGATTACCGGGGCGTCTACACCTATGCAAGCCCCAAGGTCAAAGATATCCTGGGATACGAACCCCTGGAGGTTCTGGGCAGGGTTGTGACGGATCTGATGCCTCCCGGCGAAGCGGAGCGCATGGCTGAAATCCTGGTTGAACACCTTGAAAGGCCAAAACCCTTTCAAAGGCTGGAAAATATCAATCTCCATAAAGATGGCCGGATCGTTGTTATCGAAACGAGCGGCATACCCATCATCAATGAATGGGGGCATCTGGAAGGGTATCGGGGCATCGACCGGGACATCACCAGGCGCAGGAAGGCGGAAGAGAGCCTCCGTGCGACGTTCAAGGCGGTTCCGGTGGGCCTGTCCATCATGAAGGGCCGCATTTTCCGCACTGTCAACCAGGCCTGGTGCGATATCACCGGATATTCGGAGCCTGAAATCATCGGGCACTCAACGCGGATTTTATACGAGGATGACGCGGAGTATGAGCGGGTGGGGAGGGAACTGTACCCGGAAGTCTCCGAGCAGGGAATTGCTTCCGTCCAGACAAGGCACCGGCGGAAGGACGGGAGTATTCGCGAGATAGTCTTGACCGCCGCACGTCTTCAATCGGAAGGACCTTCACTGGATACAGTGGTTGTCCTCGAGGATATAACCGACCGCAACCGGAAGGAGCAGGACCTGAGAGAGTCGCAGCTGTTCCTGCGCACGATTTTTGACAATACCCACGACGCGATTGTTGTCCATAATGCCGAAGGACGGATCCTGGACTGCAATCAGAAGATGCTCGAAATTCATGACATCAGCAGGGAGGAGGCGCTCGAGTCATCCTTTCTCGACTGTTTTCCCGTAGAGGATTCTCCTGATGAGCGGCAGAAGGAGTTGTGGAACAGGGTGATGAAGGGGGAATCGTTCCAGTTCGAACGGAGGGCGAGGCGACTCAGCGATGGTTCCACCTTTGAGGCCGAAGTTGCCGTCAAGCGGCTTGTGCTGGGCAATCGTCCCCTGATTCTGGCCAATGTCCGGGATATTACCCAGCGTAAAGCCGCCGAGGCGGCCCTGCGGGAAAGGGAAGAGACCTTCCGCGCCCTGGTGGAAAACTGCGGGGATGGAATCGTACGCTTCGACCGGAATCATCGCTACCTCTATGTCAACCGGTTCGTGATAGAGCATACCGGGTTTCTCCTGTCACCAGGTGAGTTTATCGGCAGGACCTTTGAAGACGTCGGGTTTTCCCGGGAAATATGCGACGAAGGCCATGAGATCGTTGAACGGGGCTTTGTTTCTGGAGAAATTATCCGCCATCAATTCCAGCAACCGAACGGGCTGTGGCTCGATGTGATTCAAATTCCGGAAAAGGACGATTCCGGGGAAGTCAAGGCCGTCATCAGCTCTGCGCGCGATATTACGGAACGTAAGCAGAACGAAGCCCTCTGGAGGGTTCTGTTCCAGGCCGCCCCCCTTGCCATATGCGCCGTCGGTGAGGACAGAGTCATCATGAGGGTCAACGATTATTGCCTCAGGACATTCGGTTATCTGCCGGAAGAAATGGTGGGGCGCACGGCCCGCTTCCTCTATTGCAACGATGAAGATTACCGGACGGCGGGAGAGGCGCTGTATTCTACGCAGTACGCCATGAAAGAGCTTCGAATGAGGCGAAAGGATGGGGCGTCCATCTGGGCGCTGGTGAGCCGATCTTATCTGGATGGAACGAGCGACTCCGGCGGATCGATTATCGTCTTTCAGGATATCACGTCCCGCAAGGCGCTTGAAGAGCAGCTTCGCCAGGTCCAGAAGATGGAGGCCATCGGCCAGCTCGCCGGCGGGGTGGCCCATGACTTTAACAACATCCTGCAGGCCATTCTCGGCTATACCAGCATGGTCCTGATGTCACTGGGAACAGAGGACAGGCATTACAGAAAATTGAAAGAGGTTGAAAAAGCCGGGGAGAAAGCGGCCGCGTTGACCCGCCAGCTGCTTGCCTTCAGCAGGCGGCAGGTCCTTCAGCTGGGCCCGCTGGACTTGAATGCGGTCGTTGACAATCTCATGAAGATGCTTCGCCGCCTCATCGGCGAAAATATCGAGCTGAACATCCTTCCCGGCTCTGCATTGTGGAAGGTGAACGCCGACCGGGGGCAGATGGAGCAGGTGCTCATCAATCTCTGTGTCAATGCCCGGGATGCCATGCCCGACGGAGGGCGCCTGTCCATTGAGACTCAGAACACCCGGCTTGATGACGGCGATTGCGCCCGGCATGACTGGGCAAAACCGGGGCGGTACGTGCAGATGAGCATAACGGATTCAGGCTGCGGAATGGACCCGGAAACGAAAAGCAAGATCTTCGAACCCTTTTATACCACGAAGGGAAAATGGCAGGGCACAGGCCTTGCCCTTGCCACCGTCTACGGGATCATCCGGCAGCATGAAGGGATCATCCAGGTCGACAGCGAACCCGGGGAAGGCGCCCGATTCAAGATCTACCTTCCGGTCATCGAAAGTTCTGAAGAAGAGCTTTTCGAGGAGGGAACAGTCCCTCTTCCGGGAGGCCATGAGACGATCCTCATGGCGGAAGACGATGCACCCCTCCGTTTCCTCACCGAGGAGATACTGAAGATGGCTGGATACAGGGTCTTTACGGCCGTCGATGGCGAAGATGCCCTGCGCATTTACCGGGGCCACGCGCAAGAGATCGATCTGCTGCTGCTGGATGTCATCATGCCCAGGAGGGGCGGACGCTGCGTCTATGATGAGATCCGCGCCGTCCATCCCGGCATCCGGTGCCTTTTTATGAGCGGATACAGTGAAGATGCCCTGCACACCAACTTTATTCTCACTTCCGGACTCAAACTGATTCAGAAGCCGTTTAAGCCCCCGGACTTGCTGAAGATGCTGCGCCGGGAGCTGGACAGCTCCCGGAGGGAGGAGAGTTCGGAAAGCCGGGGGGGGCCAGGCTTGTCACGGCGTGCTTCCGCCTAAAGCTCGAAGGAAAGATTCGGATCGGCCTTCAGTGACCTGTTGATCATGAGTTTGCTCAGGTCATACATGATCTTGAACGGCTGGATATCGGTGATGCTGTCGACAAACCTCGCCTTGTCCAAGGCGATCCGTTCCGCCGTCTCTCCATTGGCAAGTCGATCCAGAAGTTCCCGATGGTATTTTTCTGTGGCAGCCATGGCATACTGCAGATATTCTCTGACCTTTCCGTATACGATGCAGTTGTGGCTCAGAACGGCCCGATTGGCCGGCAGGGCTGCAAGCTTGCGGATGCTGTTTACATAATCTTCCAGGGATACAAAATAATTCGGCCAGAATGCATCCTTTTCCGGGACATAAAATCCGGTGCAGTCTCCAACAACCAGGGTGCCCTCCGACCGTTCAAAAAGGCAGATGTGGCAGGGCGAATGCCCCGGCGTCTCGTAAACTTCCCAGACAACCCCTTTGCCGAGATCGATCCTGTCCCCCTCCTTCACGCTTGAATCAAGCTCAAAGTGGTAGTCGTTCAGCGAAGGCGGCAGGTCGTCTATCTCATCTTTTGCCTTCATGAGCTGGGCGATGGCCGTGTCAGCCAGGAGATAATCAAAGAACAATTCCTTCTTCTTGAAAATCTTATCGGCCACCTTGCTGCCGATCAGCTTGATATGAGGCCATATGCGCTTGAAATGAGGAATGCCGCCTATGTGATCGGCGTGTGTATGGGTCAGTGTGATATACTTGATTCTTTCCGGGCTGATTCCCAGGGTTCTTATCTGTTCAACGATGATCGGGAACGTGGGGCCTGTGCCCCCTTCGATTAACATCCCGATGTCGCCCATGGACAGGAAGGCAGGGAAAGCCGGAGTTCCCAGCTGATAAAAATTTGCGGTTAAAGAAATAGGCGGATGCTTGATCGAGCTCATTCTGAGTTTCCCTCCATTTTTAATGGAGTACTAAGCATATATTGGTGAAAAAAACAATTCACGATTGCATTACCCGTCAAAAATGACTTCTTTTCAATCAGGATGGACCGGCACAGCGATTCTTCGGTCTTTTCTGTTGCTCCCCTTATAACGTCAGGCGGATTTCAGGGGCGCCTTTACAATCCGAGCCAGAAAGCGATTCGGTAGGCAGCCATGCCCCCCAGATAGGAGATGACCAGGGTCAGAATCAAGGACAGCGCAAACCACTGCCGATCCCTCATCTCCTGCTTCATCACCGCCACGGTCGCCGCACAGGGGACAAAGAGCATCAGAACAACCAGGAAGGAGAGCCCCGATGCGGCACTGATCACCGATGGCAGCATGCGGACAAGTCCTTCGTCTCCCACTCCGTACAGGACTCCCAGTGTGGCGACGGCGTTTTCTTTCGCCACGATGCTGGTCAGCAGGGCCGTAACCATTTTCCAGTCCAGGCCAAGTGGAACCCCCAACGGTTCCAGGAGCTTTCCTCCCCGTGCCAGGAGGCTGTCTTCCAGCCGCCCTTCGGGGAGGTAGGACAACAGCCAGATCACGACAGAGACGAGAACAATCACCGTTCCCGCCTTTTTCACAAAGGCGAGGGAACGACTCCAGACTACCATGCCGATAGTTCGAGGATTGGGCTTATGGTAGAGGGGAAGTTCCATGATGAAAGGGGTTTGCTCGTCCTTGAGAAAAAGCGTTGACGCGGCCATTCCGACGACGCCCAGGACAAGGATGTTCAAGGTCAGCAGGGACCAGGAAACGAGGGCCGCCTTATGACCGAAAAGCGCGGCCGTCATGAAGGTCAGAACGGCCAGGCGCGCCGTGCAGGGGACAAAGGGGATCAGCAGAAGCGTGAGAAGCCGGGCCTTCCTGGATTCCAGAATCCTGGCGCCCATGATTGCCGGCACATTGCAGCCGAAACCCAGGCACAGGGGCATAAAGCTCTTTCCGTGCAGCCCGATGAGGTGCATGAAGCGGTCCATCACGAAGGCCGCCCGCGCCATGTAGCCGACGTCTTCAAGCAATGCCAGGACGGCAAAGAAGATGACCAGGATGGGGAGGAAGGTCAGAACCGATCCTGCTCCCCCGATTACCCCGTCAAGAACGAGTCCCTTCAGCCACAGCGGAGCAGAAACAAAAAGAGGCTCCAGGGAGCGGCCCAGGAGGATGACCGCCTCCTCCAGAAGCTTCTGCAGGGGGAATCCGACGGTGTAGGTCAGAAGAAAGATGAGGCCGAAGACGCCAAGAAGGATCGGTATCCCCCAGACGGGCCGAGTCAGGACATGATCGATCCTGTCGGTTAACAGCACTTCTTCCATTCGTTTCCGAGAGACCGCCTGGTCCGTGATCGTCTTGATCCAGCTGTAGCGGCCGTTGACCACGGCGCGCAGGGCGTCCTCGTGTTCGATCAGGAGGGCATTGATCCGTTCCCAGACGAAGGCCGGCACGCTGTCTTCCACTTTTCTGGAAATTTCTCCATCCCCCTCCATCAACTTGATGGAAACCCATTCCGGGGGGTAGGCGTCCGGGGTGGCATGCTCGCGGACCAGGTTCAGCAGCTCATGGAAGAGGTCTTCGTGATCCGGTGAGACCCCGGGAAGAACGGGTTGATAAGCCTCATTACCGTCTACCGTTGCAAGGATCTGGGCGACCAAATCGTTGATTCCTGTATTTTTTGTAGCAATCATCGGAACGACGGGTATGCCAAGGGATTTGCGGAGCTTCGCCATATTGATGCTGATTCCCGAGGATTCGGCCACATCGATCATGTTTACCGCAGCGACCACGGGAGGTCCCAGGAGAAGAAGTTCGGACAGAAGATAGAGGCTTCGTTCAAGGGAGGAAGCGTTGATCAGCAGGGCGATGATATCGGGGCGGTTTTGAAGAATGAAATCCCGGGCAACGCGCTCTTCCTCTGAAAAGGCCGTCAGGCTGTAAGTTCCGGGGAGATCGACGATGTGTATCTCCGTGTTGTCCGCTACATGGACTCCCTCTTTCTTCTCCACCGTTTTGCCGGGCCAGTTGCCCACATGCTGGGAAAGGCCGGTCAGGATATTGAAGATCGTCGATTTTCCCACGTTGGGTTGACCGGCGAGGGCCACAAGGATACGGCGCTTCTCCGAGGCGGGCGGGGGTTCCTCCCTGCTGGAGACGCTTCGGACAACGCCGATGTGGCCGACCTCGAACCATCCCAAGGCGATGCGGGCGTCCGACGCCTCGACAATGAACCGGCCGCCGGCGCTCTGCAGGACCCGGATTCGGGCATTCTGGCTGATTCCCATGCTGGCCAGCCGACTGATCAGTCTTCTTCCCCCCTTGACGGAGCGGACAATCCCTTCTTCCCCCTCCTTCAGGAAGGACAGAGGAATCAACTCTTCATCCACACGACGTCTCCTTGAATAATCTGCAAATATTCAGCGCTGAAGATCAGCGTATCTTCCATGTTTCTGCCATCTTGCTACCATACTTTGATCTGGAATTGGAATCACAGATTCAGCAGGGAGCCGTTTTTGTGCAGCCAGAGCTTCCGATCCCGGTAATCGGGAATCACCTGGGCGATCCGCTTCCAGAATACCGGGGAATGATTCTTTTCCACGAGATGCTGAAGCTCATGGACAATGACATAATCGATAATGGAGCAGGGCGCCATGATCAGGCGCCAGTTGAAAGCCAGCCGGTCCGCCGCTGAGCAGGACCCCCAGAAACTCCTTGCCGCTGTAATTCGAAAACTCCGTGGGAAGAGGCCCAGATTCCGGCTGAATTCCCCCAGCCGCTCCCCGATGTGTCTCTGGGCCTGCTCCAGGTACCAGGCGGTAAAAATCTCCCGGCCCCTTGCCGGATCGCTCCGCCCGAGAACAAAATGCCTGGAATCGAAGAGAAGCCGGCCTTCCGGGTCGGATTGTGCCGGTTCGATCCGAAGGGGATAGGCCGTTCCCATAAAGAGGAAGGTTTCCCCTTCCCGAAAGGCCCGGGGGCTCCTTTCCCCCGGCAGCCTGCCCTTCTTCCGGAGGAGATCCCTCAGCCAGTCCAGCTTGTTCAAAAAAAATTTTTCGATTTCATCCTGAGGGGTGAACAAGGGGGCCCGGATGACGATCCGGCCATCCTTGGCCACCTGGAGGCAGAGCGTCTTCCACCTTTTTCCACTCCTTAAAAGCGTATAGCTTAAGTCCATTGGATCTCCTGTGCGGGATCGACACCCCCCTTACAGCCCATGCTTTCATTCCATGTTTTATCCCGTAGCGCAAGGGGAAATCCTGAAGTGGAACTGCCTTTGCCCGGCAGGCCGTGAAGGGCGATCACAAGGAGTCCGGGAGTGTCGGAATCCGGCTGCAATCCTTAAAGATGGAGGAACAGGAGCGGTTTTTCCGTCAGGGAGATCCCCCGGTCTGGACAGGCTGTTGTTCAATTATGGTCTGAACCATTGCCGCTAAGGAACAATATTGTTCCAATTGAGGATCCGGGCCAAAGGCCGATAAGTTATTGCTTTGTAATATCAACAATATAAAATTATTTTTCTCCCTGGCACCCCCTTTGCTCTGTTCCTTCCCAAGGCGTCAAGCTCACGGAACCGCTTGTCACCGGCCGATAAAAAAACCGGTTTTTAGATCTGCGGCACTTTGAAACGATTGAAATTCTAGAGGAGGAGCTTATCATGAATGCAGGAGATACCGCCTGGGTCCTCATGTCCACGGTACTGGTTTTTGTTATGACGCCCGGCCTGGCCTTTTTCTATGGCGGGCTGGTGCGGCGGAAGAATGTTCTCTCCATTCTTATGCAGTGCTTTATTATTATGTGCGCAATCAGTCTGCAGTGGGTCCTTTATGGATATTCTCTGGCCTTTGGTCCCGATACGGGCTGGGGAATCATCGGCGGTCTGGACTGGGCGGGTCTGAAGGGGGTCGGGGGAGCTCCCAACGGGGATTATGCCGCCACCATTCCCCATCTCGTTTTTATGATCTTCCAGGCGATGTTCGCCATCATCACGCCGGCCTTGATCATCGGCGCCTTTGCGGAACGGGTGAAATTTTCTTCCTTTCTCGTACTGACGATCCTCTGGGCCACCCTGGTCTATGATCCCCTGGCCCACTGGGTCTGGAGTACGGGCGGCTGGATGAGAAAACTCGGCGCCCTTGATTTTGCGGGGGGAATCGTCGTTCATGTGAGTTCCGGAATATCCGCCCTGGTCATGGCGCTGCTGCTTGGAAAGCGGATCGGCTATGCCAGTGAACCCTTCCGGCCTCACAATCTGCCTTTCACGGTTCTGGGCGGTGCGTTGCTCTGGTTCGGCTGGTTCGGGTTCAATGCGGGAAGCGCCCTTGCCGCCAATGAGCTGGCGGCAAATGCCTTCGTAACGACCAATACGGCAACAGCTGCGGCAGGATTTGCCTGGGCCCTGATTGAATGGAGGATTCACGGCGCGCCCACCGTTCTCGGCACTGTGACGGGTGCGGTGGCGGGGCTCGTGGCCATCACCCCCGCCTGCGGCTTTGTTTCCCCCTTGAGCTCCATCGTCATCGGGGCGGCCGCCAGCGCGATCTGCTACATGGCCATTGCCGTCGTCAAGGCCAAACTGGGTTATGACGATTCCCTCGATGCCTTCGGTGTGCACGGGGTCGGCGGAGCCTGGGGCACGATCGCCACGGGACTCTTAGCGGAGAAGGCGGTCAATCCTGCCGGTGCGGACGGCCTCTTTTTCGGCGGCGTCCATCAATTTCTCGTCCAGATCGCGCTTGTGGGGGTTACCGTTCTTTACGCCGCGGTCGTCACCTTTGTTCTCTTCAAGGTCATCGACGCCCTGCTGGGCATGAAAGTGGACAAGAAGAGTGAAATCCTGGGGCTCGATCTGAGCCAGCAGTGCGAATCGGCCTACACGGTCGTAGATTGAGGAGAAAAACCATGAAATTGATTGTGGCCATTATCCAGCCCCACAAGCTGGAGGAAGTGAAAGGTGCTCTGGAAGCCGTGAACGTGAACCTCATGACCGTTTCCAATGTTCTTGGTCAGGGGCGCCAGAAAGGATATACGGAGGTGTACCGGGGAATGCGCGAGGCCGGCGGCCTGCTGAGGAAGGTGAGGCTGGACATCGCCGTCAGCGAGGATTTTGTGGAAAAGACCATTCAGGCCATCGTTAAAGGCGCCCACACCGGAGAGACCGGCGACGGGAAGATCTTTGTCCTGGACCTGCAGGAGTGCGTCCGGATCGGCACCGGGGAGCGGGGACCCGCAGCCATCGGTTAAAAATTCATGGATGCCGCAGATTTCTCATCTCTTGCATCCGATTTCACCAGGAACCCCGAATCCGCCGGCCTCTGAGGCAATTCGGGGCCATTCTTGTTCAAGAGGAGCGGCTCCACTTTTACATCATGCCGTATTTTTTCAGCTTCTGGTGAAGGGTCCGCCGGGTGATGCCCAGCCGCCGTGACGCCTCGCTCTTGTTGCCGCCGGTTTCGTCCAGGGTTTTCAGAATGGTTGCCTTCTCCACGCTTTCAAGGGAGGACTCCCCGGCTGCGGCCCCGTGTTTCTCTTCGCCGGGGCCGTTTTCCATGAGAACGGGAGAGAGGTCAGGCTCGTCGAGATAGTCCGACCGGGAAAGAACCACCCCGCGCTCAACGGTATTCATCAGTTCCCGCACATTGCCGGGCCAGGGGTAGCGGAGCATCCGGTCCAGGGAGCGAGGGGTGAATCCCTTGATCTCCTTGCGGTTTTTCTTGGCGAATTCCTTCAGAAAGTGGACGGCCAGAAGGGGGATGTCCTCCTTGCGCTCGCGCAGGGGCGGAACCTGGAGGGTTACCACATTGAGCCGGTAGTAGAGGTCTTCCCGGAAGCGTCCTGCGGCGATTTCCCGGACAAGGTCCCGGTTGGTGGCGGTAATGACCCGCACGTCGATGGGGATCACCTCCTCACCGCCGACCCGGGTGATTTCCCGTTCCTGGAGAACCCGAAGGAGCTTCACCTGCATGGCCAGGGACATCTCACTCACCTCATCGAGCAGGATGGTCCCGCCGTTGGCCTGGCGGAACTTTCCCTCCCTGCGGCGGTCGGCTCCGGTAAAGGAGCCCTTTTCATGTCCGAAGAGCTCCGATTCCAGCAGTGTTTCCGTAATGGCTGCGCAGTTGATCTTGACGAAGGGCCCCTCTTTCCGCAGGCTGTTGTAATGGACGGCGGCTGCGATAATCTCCTTCCCGGTCCCTGATTCGCCGGTGATGAGAACCGTCGCCTCAGACGGGGCCACCTGGGCCGCCAGGTCGAGGAGCCTGGTCATGGCCTCGCTGCGGCCGATGACATTGCGCCGGTCAAAGCGGAGTCCCAGGCGTTCCTTCAGGAGAAGATTTTCTTCCTTCAGGTGCGTGTGCTCCAGCCCCCGCTCCAGGACAAGCCTCAGTTCGTCGAAGTCCAGAGGCTTGGTCAGGTAATCGTAGGCCCCCTTCTTGAGAGCCTCTACGGCGGTCTCCACCGAGGCATAGGCCGTCATGAGGATAATGGGGATGGCCGGGTTGAGCCTGTGGATTTCCTCGAGGGCCTCGATTCCCGAGATCCTTACCATCCGGATATCCATGAGAACCAGGTCAACAGGGTGCCGATGGACGGCTTCAATGGCTGTTGCCCCGTCATCGGCTTCGGAAACGGCATATCCCCAGCCGGAAATCAGGGTCCTGAGCATGGTCCGGTGGGCAAAATCATCATCAACCACTAGAATTTCAATGTTCTTTTTCATGAAGACAACTCCATTTCGATAGGTTCGGACGAAGCCTCTCGACGGGGAAGAAGGACGGAAAATACCGTTCCCCTCCCAGGTTCACTGGAGACAAGGATCTCTCCGCCGTGAGCCTCGACGATTCGCTGGGCGATGGGCAATCCAAGGCCGGTTCCAGAAGGGCGGGTCGTGAAATACGGATCGAAGATCCGCCCCAGTTCCTCTTTGCCGATTCCCGTTCCCGTGTCGGAAATGTCCACCCGAACGGTTCGATCGCCAGACTGGGTGACCCTGAGGGAAAGCGTTCCGCCCTTTTCCATGGCGTTGAGAGCGTTGAGGGTCAGATTAAGAAAGACCTGAGTCATTCGGTCGCTGTCCAGAAGAAGATCGGGGACCATGCGGCCGAAATCGACTTCAAGGGACACGCCCTTTTCCAAAGCCTGGATTTCTATCATTTTCATGGCATGTCGGAGAATCGGTTCAATGGCCGCCTCCTTCCGGTTCAGGATCAGGGGGCGGGAAAATTCCAGAAGCTGGCCGATCACCCGGTTCAGCCGCTCCACCTCCTGGATCATGATGTCCGTCACCTGGAGATCCTCGGGATTGTCCCGGTAGCGCTCCCGGAGGTAAGTGGCAAATCCTTTGATGGAGCTCAGGGGGTTCCGGATTTCGTGGGCCACGCCGGAAGCCAGGCTGCCGATGGCCGCGAGACGCCGGTTGCGCTCCAATTCCCTCTTGAGGTGCTGCACCTCCGTCAGATCCCGGAAGAGGATGACATATCCGAAAAAATTCCCTTCGTCATCCTGGAGCCTTGTGGCGATGATGGACAGGGGGATCGTCCGTTCCCTGCTCACCGGGCAATCGGTTTCCTTTTCCAGGATCTGCTGAGTCGCGCCGAGGCCTTCGGTCGTTTCTGTAATGATTTCCGGCAGGGTCTCCTCGGATGTTCGCCCCAGAACGTCCCCGGCCGGCAGCCCGAAAAGGGCTTCCGCCGTCTCGTTGAAAGCAATGATCCTTTTTCCGGGGTCCATGGCCACAAGCCCGATGGGCATGTGATTCACCAGGCTGTCGGAGAAAGCCCTGGCCCGGGAAAGGGAGCCGCGCACCGACCGGTACCCCTGCGCCAGGAAAAGGGAAACCATTCCGGCAAAGCCGATGAGAAGCAGCGATAAGCCGGTTATGACGGCATTCCGGGTGTCCTGTTCCCGGGCTGCCAGAACGGGGCCCATGTCCAGCCCGACAAAGATCACATAGTTGCGGGGCTGGCCGGCATTTTCCCGGGTCCTGTCGTCAGCGCCCCTGCTGTCCGGAAGATCCGCCTGCTTCTGGAATCCAGGGAAAGGGCTTCCCGGGGAAGAAAAACCCCGGTACACCTCAAAGGTATGGGCGCCCTGGTCATCGGTGATCCGGCGCCAGGCGGCCGAAGTGCGTCGGGCGGCCGCCCTGAGATCCAGGTTCCAGCCGTATATCTCTCCCACCATGGAAGGATCGCTGTCCGCCACGATGACCCCCTGCGTATCAGCGATAATGAGATAAACCACCCCCGGCTGGCGGGCCGTTTCGATCAGCAGCTTCTGAAGCTGGACACTGCCCCACTCAAGGCCGGCCCCCGTTCTGGCGCCCGCCTCGAAGGAGCGTATCAGGGCTTCTCCCTTTTCAATCAGCAGGCGGGTGGTGAGTTCGTTCTCCCGGTGGATATTCCCCAGGGTG
>Ga0265295_1003689_pt1 | contig 21835 bp, 17 predicted proteins | sample Munlansysbiofilm_FD_192503 | JGI IMG/M metagenome (GOLD analysis project Ga0265295, IMG submission 192503) | Leachate microbial communities from a municipal landfill in Southern Ontario, Canada - Methane capture system biofilm | ecosystem: Engineered > Solid waste > Landfill > Unclassified ...
CAGAAAGGTATCAACACACACTTGAGTAGATGAATTCAAATCGAAAATGAATTAGTTATGTCAAAGAACTAGTATTCTCAATGGCTTACGTTGTTATTATATTTTTCAACCGGACAGTAGTGAAGTTAATTATTAATGTAATTCTGATGCTTATAGCGCGGTACAAGCTGTTTGGTTAGTTTAACTTCCTGCTGTAGCTTTCTCCCGCTTAGTTGGTGCTGGCTTTAGTTGTGCACTTATCATTTACCACCGCCTTTTGCTCAATAGCAACTGGCACTGTAAGGTTTAAGGTGTATAATGTTTTAGATGTAAGGCTCATTAAATGCTTCCAGAGGAATGCAGATGAAGAGGTCGGACAATTATTCAAACTTAGGTGTGGTTGTTGCGGTGCGTGGCAGTGTAGTAGATGTGCGCTTTGACCAGAAGTTACCCCCGATTCACTCGCTGTTGCGTGCTGGTCGTGATGACCAAATCATCATCGAAGTTTTATCCCAACGCAGTGCGCGTCAGGTGCGTGGTATTGCTCTTACCCCGACACAGGGTCTGGCGCGCGGCATGCAGGTCAAAGATACCGGCGGGCCATTAATGGCACCGATTGGTCACGGGATACTGTCGCACATGTTTGATGTTTTCGGTAACGTTATCGACCGCCAAGCAGAGCTAACTGATGTTGAATGGCGGTCAGTACATCGCGCACCGCCTCCCTTGGAACGTCGTTCCACTACCTCGGAAATATTTGAGACCGGCATCAAGATCATCGACCTGTTGATGCCGCTGGAGCGTGGTGGCAAGGCGGGACTTTTCGGCGGCGCTGGCGTGGGTAAAACCGTGCTGCTCACCGAGATGATTCACAATATGATCGGCCATCAAGATGGGGTAAGTATCTTTTGTGGTATTGGTGAACGCTGCCGCGAAGGAGAAGAGCTGTATCGCGAGATGCAGGATGCTGGCGTCTTGCCAAACATGGTGTTGCTCTTCGGCCAGATGAATGAGCCGCCTGGTGCTCGTTTTCGCGTGGGGCACGCTGCTCTGACCATGGCGGAATATTTTCGCGATGATGAGAACCGTGACGTGCTGCTACTAGTTGACAATATCTTCCGTTTTATCCAGGCCGGATCAGAAGTGTCGGGTTTGATGGGGCAGATGCCATCGCGGCTCGGTTATCAACCGACTATGGGTACGGAACTGTCGGGGCTAGAGGAGCGCATTGCCAATACCGACAGCGGAGCTATCACCTCTATTCAAGCTGTTTATGTGCCCGCTGACGACTTTACCGACCCAGCGGCGGTGCACACCTTCTCGCATCTCTCGGCATCTATTGTTCTGTCACGTAGACGAGCTAGTGAAGGGATGTATCCTGCTATCGATCCACTGCAATCAAATTCACGTATGGCCACACCCGGCATTGTCGGTGAACGCCACTACAACCTAGCCCAGCAAATTCGCCAAACCCTGGCTCAATATGGGCAACTCAAAGATATTATCGCCATGCTTGGCTTAGAACAGCTCTCTGCTGATGATCGCAATGTGGTTGCCCGCGCGCGTAGATTGGAGCGCTTTCTGACCCAACCATTTTTCACTACCGAACAGTTCACTGGACTGGCAGGCAAGCTGGTCAGTTTGGAGGATGCGCTGGATGGCTGTGAGCGCATTCTTAACGATGAATTTAAGGATTTTCCCGAGAGCGCTCTCTACATGATTGGCACTATTGATGAGGCTCAAGAACGAGTAAAAAAAACGCCGCAGGCACAACCGGAGGAGCACCATGTCTAGTTTGCCGCCCAAGCTAATGAATCTTAAAGTATTGCTTCCGTTTCGAATTTTTACTCAGGAGAGCGCTGTGACGCGCATCGTAGCGGAGACGCAGCATGGCTCATTTGGTCTACTGCCGCAGCGCCTAGACTGTGTAGCTGCACTGGTGCCAGGTATTCTCACTTTTGAAACTACTAACGCCCAAGAGATCTTTCTGGCGGTGGATGAGGGAGTGCTGGTCAAGAGTGGCCCCAACGTGCTGGTTTCGGTGCGCCGAGCGCTGCTGGGTGCTGATCTTCAGCAATTGCGCGCTACAGTCGAGCAGGAGTATCTAGCGCTAAACGAGCAGGAGCAGAATGTGCGCTCAGTCATGGCAAAATTGGAAAGTGGTTTTCTCCAGCGTTTTGCGAGTTTTCAAAATGAATAGAGACGGGGTAGAGAAACCTAGAGCCGTAGAGCCGAATCTGGCTGAGCAGATTGGCAACAAGGCGGCGCGTAAAATCAGGGCGCGGCGTAATCACAGCCAGGGGGTGTGGTTTGGCTTGGGGATGATGGGGCTGATCGGCTGGTCGGTAACCGTGCCAACGTTGCTGGGGGCAGCACTGGGAATTTGGCTGGATAATCACCATCCCGGCAACCGCTCTTGGACGCTGGCACTACTGGTAGCAGGATTGGCCATCGGTTGTATGAATGCCTGGTTGTGGGTCGCCAAGGAGGATAAAGCTATGCACGATGAACAGGAGAGAGGTAATGAGTGAAACACTGGTGCTGGTGCTGGCGTTTAGCGCCGGTGCTGTACTCGGAGCGTTTTTTTACGCTGGACTGTGGTGGACGGTGCGCAAAGGGCTGACATCATCACGACCAGCACTGTGGTTTATGGGCAGTATGTTGGTGCGTACTGTGGTCACAATTACAGGTTTTTATCTGGTGGCAGACGGCCAACTGCTGCGCATGGGGCTCTGTCTGTTGGGCTTTATCCTAGCGCGTCCAGTGGTGACGCGGCTGACAAAGCCGGCTGAAACAAATTCTCGGCGAGGTCAATCATGCATCTGACTCCTGACGCAATAATTTTTTGGCAACACGGCTTTATTAAATGTAACGCTACAATTGTGTATACCTGGGCAGTGATGCTGGTGCTGGCTATTGGCGCTAAACTGATCACTAGCAAACTCTCCACAGATATGCGCCGTTCGCGCTGGCAGAATTTGTTGGAGATCATAGTAACCGCTATTCTCAAGCAGATAGAGGAGGTAGGACTGCGCCATCCACATAGATATCTTGCGTTTTTGGGTACGCTATTTTTGTTTGTCGCCGCTACCAGCTTGGCAACAGTTATCCCTGGGTTTGAACCGCCGACTGGTTCCCTCTCTACTACTGCAGCTCTTGCCTTATGCGTTTTTGTGGCCGTCCCTGTCTTCGGCATTATCGAACAGGGGGTGCACGGCTATCTTAAATCCTATGTAGAGCCGACGTTGATAATGCTCCCCTTCAATATTATAAGCGAGCTGTCGCGCACTCTGGCTCTCGCCGTAAGACTATTTGGCAACATGATGAGCGGGGCGATGATTATTGCTATTTTGCTGACAATTACCCCCTTTATATTCCCCGTCATTATGAACCTGCTCGGCCTGCTGACCGGCATGGTGCAGGCCTATATTTTTACTATTCTGGCTGCGGTCTACATCGCCGCCGCCACCCGTTCTAGCAAAGTAGGGGATGTTTCCACAGCAAACTCTACGACAGCGTAACCAAGGAGACACTATGGAAAGCATGACGATTATCGCGGTAGCATCAATTGTTATCGCCGGCATTACTACCGGCATTGGTTGTTTAGCTCCGGCCTTGGCAGAAGGTCGGGCGGTCTCTACAGCACTCTCCTCCTTAGCGCAGCAACCAGACGCCTCCGCCACTATAACCAGGACTCTGTTTGTCGGGCTGGCTATGATCGAATCTACCGCTATCTACTGCTTTGTGGTTTCGATGATTCTGCTCTTTGCTAACCCATTTTGGAACTACATCATCGCCTTGACGGCAGGGAAATAGGTTATGTTAATCGACTGGTTTACCGTCGCCGCTCAAGTCGTTAATTTCATTATCCTGATATGGTTGATGAAACGTTTTCTATATAAGCCGATTTTGCATGCCATCGACGCGCGCGAGAAGATCATTGCCGCGCAATTAGCGGATGCCGAGGCGGCAAAGGCTGAAGCTAAAAGCGAGCGTGACGAGTTTCAGCGCAAAAATGCGCAGTTTGACGGACAACGTAACGCTATGTTGAGTGAGGCAACTGTTGCTGCGCAAGCCGAAGGCCAGCGGCTGATGGAACAGGCACGCAGCGCAGCCAATGCTATGAGCGCTAAGCATCAGGAGGCACTACGTAGTGATGCCGAAGCTCTCAATAAAACTATTATGTTGCGCACTGGTCAGGAAGTCTTTGCCATTGCGCGCAAGGCTCTGAACGATCTAGCCGGAGTGACGTTGGAGGAGCGCATGTGCGCGGTATTCATCAGCCGTGTACACCAGTTAGATAATGCAGCAAAGAGTAGCCTTGCTGAGGCTATTACTACAGCGTCCGACCCTGTTGCCCTGCGCACGGTGTTTGAGCTGGAGCCGGAGCAGCGCGAAATAGTTCAAAAAGCGCTTAACGAAATTTTTGCCACAGATGTTCACATTAGCTTTGAGACCGCCACAGAACAGGTGTGCGGTATTGAACTTGTCGCCAATGGCCAAAAAGTTGCTTGGAGTATTAGTGAGTATCTAGTAACGCTACAGCAGGAGGTAGAGGAGCTTTTGCAAGTTAAACAGGAGCGCCAAGAGAATGATCAAGACAATGGCCAAGCTAAAACTGACTAGGCGGCCAACACTAGGATATTAAAATGACAATGAACAGTGAACCGGAGAGCCTCCAGCGCGTTTTTGAGCATACCTTCACTGTGCTGAGTCAAACGCGGCAAGCATTTACGCCACGGTTGATGCCGCATGAAGTGGGGACGATTACCGCTATCTCCACCGGTATTGCCACCGTTTCTGGTCTTCAAGGTGTCGGCTTTGAGGAGCTAATCATCTTTTCTGGCGATGTGCATGGCATTGCCTTCAATGTTGACGAGGATGAAATTGGCGTCGTGCTGCTGGGCAATTTTGCTCATCTGCAAGCTGGTGATGAAGCTCTGCGCACCGGCCGAGTTATGGACGTGGCGGTGGGGGATGGCCTGCTGGGACGCATCATCAATCCGCTTGGCCGAGCACTAGACGACAATGGCCCCGTGGTATCTAGCGCCCGTTTGCCCATTGAACGCCCAGCGCCTCAGATTATGGATCGTGCTCCCGTTACGGTGCCGCTCCAGACTGGCCTGAAGGTTATTGATGCACTTATCCCTATAGGGCGCGGTCAGCGCGAATTGATCTTGGGCGATCGTCAAACCGGCAAAACCGCCATTGCTATAGATACTATTCTTAATCAGCAGGGGCAGGATGTTGTGTGTATCTACTGCGCCATTGGCCAACGTGCTTCGTCGGTAGCAAAATCTGTGGCTGTACTGCGCGAGAAGGGCGCTATGGAGTACAGTGTCGTGGTTGTTACCGAGGGTGATGACCCGCCTGGCCTAGCCTATATCGCGCCATACGCTGCCACCAGTATCGCTGAATATTTTATGGAAGCAGGGCGCGATGTGCTGATTGTCTATGACGATCTAACCCAGCACGCCCGCGCCTATCGTGAGTTGTCGCTGCTGTTGCGTCGTCCGCCCGGACGCGAAGCCTTCCCTGGGGATATTTTCTACATCCATTCGCGCCTCTTGGAACGCGCTACGCATCTCGGTAAGGAGCTCGGTGGTGGCTCACTTACCGCGCTGCCGATCATTGAGACTCAGGCACAGAACATCTCTGCCTATATCCCGACCAATCTGATCTCAATTACCGATGGGCAAATATATCTGTCACCGGCGCTGTTTGAATTAGGGGTGCTGCCTGCGGTAGACGTGGGCAAATCTGTTTCGCGGGTTGGCGGTAAGGCACAATGGGCTACCTATCGTGCAGCAGCTGGCGATCTTAAACTGGCCTATGCTCAGTTCGAGGAGCTGGAAACCTTTGCCCGTTTTGGAGCTAGGCTGGATGAAGAGACCAAAAAAATCATCGACCATGGCCGGCGTATTCGCGCCTGTCTCAAACAACCGGATCTGTCGCCGGTTTCTGTACCTGCGCAAATTACCATTCTGCTCGCCTTGACTGCTGGGCTGTTCGATGCACTACCGCTTCAGAGTATGCCCGCTGCCGAGCGGGCTGTAACCGCAGCCGCTGCAACTATTCCGCCTGAGATTGTTGCTAGGTTTGCTAGCGCGAATAAGTTGAGCGCAGCAGATAGCGAAACGATGCTAGAGATAGCTCGGCAAGCCCTCGAAGATTTTCAGGCTAACGCATGAGCGACACTACTGCCAGTCTGCTGCACAAGATCAGCAGTGCTAAAGATCTCCAGTCGGTGGTGCGCACGATGAAGGCGCTGGCGGCCTCCAATATTGGTCAATATGAGCAGTCGGTGAGCGCTTTGGGCGACTACTACCGCACTCTGGAGTTGGGGTTGGGGGCATGCTTTAGAGCCACCTGCGCTGATGGCGTTAACGCGATAGAGACTGCGCCTGTGCACAGCACTTCTGCAGCCAAAGCTGTAGTTGGTGCCATCGTGTTTGGCTCTGATCAGGGGCTGGTGGGGCAGTTTAATGACGTGGTGGTCGATCATGCCATCAAAACCCTGAACACTCTCTCTAGCACTCCCCAAGTTTGGGCGGTGGGCGAGAGGGTGCATACGCGCCTAGATGGTTCTGATCTGCAGGTGCAGGGGGTGTTCAGTGTGCCGAACTCGGTGCAGGCTATTACCCCGCTGGTAGGACAGTTACTGGTGGAGAGCGAGGCACGACATAATCGAGTCGAAGTAGACCAACTATATCTATTTTATAACCGTCCTGCAGCTGGAGCTGTATATGAACCGGTAACGCGGCGCTTGTTGCCTTTGGATGCAACTTGGCAACACAATTTAGCCGCAAATCCCTGGCCGACAATTAACCTGCCCGAGGTTATGGGGAGTAGAGATGATACCCTCGGTGCGCTTATCCGTGAGTACCTTTTTGTATCGCTGTTTATGGCCTGTGCCGAATCTCTAGCGAGCGAAAACGCCAGCCGTCTAGCTGCTATGCAACGTGCCGATAAAAACATTGACGAACTGCTGGAGGATCTGGGCGGAGCATTTCAACGCCTGCGCCAAAGCAGCATTGATGAAGAGCTGTTTGATGTTATCTCGGGGTTTGAATCCTTAGGGTTGAAGAAAACTTGAAATATTCTATTATATTATCCGGTTAAGCCCAATATGCAGTTGGCGCATTAAATTCTTTTGTCCGCAAAAAGAGGGGTACAGGATGTCCCTGTTATATAGTAGAATCTATTAGGAGTACTCATGGTAAAAATGTTGTGGTGTAGGGAGTAGGCAATGAGGGTACCAGCACCAAAAAAATACTATCAGCACTTAATGAGCATGCTGTGTCAGCTAATGCTAATCAGTTCCATAGCTGGGTGTGTCTCTATGGCTCCGAAATATGAACGGCCGCCGCTGCCCGTAGCGGCCACCTTTCCGAACTATACAGATAATTCAGCCTCGTTGTCCACGCCAGATGGCGCTGCAATGGCAGTGGCTAGCTCTGCCGATAACTCGTCTGCCGCTGCGATTCAATGGCAGGAGTATTTTGTCGATCAACAATTGCAGAAACTGATCACTACGGCTTTGCACAACAACCGTGATTTGCGCAGCACCCTGTCGCGTGTGGAGGCGGCGCGCGCGCTTTACGGCATTCAACGTGCCGAGCAGTTCCCAACAGTTGCTGTCGGTGCGGATGGTACGCGTTCACGTGTCCCTAGTGATTTGAGTATTACTGGCTATCCACTGGTTAGCGGGGAGTATCAGGTTGGCTTGGGCGTGAGTTCCTGGGAACTCGACCTGTGGGGGCGCGTACGCAGTCTCAAGGAGGCAGCGCTAGAAAAATATCTGGCCACTGACGCAGCCAGGCGTGCGGTAACCGTTAATCTGATCGCGCAGGTGGCCAATAGTTATCTGACCCTGCGCGAACTGGATGAACGCCTAACATTGGCTCGGCAAACTATAGATAGCCGGCAGGAGTCGTTACGCATCTTTCGCCGCCGGGTCGAAGTTGGTTCTACCTCAAGTTTAGATTTGCTGCAGGTCGAGACTCTGTGGCAGCAGGCGAAAGCTTTAGGCGCGCAACTTGAACAGGCGCGGGCGCTCCAATTACATGCTTTGACACTGCTAATCGGTGCGCCAGTGGATTTAAGCCCGCAGACGGTAGATTTTAATGCTGATGAAGTATTTAGCGAGTTGCGTGTCGGTCTGCCGTCCGATCTGCTACTGCAGCGCCCCGACATTGTGGCCGCTGAGCACCAACTGAAGGCTGCCAACGCTGATATCGGTGCAGCGCGAGCGCTGTTTTTTCCGAAAATCGCCTTGACCGGTTCGCTGGGTACGGCCAGTGCTGAGCTCGATGGGGTATTCGCCCCCGGCAGTATGGCGTGGAGTCTGGGCAGCAATGTGGCGCTGCCAATCTTTGACGCTGGGCGCAATCGCAGTAATCTGCAACTGAGCGCAGCGCAACGTAACCAAGCGCTAGCCCAGTATGAAAAGGCTATTCAGAGCGCCTTTCGCGATGTCTCCGATGCTCTGTCAAATCGCCATTGGTTGACCGATCAGGTGCAGACTCTTCAGGCAATGCGGGCAGCACAGGCTGAACGAGCGCGGCTGGCCAAGATGCGTTACGACAATGGCGCTGCTGCCTTTCTCGAGGTGCTGGATGCGCAGCGTGATCTTCTGGGGGTAGAGCAGCAACTGGTGCAGACACGCCGCGCTCTACTCTCCAGCCATGTCAATCTGTATGCAGCGTTGGGTGGCGGGGCACAACATCTCGACGCTGATGAGGCTATTAAGTAATAACAACTATGGCAAACCTGTAGTAGAGCAAAACAAGGAAACTTATATGAACACTTCATCCACTTCTGACACAATCACACCATCAACATCTTCGGGGGCGACTCCGCCAGGGGATAAACAGGCTAATGCCATGGGAGCGCCGCCACCGCAGCGCACCGCAAAGGTGCCCAAACAGAAGTTTTCGTTTAAAAAAGCGGGCGGCGTTATCTTGGCATTAGTCGCTGTTGTGGCTGTAGCTTTTTTTGCTTGGATAAATTTGCATCATAACGGCCCTGGGCCAGGTTTTGTCAGTGGTAATGGGCGTATAGAGGCCACTGAAATCGATGTCGCTACTAAGTTTGCAGGCCGGATAGAGAGCATATTGGTCAAGGAGGGCGACTTTGTAAAGGCGGGACAGGTGCTCGCCAAAATGCAAATTCAGACGCTGGAAGCACAGCGTGATGAAGCCCAGGCCCAGTATCAACGGGCAGTCAGTGCTGTGGCTACCGCCGAGGCTCAGGTTGTGGCACGAAAAAGTGATACTCTGGCCGCGCAAGCACTGGTTGCACAACGGGAAAGCGAATTAGATGCGGCTAAAAGGAGGTTGGCGCGCTCGGAAACCTTGGCACGGGAAGGTGCCTCATCAGAGCAGGAGTTGGATGATGACCGCGCACGCATGCACAGCGCTCAAGCTGCACTGCGTGCTACCAAGGCGCAGGTAACTGCGACGCAGGCAGCGGTTTCTGCGGCCATGTCTCAGGTGGCTGGAATGCGTGCTAGCGTCACTGCTGCAGCTGCCACTATTGCGCGTATCGAAGCCGATATTACCGATAGCGCTCTTGTTGCTCCGCGTGCCGGTCGCGTGCAGTACCGCATCGCCCAGCCCGGTGAGGTAGTAGCCAGCGGCGGCAAAGTGCTTAATTTGGTGGATATTGCTGATGTGTATTTAACCTTTTTCATGCCCGAAGCAATCGCGGGTAAATTGGCGATGGGTAGCGATGTGCATATCGTGCTCGATGCTGCACCACAGTATGTGATCCCCGCCAAGGTGACATTTGTAGCCAGTACTGCCCAGTTCACCCCGAAGACGGTGGAGACAGCCAGCGAGCGCCAGAAGCTCATGTTTAGAGTCAAGGCGCAGATCGATCCTGAACTGTTACTCAAATATCTAAAACAGGTGAAAACCGGATTACCCGGTATGGCGTGGATAAAGCTAGATGCACAGGCGCAGTGGCCAGATGAACTCAAGGTGAAAATTCCGTGATGAGTGCTGACGACGGCACCAGTGTTCCAGTAGCAAGCCTTGCCGATGTTAGCCTACACTATAGCAAGGTACTGGCACTCGATGACATTACTCTGGATATTCCCGCTGGACAGATGGTGGGGCTGATCGGTCCCGATGGTGTAGGTAAATCCAGCCTGCTGGCGCTCTTGGCTGGGGCGCGTGCTGTGCAAACTGGCACAGTTAAGGTGCTGGCTGGCGACATGGCAAGCCGCAATCATCGCAACGCTGTGTGCCCACGTATCGCCTATATGCCTCAGGGTTTGGGGCGCAACCTCTATCCCACGCTGTCGGTGGAGGAGAACCTGCAGTTTTTCGGTCGCCTATTCGGTCACGATGCTAGCGAGCGCCGTCGCCGGATCGACAAGTTGACTGCCGGTACGGGGTTGAAGCCATTCTTGTTGCGTCCGGTGAATAAGCTATCGGGCGGTATGAAGCAAAAACTGGGTCTCTGTTGTGCCTTGATCCACGATCCCGACCTGTTGATCCTCGACGAACCTACCACTGGGGTCGATCCGCTCTCGCGCAGCCAATTTTGGGATTTAATCAGCCATATCCGCAGCGAACGCCAGGGCATGAGCGTAATGGTTGCCACTGCCTACATGGAAGAGGCCGATCGCTTTGACTGGCTGGTGGCTATGGATGCTGGCAAAGTGCTAGCGTGCGGTACCCCGGCGCAGCTGCATGAACACACTAAAACTACCTCCCTCGAAGAGGCCTTTATTGCGTTGTTGCCTGAGGAGAAGCGGCGTGGTCATCAGGTTATAGAGGTGCCTAGTTTTCCGGAAGGTAGTGCAGCGGATATTGCCATCGAAGCGCAGGGGTTGACCATGCGCTTTGGTGACTTTGTTGCGGTAAATAATGTAAATTTTAGCATTAGGCGCGGCGAAATATTTGGCTTTTTAGGCTCCAACGGCTGCGGCAAGTCGACAACAATGAAGATGCTTACGGGTCTATTGCCTGCCAGCGCAGGCCAGGCCTGGCTCTTCGGTAAGCTGGTTAATACCAGTGATATCGCTACGCGCAGCCGTGTCGGTTATATGTCGCAATCTTTTTCACTCTATGGCGAACTGACAGTGCGTCAGAACCTAGTGCTACATGCACGGTTGTTCCATCTGTCCGAAACTGAAATTCCGGCGCGTGTAGATGAGATGGTAGCGCGTTTTGGTTTAGAAGATGTTGTGGAGATTCTGCCGGAAAGCATGCCGCTGGGGATGCGTCAGCGCCTATCACTGGCGGTGGCGATGATCCATAGACCAGAGATGCTTATTCTGGATGAACCGACCTCGGGTGTGGATCCGATCGCTCGCGATGTGTTTTGGCGGTTAATGATAGATCTGGCTCGTAACGATCAGGTGACCATCTTCATCTCCACCCATTTTATGAACGAGGCTGCGCGCTGTGATCGCATTTCGCTGATGCATGCCGGTCAGGTGTTGGTGACTGACACTCCGGCAAATCTGGTGCACCAGCGCGGCACAGCAACGCTGGAAGATGCCTTTATCTCCTATCTGGAGGAGGCTGCGGTAGAGGATGCACCGGATGCTCCAGCAGACTCAGTGCTGGTTGCTGGCACAGCAACGGCTGCAGACTCAGCTGCAGCTGGGACAAAAACTATAGCTGTGCTACCAAGCCACAGCTACTTTAATGTAGCTCGTGCTTGGAGCTATACCCTGCGCGAGACGCTGGAGCTGAAACGCGATCCACTGCGCGCCACACTAGCACTCTTGGGTACGGCTATCCTGATGTTTATCATCGGCTATGGCATCAATCTGGACGTGGAAAATCTCTCTTATGCGGTGTTGGATCGGGATCAGAGCGGATTGAGTCAGAATTACACCCTTAACCTCCTTGGTTCGCGCTACTTTATTGAAAAACCGCCCATCAGCGACTATGCCGATCTTGACCGTCGTATGCGTAGCGGTGAACTGTCGCTGGCCGTTGAAATTCCGCCCAATTTTGGTCGTGATATCCAGCGCGGTACTCCGGTGCAGGTTGGTGCTTGGGTAGATGGAGCTATGCCCACGCGTGCGGAAACGGTGAGCGGCTATGTGCAGGCGATCCATCAGACCTGGCTGGCCGATATGGCCAAGCATCGCCTCGGCATACCTCTGAGCGCCGCTAGCACTATCGAGACGCGCTATCGTTACAATCCCGATGTGAAAAGTTTACCCGCTATGGTGCCAGCGGTAATTCCTCTGCTGTTGATGATGATTCCAGCCATGCTGACGGCGTTGGCGGTGGTACGCGAGAAGGAGATGGGCTCCATTATCAATCTCTATGTTACGCCGGTTACGCGCAGCGAATTTCTCTTTGGTAAGCAGTTACCCTACATCGTGCTGGCAATGTTCAATTTTTTTCTGATGACGCTATTGGCTATCACGGTGTTTGGGGTGCCGGTCAAAGGCAGTTTTGCTACCCTAACACTAGCGGCGCTAATCTTTGTGGTCAGCTCTACCGGTTTTGGTCTGTTGGCATCTACCTTCACCAATAGCCAAATTTCGGCCATGTTTGTGACGATGATCGGTACCCTTATCCCCTGCGTACAGTTTGCTGGCTTGCTCAACCCAGTCTCCTCACTGGACGGCATGGGCGCTTTTATCGGTCGTCTCTATCCGGCTACCCATTTTTTGACTATAAGTCGCGGGGTGTTTAGCAAGGCTCTGGATATTACTGGCCTGATTTCGTCGTTTTGGCCTCTGGTGGTTGCTGCGCCGATTATTTGCGGTTTGGCCATAGTGCTGTTGAAAAAGCAGGAGTCCTGAACATGCGATCTTTCCTCTTTACCGTATATCGCCTGGGTATCAAAGAGTTGTGGAGCTTGGTGCGGGACCCCATCATGTTGGTGCTGATCGTCTATACCTTCTCTGTATCTATCTACGTTGCCGCTACAGTAATGCCCGAGAGTCTGCACAAAGCGCCAATCGCTATTGTTGATGAGGATGGCTCCCAGCTTTCTGCACGGATTGTGTCGAGTTTTTATCTGCCGCATTTCAATCCACCGCAGATGATCACCTTGGCCGAGGGCGATGCAGGTATGGACAGTGGTGACTACACCTTTGTGCTCGATATCCCGCCCAACTTTCAGCGCGATGTGCTGGCCGGGCGCGCACCAACGGCGCAACTTAATGTAGATGCCACGCGCATGACCCAGGCTTTCACTGGCAGCGGCTACATTCAGCAGATTGTCTCCGGCGAGGTGAGCGAATTTTTACAACGTCACCGCGATGCCAGTGTATCGCCAGTTGATTTGGTGCTGCGCATGCGCTTTAACCCCAATCTGGAACAGGCTTGGTTTGGTTCGCTGATGGAGATCATCAATAATGTGACCATGCTCTCCATCATTCTGACTGGGGCGGCTCTGATCCGCGAACGCGAACATGGTACGATTGAGCATCTGTTAGTAATGCCGGTTACGCCGGGCGAAATCATGCTGGCTAAGGTGTGGTCAATGGGCTTGGTCGTGCTGCTGGCGGCGTTGGCGGCGTTGCTCTTTGTGGTGCAGGGGCTACTTCAGGTGCCAGTGCATGGGGCAATAGGCCTGTTCATGCTGGCCACAGCGCTGCACCTGTTCGCCACTACCTCAATGGGTATCTTTATGGCGACGGTGGCGCGTTCTATGCCGCAGTTCGGTATGCTGGTGGTGCTGGTGTTGTTGCCACTACAGCTGCTGTCAGGTGGCTCCACGCCGCGGGAAAGTATGCCTGTGTTTGTGCAGAATGTGATGTTGACCATGCCGACTACGCACTTTGTTGCGGCTGGTCAAGCCATTCTGTATCGCGGGGCGAGTATCGATGTGGTGTGGCCGCAGTTTCTGGCGATTATTGTAATCGGCAGCGTACTCTTTATCGCCGCCTTGGCACGTTTTCGTAAGACGATTAGTCAGATGGCATGATCCATTGTTGGCTAGTGGAAATAGTGTCTTTTTATCGTTCAATACAAGATGGTATGTGGCCAGATTGCGTGCCATAAGAATGTACATGCAGGCCGGTTAGCATTGCATACAGGCTAACCGGCCTATTTTCAACTATGCCTCATACAGTCTAGCTATGTAGTCGTTAATTTGCTGAGGTTCATATTCGCGCTGTAACATTGGGCCTTGTTGCAGCCAGGGATTCAAAGCGGTAAAATCATCTTCTTTTTGCTGGTAGAGTATTCCTATCGGGATGCGTTTCTCCCACTCCATGGCCAAATCCATGGCATCCTTGAAATTCTGTTCATCGTGATCCAGAGAGGCAATATCCACCACCCGTTCTTTGTACCATGCTAGGGTATTAAGGTGATTGAATGAGACACAGGGTTGCAGGATGTCAATTATGCTGAATCCCTTGTAGGCCATGGCTGCTTGGATTAGCTCTGACAGATGTTTAGGTTGTCCAGAAAATCCGCGCGCCGCAAAGCCGGCGCCTAGGCTCAAAGCGACGGCCAAGGAGCGCATGGGACGGTTAATTACGCCGTGACTTTGAATCTTGGTGATCATCCCTTCTTCCGTCGTGGGGGATGCCTGCCCCTTGGTAAGACCGTAAATCTGGTTATTGTGTACCAGCAGGGTCATATCTAGATTACGGCGTATTGAATGGATAAAGTGATTTCCACCTTCGCCATAGCAGTCTCCGTCGCCGGAATTTATAACCACGTTGAGATCGTGGTTGGCCAGCTTTGCTCCGCTGGCCACCGCCAGAGCTCGACCGTGCAGGGTGTGTATAAAGTTGCACTGCAAAAAGTGAGGTGTTTTACCGGCCTGACCGATTCCAGAAACAAGCAGCAACTCATGGGGGGAAAGATTCTGAGCTACAAAGGCCATCTTCATGGCTTGTAATATGCCGAAATTGCCACACCCAGGACACCATTTATTTTCATACTTGTTAGCATAATCTTTTACTGTTGGCATAGTTTTAGCCTCCTATCTTTGTCGCTGCTTCGCGCACTACGCGGGTTACTGCCAATGGCCTGCCATCGTATTGTAAAATGGAGAAAACTGGTTCTACACCCAATTCGGCACGCAGCATCCAACCGAGCTGTCCTGTGGCATTCTGTTCCACCAATAGCCATGAGCGCTCACTGAGTAGGTCATGCAGCGGCTGTTGCGGCAATGGCCATATGTCCACCAGATGCACAAGACCAACGTCCAGCCCCTGCTGTCGCAATTTTTCCACCGCCTCAAGGACCATGCCGTAACTTGATCCCCAACTCACCAGTAGCCATTTAGCCTCCGCGTATTTCAATAGCGGCGGCCGTTGTTCTGCCTGCATTGCGGATAACCGTTGCAGGCGTTTTTTGACCATTGCATTACGGTTTTGCAGATCCTCACTTACGTGTCCGTCAGGAGTATGCTCATTTCCTGTTGCTTTAACCAACGCTTGGCTCTGTCCTGGCAGCAGCCTGGGAGAAATTCCACTTTGCGTGAAGGCAAAACGCTCGTATGTTTCTGGTTGTGCTGGTGGTTCAGGCGGTGAGATGGGAGCAGCATAGGGTTTTACTTGTAGCTTTTCCTGTACCAGCATAGTGGTGCTCACTAGATACTGATCCACCAATACCACCACCGGTACTTGGTAGGTGTCGGCTAGATAAAAGGCACGCTGCATGGTGTCGAAACAGTCGGCTACGGTGGACGGAGCCAGAACGAAACGGAGAAACTCATCTTGAGAGGCGTGCAGGGTGAAGAGCAGATCGCCCTGCCCAGTGCGCGTAGGCAGACCGGTAGCTGGCCCGGGGCGCTGGGCATTGATGATTACCAGCGGGGTTTCAGTGATTGCCGCCAGACCCATTCCTTCGCACATTAGGCAAAAACCGCCGCCGCTTGTAGCTGTGAGAGCGCGGCACCCGGCGAAACTGGCACCTGTTACCATGTTTACCGCAGCCAGTTCATCTTCTGCCTGCTCTATCACCAGTGGGAAATGCTCTGCCAACTGCACCAGTTGTGTCATTATACCCGTGGCAGGTGACATGGGGTAAAATGTCCCCACGCGGCAACCGGCGGCCACCGCGCCCAAGGCCAGAGTGCTGGCGCCGTCGAGTAATGCTCCTGCTGGTTGCTGCCCATCCCAAGGCAGATTCCAACCTTTTAATTCCGATTGCTTGACGCTGTCAAAGCCTGCTTTTACGGCTTTATTGTTGATTTCTCCGAGTTTTTCATCTTTGGAACCAAACAGCTGTTTCACCACCTCCTGGCACAGCTCTTCACCAGCGCCCAGCAGGGACAGACACACGGCAGCAGCTACAGTATTTTCTACCTCTTCATCTCCGGCATCTTTGGCTAGCTGGGCAAAGTCAATGCGCAGAGCTCGGTGCTGCTTGGAGTTTTGCTCAGGGCGGCACAGGATTAGGCCATCCTCCTTCAATTCAGCAGCGTGCTGTTCACAAGTGACGCCATCCAGATCAACCAGCAGATCAATCTGCTGAGCCGGAGCTAGCACTGGAGAGTCACTGATACGTAGCTGGAAAAAGTTGTGCCCACCGCGTACTCGCGATTCATAGTCATTGATGGCCAGCAGAAAATAACCAGCTTGGCGGCATACACGGCAGAGCAGGTCTCCAACGGTCTGGATACCTTGTCCCGCTTCGCCACCGATTTTGATATTCAGATCTACAGACATAAGGGTATTATCTCCTCTTCTTTGCTTGGGCATATGCGCTCACAATATAAGAAATCCCCACCATAAGTAGCGCCGAATATCCCCATGGATAAGATTTGCTGTACTGTCTCAGCCTAACAGTTTTAATTGCAGGTGCAAGGAAGCGACAGAAACAGATTACACCTAAATTGACAGGTTGCCATTAAAGGTCAAAATGCTGGTATCAGAGCCGATCTGACGATTACTCTAACAACCGATAAACTGAAAAGGTATTATCCAGCGAAGTTATTCCGGATCAGTTGGGTTGACAAAAAACGCGATAAACGATTTTTTCTATCTTGGCACCAGTCGTTGCGCTAGTTCGATTTACCTAGTGCAGATTCTGCTATTCATCAGTTTATTAGCAAGTTTGATCGTGCTAGGTTGGATGCAATTTCAAGCTAGCTACAGTTTTACCTGCAAGCGAAGCATTACTAGGAGTAGGCGATGAAAATTCTGCATACATCTGATTGGCATATCGGCCGCACTCTTTATGGCAGAAAACGCTATGAGGAGTTTGAGATCTTTTTGACTTGGCTGGCTGAGACTATTCAGCAGCAAAACATTGATGTGCTGTTGGTGGCGGGGGATATCTTTGACACCTCTACTCCGAGTAATCGTGCCCAAGAGCTCTATTACCGCTTTCTGTGTCGTGTAGCTATATCATCCTGTCGGCATATTGTTGTGGTTGCCGGTAATCACGATTCCCCTTCATTTCTCGATGCTCCTAAACAGCTTCTTAAAGCGCTGGATGTGCATGTGGTTGGAAGCAGCTCAGATTACTTAGCAGATGAGGTAGTGGTTCTACGCAATGAAGATGCAGCTGCGCAACTTATTGTCTGTGCTGTACCCTACCTCAGAGATAGGGATATTCGCATAGCACAAGCTGGTGAGAGTATTGAGGATAAGGAGAACAAGCTGATTGCGGGGATTAATACGCATTACGCTCGTGTCGCCCAGTTGGCTCAAGAAAAGCGCAAAGAGCTGGGCGCGGATATCCCTATTGTGGCCATGGGGCACTTGTTTGTTGCTGGCGGTCAAACTGTTGATGGGGATGGTGTGCGCGATCTCTATGTTGGCTCATTGGCGCATGTTAGCGCTGGCGTATTCGCGCATGGCTTTGACTATGTAGCTCTGGGCCATCTTCACGTTCCGCAGATAGTCAACGGCAGCGAAATTGTTCGCTACAGCGGTTCTCCTCTGCCCATGGGGTTTGGGGAGGCCAAGCAGCGCAAGAGTCTGTGTCTGGTTGAATTTTCCAGCATGGCTAACGCCACAAAGCCACATATAGAGTTAATTGAGGTGCCGGTGTTTCAAAAATTGGAGCGCATAAAGGGAGATTGGACAGAGATTGCACAGCGCATTCATGCGCTGGCGACAACAGGCTCTAACTGTTGGCTCGAAGTTACTTACTCTGGAGAAGAAGTCATTGGTGATCTGCGCGAGCGGCTGGAAACTGCTATCTGTGCTACGCAGATGGAGATTCTTATGGTGAAGAATACTCGCATCATTGACTCTGTCCTTGGGCAAATTCACGCTGAGGAGACACTCGACAATCTGAATGTGGACGACGTGTTTGAGCGTTGCCTTGCTGCGCATGAAGTAGCGCAAGAGCAGCGCGCACAACTGCTTAGTGCTTATCATGAAACACTTTCGTCGCTATATGCCGACGACCAATGTGCGGAATAGAGAGAATAGCGATGAGAATACTTCAGTTACGCTTCAAAAATCTGAATTCACTGGTAGGGGAGTGGGCAATTGATCTAACTCACCCCGCCTTTGCCTCTGAGGGTATCTTTGCTATTACCGGCCCGACTGGCGCTGGCAAAACCACTATTCTTGATGCTATCTGCCTTGCTCTGTACGGACGGACACCGCGTCTGAATAGGGTTACTAAGAGTGGCAATGAGATCATGTCGCGTCAGACTGGTGAATGCTTCGCTGAGGTGACCTTTGCCACCCAATCTGGGCGGTATCGTTGTCACTGGAGTCAGCACCGCTCCCGTAAAAAACACGCTGGTGAGCTGCAGCCTCCAAAGCACGAAATTGCTGACGCGGAAAGTGGTGAGATTTTCGAATCCAAGATTCGTGGTGTCGCCGATCAGATCGAAGCGGTTACCGGTATGGATTTTGATCGCTTCACCCGTTCTATGTTGTTGGCTCAGGGTGGATTTGCTGCGTTTCTGCAAGCAGCGCCGGATGATCGTGCGCCAATTTTGGAGCAGATAACCGGCACTGAGATCTATAGCAATATTTCTATCCGTGTTCATGAACTTCAGCGTGAACAGCGCGCTAAACTGGATATTCTTCAGGCTGAGATTGCCGGTATTTTGCTTCTGGAGCCAGAACAGGAGCAGGAGCTTAGACAAGAGCTAGAGTTAAAGCAGCAGGCTGAAGCTGATCTTGGCGTTAAATTGGCGGTGACAGGGCGAGCTATTGAGTGGCTTACCATGCTCGATGGACTCAAGAGAGAGATTGCAAATCTAGCTGAGGAGTCCAACCGCCTGCACAACGCTATTTTTTCTTTTATGCCACAGCGGGAAAAGCTTAACCGCGCAGTGCGTGCCGCGTCACTAGATGGGATGTATGCGACACTAACAGCGGTGCGCAAACAGCAAGTTGCCGACCGTGAGGCTTGGAATGATGGCAAAGAGACACTGCCTATGCTGGCAGAGTTTGCCACAGCTCAGTACCAAACACTGCAAACAGCGCAGCAACAGCGCGCACAGCTAAAAGACGATTTTCAGGCCGCAGTGCCTAGCATACGCAGAGTGCGCTCTCTTGATCAGAAACTCGCCGATCAGCACCAAGCTGTGCTGGCGCTTGAGGAGGAGTGTGAAAAAAGTGCGGCAAGCATAGCTGCCACCAAACAGTTAATCCTTAAAGAGCAGGAGAGATATTCTCGGGCTGGGGAATCTTTGCAGTTAGTTGACAAGTATCTCCAAGAACAGAGTGCAGATGAATGGCTGATCAGTGGTCTCGCCGGAGTTGAAGAGCAGCTTAGTGGCCTAGTAACGAAACAAAATGAGATTGCCAGCAAGGAGCGCGAGCACCAGCAGGCTGTGCACACCTTGAAGCAGGCGCATAAGTCGCTCGAGACATATCAAAATCATTCTGAGCTGCGCCAGAGAGAATTAGACACCGCCTGCGCTCTTATCCAACAGAGTAAAGAGGCTTTACAGCAACTGCTCGGCGAGCGGCTGTTGCGAGAATATCGTACCGAAAAGGATACTTTGCTGCGGGAGATGGCCTTTTTGACAAAAATTGCTGAACTTGAAGAGCAGCGCACTAAGCTGGTAGATGGTCAGCCATGTCCGCTGTGTGGCGCCACCAATCACCCATTTGCTGTTGGAAATATTCCCGCGCCCGATGCAACCGAACAGAAAATTGCCGCATTAACCAAGCTAATTAACTCTGCAGAAGATCAGGAAGCAGTTATTGCAAAATTGGAAAGAGCTGAAAGCTTGGCGCGCAATTGCCTGACCGATGCTGAGCGCCAGGAGGTAACTGCAGCGCACGCCAGACAGGCTAGCGAGAGTAGCTGCGCCGAGATAACCACTAACTTGGAAAAACTCCGTGCTGATTTTGCTGCAGCTAAACTGGACGTCTTAACCAAACTGTTGCCGCTCGGCATTACCCAGATTCCCACACCGGATATCTTATCATTACAGGCCAGTCTCAGAACGCGGCGGAACGGCTGGCAGGCTCAGGTTGACAGTAGGGCGAAAATAGAAAAACAGCTTGCTGAGCTAAGCGGTGAAATAAAGCGTCTGAATGCGATTATAGAAACTCAAGAGAGCGCTATGGCTGAAAAGCAGCAATGCCTAGCTACTTTGCGCATGGAGTTAAGCGCCGGAACTGCCGAGCGCCAGGACTTGTACGGTGACAAGAACCCAGACACTGAAGAGGAGCGGTGGAGCAAGACCGTTGAGATAGCTGAGGCTACAGAAAAGCAGGCGCGGGAACGCTTTAACGAATTACACACAAAAGTTGGTACTGCACAGGCCAATGTTGATGCATTGGAAAAGCGCCTAAAACAGCGCGCGCCGGAACTGCAGGAGTTGGAAACTCAATTTACTGCAGCGCTAGTAACCATCGGCTTTGGTAATGAAGAGGAGTTCTTGGCCGCCAGCATCGCTGCAGAGCAGATGGCTGCGCTGCAGTCTCAGGCTAAAGAGCTGGATGAGCAGCAAACAGATTTAAAGGCTCGACAAACAGATCGCCAAGCACGCTTGACGACGCAACTTAAGCTGCAAGTTACCGATAAATCCTTGGCTGAACTTGAATCTCAACGCCAGGCTTACGAAGATTCTCTTAAACAACTGCGTGATACTGTCTCCGCGGTTAAACACCAGCTGAGTGACAACGCCGCTGCCCAAGAGCGGATTAAGGAGAAGCACGCAGCTATTGCGGCGCAGAGAGCAGAGTGCCAGCGCTGGGACAATCTGCATAGCTTGATTGGCTCCGCTGATGGCAAAAAATACCGTAATTTTGCTCAAGGGCTGACCTTCGAAATGATGGTGGGTTATGCCAATCGTCAACTGCAAAAGATGACCGACCGCTACTTGCTGGTCAGGGACGCTGCTCAGCCACTGGAGCTCAACGTCGTGGATAATTATCAGGCTGGAGAGATTCGTTCCACGAAAAATCTATCCGGTGGCGAAAGTTTTATTGTTAGCCTATCCCTAGCACTGGGATTATCGCAAATGGCCAGTAAAAAAGTTCGGGTAGATTCACTGTTCTTGGATGAAGGTTTTGGCACCCTAGATGAAGACGCTTTGGATACGGCACTAGAAACTCTGTCCAGCCTGCAGCAGGATGGCAAACTGATTGGCGTTATTTCTCATGTACTCGCCCTTAAAGAACGCATCAGTACCCAAATTCAGATAACACCTAAAACTGGCGGCCGAAGTGAAATTACTGGCCCAGGTTGTGAAAAAAAATAGCCTGATGCTTCCCAATTCCCATGCCTGGGTTCCTTTTGTAATCAACCTTTATAAAACACTATTTATTAAGTTTATTAAAATATAATGGAATATTATAATTAGTGGTTAATAACTGGGGGCACATACCAAAACCATTGCTTCAATATAATCATCGGGTCAAGTCCGAAATGTGCTGTAAATTCTCTCCGGTCATTGACGTTTTTAGCTTGCTAGGGCAACCTTATTACTGCCCTGTTCAGCCGTTTTTTGGGCTTCTGCCCATTCCTTAAATTCATCCATA
>Ga0265295_1003690_pt1 | contig 21835 bp, 21 predicted proteins | sample Munlansysbiofilm_FD_192503 | JGI IMG/M metagenome (GOLD analysis project Ga0265295, IMG submission 192503) | Leachate microbial communities from a municipal landfill in Southern Ontario, Canada - Methane capture system biofilm | ecosystem: Engineered > Solid waste > Landfill > Unclassified ...
TTAAACTTGTTACAGCTGAACTGAATGAAATGTTCAATTAAACGTCGCGCTCAAAAATCTAAAAGCACTAAAGAGAGTTCTTAATACTTTAGTTCATTTCATTTACACAAAATTCTTGACACTACCGAAAAACACCTTTTAGATCAAATTAAAGTTAATGCTGAAATTATGGAAAGAAAGACATTTTTACATAAAAGAGCTTTTTTCATTATAGGTCAATTAATCTTGATATTTTTGGTTTCAGTTATTATTTATTTTACATTTCAAGATTCTTTAGTTGCATTTGCAATTACATTTATTTTTCTTGAAACTGTATTTTTAGTTGGAATATTTAACAAGCCAAAATTTCTATTTAGAATATTTAAGCGTATATCTGATAGATTTTAATAGAAGACTATTTTGATAACTGAGCTATTTATAAATGATTTAGAGGTTTTTCTAGAGCTGATAACCCAATACGATTTACTGTTCCAAATGGGAATCCGGGTAGTGGATTAAACATTTTGGTTTTGCAAAACAACTTGGGTAAATCAACAATTCTTGAAGCAATTAAATATTTTCAAACAATAATGATACGCTCATTTTTAGTGAAATGAAAAGAAACTCAAGTTGTGATTATCGCGTAAAATTGTATGTAAACATCAAGATGGGGCAATTAACGTTATAAAAACAGTATCTGAAGGTAGGTCATAAGCCACAAGAAAATTTGAGTATTTGGAAGAAATATACTTTATTCCCTCCTGACGATCATTTAACAAGAACTTCGGTAAAAGTAATACATCTATAGAAGATATTAGAACAGTACCTTCGTACTTATAAAATAAGACCGATTGGAGCAATGTTTACAGTGAATTCACTTTATTTATATATAAAAATAATTGAAAATTTACAAGTTTTTGATGCTGAAATCAATAAAATTATAGAGTTTGCAAAGTGAGCTTTGACTTAAATGAAACAGAGAGTTACTATATTAAAATAGATAAAAATAATCACATTCATAGTTCGAAGGGGTTAGGAGAGGGTATGGTTTCAATCATGACATTGATTGGCATTTTGATTCTATCAAAACCACTAAGTATTGTATAGATTGATGAGCCAGAATTGTCGTTACATCCAGATGTCATATCTAAATTGTATAGTGTTCTTATGGAATATTCAAAGGATAGACAGACTAATATAACTACTCATTCACCATACTAAATTGATATTGAATCCATAGTTGAAGGAACAAGAATATTAAGGGGAGTCAATGAAGGAGAAAAAATACAAATTTATACTGATGTTCATTTTGAAATCTTAGTTGAAGATGACATAAGAGATAAATATACAGATGATACTCTAGCTAAATGCTTTATGACAGAAAATTTTGATTTGAAAGAAGAATATATTACTTTTTTTGAGGAGATGGTCGATCGAATTAGAACATTTTTGATTCTTAACAGTGGACCTCTGTCAACAAAGTGAACATGTTATGTGAGAATTTATTATATCAAGTTATATGTTTTGTAAGATATATGATAGTATAAAACGACTTAATCAAATGTATTATTGATTATTTATAGTTTTGTGAAGCGATAAAAACCAAGAAGTATATGTATAAACTTCGAGTTCTCTAATTGGTGTTACTTTTCGAGTTAAATTTAATACATATCATTCTTATTTTTCAATCGAATTGTGAATAATCAATTTTTGATAATAAAGCTAGTTAACATCAAATAATCCGTTAAAATAAAAACCTTTATGCTAGGTTAACTTGGTTTACTCGGTAAAATTCATAATCCTATTTAGGCCACCAGTCTTGATATGAAATGCTTTTCTCATAAGTGGGAATGTTTTTTGATTAGAAACGAACAATCTCAATTATTAATGATTTAATATGTAAATTAAACATTACTAAAATTGCTTTACTTATTCAATTCAAGTATGATTGAATTACTACATCAAAGGTTGGTGCCACATGACTAGAATCACGGATATAAAACTTGAAGTTGGTAAAGCTCCTTCATTAGCAATTGAAAAAGAAAATCTAATAAAATATATCACGACTCAATATCGAATCACTGATAAAGATATTAAGTCTTTTTCTATTTATAAAAAGGCAATTGATGCACGCAAAAAAGATCAAATCTATTTTGTGTATAGTGTTGATTTAGAAGTTAAAAATGAAAAATTTTATGTCGATAAAAAAATGAAGGGGTTAATGATTGCTCCTATCATGACATATCAAGAAATACCTTCTGGAGATCAAGTCTTAAATCATCCACCAGTGATTGTTGGTTTTGGACCTTCAGGTATATTTGCTGCTCTATTACTCGCAAGAAGAGGCTATAAACCAATTGTTTTAGAAAGAGGATTTGATGTGGATCAAAGATCTAAAAATGTCGAACATTTCTATCAAACCGGTGAATATAGTGAAGATTCGACCATTTTATTTGGTGAAGGTGGTGCAGGCACTTTTTCAGATGGTAAACTCACGACATTGATTAACGATCTTCGGTGTCGGTATGTTTTAGAATCGTTAGTGAATCACGGAGCCCAACCTGAAATCTTATATATCAATAAACCTCATGTAGGCACAGATGTTTTAAAGATTGTTGTGAAAAACATGCGAGAAGAAATCATTCGTTTAGGCGGTCAAATTAGGTTTAATGCGAAAGTGACTGGGTTAGAAATTAAAAATCATAAACTTAAAGGGGTTATCATCAACAACACAGAAAAGATTAAGACTGATGTGTGCCTTTTAGGGATTGGACATAGTGCAAGAGATACCTTTGAACTTCTCTATAAAGAAGAGATGAATATCATTCAAAAAGCATTCTCTGTGGGTGTACGTATCGAACACCCACAAGCCTTCATCAATCAGTCACAATACGGTAAATTCTCTACCTTACCACAACTTGGTGCTGCAGACTATAAATTAAACTATCATGCGACTAATGACAGAACAGCTCATACATTCTGCATGTGCCCTGGTGGATGGGTGATGTGTGCATCCTCTGAAGAAGGAGGGGTAGTCACAAACGGTATGAGTGAAAGTAAAAGAGATTATGAGAATTCAAATGCTGCACTTTTAGTTAATGTGAATCCTTCTGATTTTGGATCTGATCATCCGCTTGCAGGTGTCACTTACCAAAGAAATATTGAACAAAAGGCATTTATCTTAGGTGGTTCGAATTATCATGCTCCCATACAACTCGTTGGTGATTTTTTAAACGATCAAAAATCAACCAAACTAGGAAGTGTTCAACCATCTTATAGACCAGGTTATAAGTTTGTTGAACTTAAAAACTTATTTCCACCCTATATTACAAACACATTGAAAGAAGCACTTCTAGATTTTAATCAAAAGATTAAAGGTTTTTCCATGCATGATGCCATCTTAACCGGTGCTGAGACTAGATCATCATCACCGATTCGAATGACCAGAGATGAACATCATGAATCCAATATTAAAGGACTTTATCCCATGGGTGAAGGAGCAGGATATGCAGGTGGTATCATGAGTTCTTCTGTGGATGGGATGAAAACTGCTGAAAAAATTATCTCCATTTATCTACCTTCATAATTTCTATAATCTTTCTATTTGTTCTATATTAGTTTTTCATCTGTAATTTCTCTTTCAATTCTTGCATTGTATTTCAATAGAGATTTCATGACCATAAATTCTATAAGTTGCATAAAAATGGTTTATCAGTGCTAATTTTAGAATTATCAATTTGATAACGAAATAAAAGATTATGATAGTAAAGGTAGTTTAAACCAAAACTACAAACATTATATTTACAATAAAATTGCATTTTGTTTGCCTGATTTTGAAATGAAACCAGAATAAAGATGAAAAAAATTGACAAAATATGAAATTGACATTATAATGAGCTCATCTAATATAAGAAGGTGCTCATATGATACCCTATGTACGAAGAAAACAAATCTTAGAAGCAATGCAAAATAAAGAGATTGTATACTTTGAGGAACTTGCAGAGGTGTTGAATGTTTCATTAGCAACCATCAGACGTGATTTATTATCTCTTTCGGAAGATGATTTAATCACCATATTAAAAGGTGGGGCTGCCCAACTTAAACAAAATGTGATGGAACGATCTCTCAATGAAAAATTAAAAATCAATGAAGAAGAAAAAAGTAAACTTGGAATTTACGCGGCTACACTTGTTAATGATGGAGATTTTATCTATTTGGGGCCAGGAACAACTGAACATTGGATGATTAGGCATTTAAGGGATAAAAATGTGACTGTTGTCACAAACGGAGCCTTCCATCTAGATGAGCTCAGAAGGCACAATATTGAAACCATTGTTTTAGGTGGAATCATGAACAATCGAATAGCTGTAATCACAGGCGCAGAAGCATTAAAACAAGTGGATGGAATGAATTTTGATAAATGTTTTCTTGGAGTAAGCGGATTTACCATAGAGCATGGAGCGATGACCTCAGATGAGGGCGTATCTAATATCAATCGTGCAGCAATGAAAAATTCAAATAAAACATATATATTATTAGATTCTACAAAACTTGGAATTACATCTAGATTCGTATATGCAAAACCAGATACAAAAGCAAGATTTATCACAACTTCTAAGGCAGATGTTGAATATCGCAAACTTAAAAATTTTGTGACAATTGAGTAGGCTCAGCCTACTTTTTTTTACGAAAGATATGAAAAATAAAAAAATTTATTGAAAAAACTTGACATAAAATGAAAAAATGTGTATCATTTTGGTATAAAGCGTTTTCATAACGAAAAATGGAGGAGAAAAATGAAAAAGTTATTCGGTTTATTGCTAGTTTTGACTTTGTTCATGGGCTTAGCTGCTTGTGGTCCTACAGAAAATCCTGAAGATCCTGAAGATCCAAATGGCGGTATTACTCATGATGGTATTCCCGAAGCTTTACAAGGCAAAACATTAAAATTTGCACTTGTTAAAGAATGGGGTACAGGTACACACATGGTGACTCATATTAATGGTGTACGTGCAGAAGCAGATCGCTTTGGTATTGAATTAACTGTTGTTGATGCCAACAATGATTTAACTAAGATGGCAGATGGTATCACGACAGCTGTAACAAATCAAGTAGATGCAATTTTAATTTCACATGGTAAACCAGATGCTCTTGAAGCTGCAGTTAGAGAAGCTTTAGAAGCTGGTATTCCAGTTATTGCATTTGATATTGATTTCGATATTCCTGAATCAGTTCATAAAGGATTATTAGTAAGTATCGACCAAAATGACTTAATGATGGGTCTAATGTCAATGGCATATTTAGTTGAAGAACTTGATGGACAAGGTAATATCATTTATAACCGTGTTGCTGGTGTAGCTCCAACTGATAAACGTCATCGAATTTGGGAAGGCGCAATTCTACCAACATATCCATTATTAAACGTTGTGTCAACCATTGACCAAGGTACTGATGGTGCGATGCAAAAAGCTCAAGTTGCAATGGAAGCAGCACTTCAAGCGAATGCTGATGTTGATGCGACATTTGCAGTATGGGATGAATATGCTAAAGGTTTCTATAATGCGATTGTACAAGCTGAACGTAATGTTAAATTGTATTCTATTGACATTTCTGATCAAGACTTAGCAATGATGCAACAACGTCCAGACATTTGGCGAGCATCAGCAGCAGTTGACCCAGCGGTAGTTGGACAAGTTCAAATTCGTCTTGCACTCAAGGCATTAGCTGGTGATAAGATTCCACGTTATTACTCATTGAAGCCAGTTCTAATCAAAGTTGATGATCTTCCACCATTAAGTGAAAAACAAGTCACAATGGTTGGTTTAGCAGAATATTATGATAATTGGGGTTCAACAAACGAATTCTTCGAAAGCTGGATGCAATTAATTATTGATGAAGTTAGTAAATAAGTAAAGATTAATACAGAATAAAAGAGCGAGGCGCTCAAAAGATAGTTATGCTCTTGCTCTTTATTCTTTAAAAATTAAGGTGGTAACAACATGGATACTATTCAGAAATTAGAAATGAAAAAGATTTCAATCGAATTTCCTGGTGTTAAAGCTCTTCAAAATGTAGATTTCACAGTGAAGGCTGGTGAAATACATGCATTGATTGGTGCAAATGGTGCAGGGAAATCAACACTTATGAAAATTTTAGGTGGAGTGTATCAAGGATTTACAGGTGAAATCATGATGAATAATGAACTTGTATCCATCCACAATCCTCATGATGCAAAAAAACATGGAGTAGTTGTTGTGTATCAAGAAGTTGATACCGCACTCGTTCCTAATTTATCAGTTGCTGAAAACATTATGATTGATTACATTGTAAATGATCATAAAAAAGTTTTTATTAATTGGAAAGCGATTAAAAAAGAAGCTAAAAAAGCATTAGATATGATTGGGCTAAATGTGAATGTGAATCGCTTGGTTAGCGAATTGACATTATCAGAAAAGCAATTGGTTCTTTTAGCACGTGCAGTATTTCAAAATGCAAAATATCTTGTACTTGATGAACCAACAGCACCTTTAAGTGTTGAAGAAACTAATCGTCTTTTTGAAATCGTTCGTAAACTTCAAAAGACAGGAGTTTCCGTTATCTTTATCTCACATCGATTGTATGAGATTTTTGAAATTTGCGAGACGATCACAATCTTGAAAGATGGCAAATTAGTTGGGGAATACCCAATAAATGGTTTAACTATTGATGATGTGGTTGAAAAAATGCTTGGAAGAAAGATGGAACAAGCAATCCCCAAATTAGATCACAAGACAGATGAAATTAGACTTGAAGTAACCAATATATCTGATGGCTTCCTGGTAGAAAATGTTAGTTTTAATGTTCACAAAGGAGAAATCGTCGGAATTGCTGGATTAGTAGGAGCCGGAAAAACCGAACTAGCCAATGTTTTATTTGGCGTGACAAAGAAAACAACAGGTAGTATTTATTTTGATGGTGTTGAAGTATCTCCGAAAAACCCCTCAGATGCAGTGAAAAAACATTTTGCACTCGTTCCTGAAGAAAGAAGAAAAAGTGGCATTTTCGTTGAAGAAAATATTGAGACAAATTTGACACTTCCAACACTTCACAAATTTACAAAACATAGTTTTATGAATCAAAAAAAATTGCGAGATGTCTCACGAGAATTAATTAGAACAGTCGGTGTAAAAACAACAAATGAAAAGAAGCGTGTTGCTGAGTTATCCGGTGGTAATCAGCAAAAAGTTGCCATTGGTAAATGGATTAATTCAGATGCTGAAGTATTCATTTTGGATGAACCCACAAAGGGTGTGGATGTTGGTTCAAAAAGTGAAATATATCAACTCATTGGAGAACTTGTTAAGCAAGGTAAAAGTGTGATTTACATTAGTTGTGAATTTAGTGAGATCTTAGGTTTAACAGATCGAACATATGTCATGTATGATGGAATGATTCGTAAAGAATTAATTACCGCAAATACAGATGAAGAAGAATTACTATATTATTCGACAGGTGGTGCAGATAATGTCACAAAAAATGAATCAATTTCTTGATAAAATTAAAACTGAATTTAAAGGTAAAAGTGTCTTTGATATTTTATATAAGTACGGTACTGTATTGGTTACAGTCATAGCAATTCTTTATTTCTCAATCTCTTTACCTAACTTTTTAAATTTTAATAATTTGATGAATATTTTAAGAGCCGTATCGATAGTTTCTTTACTGGCGATTGGGGTCACTTTATCGCTGACAGTTAATGGTTTTGACTTAAGCGTAGCTGCTGTTGCGGGACTATCTGCAGTGATCGCAGCTAAATTCATGGTGATTTATGAATTAGGCACTGTCCTTGCAATTATCGTCCCATTGCTTGTAGGGATTATAGTTGGGCTAATTAATGCTTTCTTAATTGTAAAAATCAAGATTTCAGATATGTTAACGACATTATCAATGATGTTTATTATTACCGGGATTTCTATCACTTATGTTGGTGGTAGTGCGATATATAATTATATGCCACTTCCAAACAATCAAGGGATTGCTCCTGGCTTGATGAAAGAAGCTTTTATTTATATTGGCCAAGGAAGATTATTTGGATATATTCCCGTCCCAGTCATCATTATGCTTGTTATGGGCGTTCTCGTTCACATTTTCTTAAACAAAACGAAATACGGACGTTATCTTTATATGACTGGTGGAAATAGAGAAGCAGCAATGCTTTCTGGCGTACCTGTGAATAAATACAGAGTTTTAGCCTATGTTTTATCGGCATTTTTTGCAGCGCTTGGTGGTGTCGTATTAGTTGCTCGCCTCGGTAGTGGTGAAGTCAATGCAGGTGGCCCATATCTAATGGATAGTGTTGCAGCAGCTTATATCGGATTTTCTGTCCTTGGTGTAGGAAAACCAAATGCATTTGGAACACTTGTTGGTTCAGTTTTAATGGGTGTATTACTTAATGGATTGGTAATGATGGACTTTCCATATTACGCACAAGACATTGTAAAAGGGCTTGTTCTAGTCATTGCACTTGGACTTACTTATTATAAGAAAAAGGGGTAAGATATCATGGATGAAAAATATTACATTTTAAATACAAAAACTGTCATCGATTATATCAATTCAAGTATTGATTTCTTTGACAAAAATGCCGATTATGAATGTACAGAAATTGGTGATGGGAATTTAAATTTGGTTTTTCGTGTGAAAGATAAAAACACAAATAAATCTTTAATTGCAAAACAAGCACTTCCATATGTACGAGCAGCAGGCGAAGATTGGCCAATGGATATTGAAAGAGGAGAAATTGAATCTCGTATTTTAGAGATTGAATATAATCTCACAGATGGTATGGTTCCTAAAATCTATAAATATGACAAAGAAATGTATGTCATGCTCATGGAAGATCTTCATGACTATATTATTATGCGATATGGGTTGTTAAAAAATGAAACATATCCTAATTTTGCAGAGCATATCACTGAATTCTTAGTTAAAACATTGCTATTGACGAGTGATGTAGTGATGGAACACAAAGAGAAGAAAACCTCAGTATCTGCATTTATCAATCCAGAACTCTGTGAAATCACAGAACAATTAGTTTACACTGAACCTTATGGTGATTGGCCAAGAAATAATATAGAAGACAATTTAAAGGAATTCGTAAAAGAGAAGTTGTGGAAAGATGAGGCTCTTCATTTAGAAGTAGCAAAACTAAAATTTGATTTTATGAACAATGCACAATCACTTCTTCATGGTGATCTTCACACAGGCAGTATTTTTGTGAATCAAGAGGACACAAAAGTGATTGATCCAGAATTCGCTTTCTATGGTCCGATGGCATATGACATTGGCGCTTTAATAGCAAATATTATCATGGCATATATTAGTGCTGATGCACGCATAGAAGAAATAAATGTTAAGAATAGACAAAAAGATTATTTATTAAATACTTTAGAGAAAACTGTAGATTTATTTCAAGAAAAATTCTTAAAGTTATTTGATACAGTTGTTACTGATGATTTAGCAAAAGTGAAAGGTTTTAAAGAATACTATTTGAAAGACATTATGATTAATTCTGCAGGTGTGACTGGATTAGAAATGATTCGTCGTACTGTTGGATTCGCTCATGTAAAAGATCTAGATGGTATTGAAAATGATGACAAACGTATTAAAGCTAAAAAATCTAATATCTTATTAGCTATTGAACTCATTAAAAATCGATACGAAACGATTGATGGAAAAACATATGTTGATCGTTTAAAAAAATACGAGAAATAGGAGTAGGACATGAAAACAATCGTACCAGCTCACTTAAATGAAACCAAAGATCGACTCATCATACTCGATCAAACATTATTACCAAATATCGAAGAGTTTTTAGAACTACACAAAGTCGAAGATGTTTGGGAAGCCATCAAAAAATTAAGAGTACGCGGCGCACCTGCAATTGGGGTTGCTGCTGGATTTGGAATCTATCTTGCAGTTAAGGATAGTAAAGCCAAAACTTATGATGAATTTGAAGAAGAATTTTTACGACATAAAAATTATCTTGCTTCATCTAGACCAACTGCTGTGAATTTATTTTGGGCGCTTGATCGTATGGAAGCAAAATTGAAAAATTTGAAACATTTATCAATTGATAAAATTAAACAAAGTCTTTTAAAAGAAAGTGAAGCCATATTTGTGGAAGATCAACAAATGGGAATCAAGATTGGAGAATATGGGCTATCTCTTTTAAAGCCTAACATGGGATTGTTGACCCATTGTAATGCGGGTGGCATTGCGACAAGTGGCTATGGCACTGCACTTGCTCCAATGTATCTAGGTCATGAGAAGGGCTATAATTTTAAAGTTTTTGCTGATGAAACTAGACCCTTATTACAAGGTTCTAGACTTACCGCATGGGAACTTGATCAAGCAGGAGTTGATGTTACAGTTATTACAGATAATATGGCATCCTTTGTCATGAAACAAGGCAAGATCGATGCTGTTTTAGTTGGTTGTGATCGTATTGCAGCGAATGGTGACACTGCAAATAAGATTGGAACTAGTGGAGTTGCAATTTTAGCAAAAGAATATGGGATTCCATTTTATGTTTTAGGACCCACATCAACAATTGATTTAGATACAAAAACTGGCGATGATATTGAAATTGAATTTCGTGATCCAGAAGAAATTGGTAATGGATTTGGTAGACGTACAGCTCCTAAATCAGTGAAAGGATATAATCCTGCATTTGATGTAACTGATGCAAAATATATTACTGCAATTATTACAGAAAAGGGAATTATCAAACCACCATTTGATACAAATATTAAAAAAATATTCAAATGATAATTGGAGGCAACATAAATGAATAAAACATATATCAGTGAGGCGTTAATTCGCAAACAAATTTGTGAAATTGGTGACAAGATTTACGCTAAAGGATTTGTTGCAGCCAATGATGGAAACATCTCTGTGCGTTTAGATGATAAACATATCATTGTAACACCTACAGGAGTAAGTAAAGGTGGTATGCGTCCAGAACAACTTGTTAAAATGACATTTGATGGAGAAGTGATTGGTAAAAACAAGCCATCAAGTGAAGTTAAAATGCATTTAATGGCATATAATCAAAATCCAAAAATACGTGCTGTTGTCCATGCTCATCCACCAATTGCAACGGCATTTGCTGTGGTACAAAAACCCATGGATCAGCCAATTTTAGCAGAAGCTGTCGTAAGCCTTGGCATTGTACCTGTAGCACCATATGCAACACCAGGTACAGTAGAAGTTCCAAATTCGATTAAAGGATTTGTAAACGAATATAATGCCGTGTTACTTGCAAACCATGGATTACTCACCTGGGGTGAAACGCTTGAACAAGCTTATTTCAGAATGGAGACAGCAGAACATTACGGAAAAATTTTGCTTTACGTGAATCAAATTGGTCAACCTAAAGAGTTTTCATGCGATGAGCTTAATACCTTATTAGAAATTAGAAAAAATATGGGTGTTGAACAAGGTGGAACTCCTACATGTAAACGTGAAACTAAAGAAACGAAATCCTTAGATGATCATATTACAGAGATCACGAAAAAAGTATTAAGGGAGTTGAAAAAATAATGCAATATTCCGAACAAGAATTAGAAAAACTTATTCGTGAAGTTGTCACGAACACGTTAAAACAATCAACTCCGGCTTCGAAACATGACGACAATAAATTCTCATCAAGCGATGGTATCTTTGATAATATTAATGATGCTATTGAAGCAGCATTTAGCGCGCAAATCATTTTGCAGAGAGATTATAGTTTAGAAGACCGTAGTCGCTTCATTAAAGCCATTAAAAATTTTTCTCTTGAAGAAAAAACTAAACTTGCAAGAATGATTGTCGAAGAGACTAATTTAGGGAATTATGAAGATAAAGTCTTGAAACATGAACTCGCAGCGAGAACCGCTGGTGTTGAAGATTTGGAGCAGTATGTTAAAACAGGAGATACAGGTTTGGCTTTGACAGAAATGGCACCTTTTGGAGTCATTGGTGCAACGACACCGGTTACAAATCCAACCGAAACTATTATTTCAAATGGGATAGCGATGCTAGCAGCTGGTAATACAATCGTATTTAATGTGCATCCTTCATCGAAAAATGTTTGTGCATATGCGGTAAGTAAGATAAACCAAGCGATACAAACAGTTGGTGGACCTAAAAATCTGATGACGATGGTTAAAGTGCCAACGATGGAAACGTTAGAAAGTTTAGCACAACATCCTAAAGTCAATCTACTGATGGGAACAGGCGGACCGGGGTTAGTAAGAAGTTTATTAAAATCTGGTAAAAAAGCAATCGGTGCTGGAGCAGGTAATCCACCAGTGATTGTTGATGAAACTGCAATTATTGATAAAGCTGCAAAAGACATTATAACCGGAAATAGTTTTGATAACAATATTGTCTGCATTTTAGAAAAAGAAGTCTTTGTCATTGATAAAGTCGCTAATCAATTGATTCAGTCGATGCAATCACATGGAGCATTCTATTTAAAATCAGATCAAGTTGAAGCACTCATGAACCTGGTTTTGGAAAAGCATCACTCAGATAAGCCTGTGGGATGTAGTTATCGTCAAAGTCGATATGTCACGAAAAAAGAATGGGTAGGGCAAGATCCGTATAAGTATTTAGATGCAATTGGAATAAGTTATAAACATAAGCCAAAAAACTTAATTTGTGAAACAGATAAAGATCATCCTTTTGTCCAATTAGAATTATTAATGCCCATCTTACCGATTGTGCGAACAACAAATCTTGAACAAGCAATTACATATGCAGTAGAAGCAGAACATAACAATAAACATACAGCGATGATTCACTCACAAAACATTCAAAATATCACAAAGTTTGCAAAAGCAATTAATACGACAATTTTTGTTAAAAATGCACCATCGTTAGCAGGTATAGGTGTAAATAGTGAAGGTATTGTGAGTTATTCCATCGCAGGGCCAACTGGAGAAGGAATTACAACAGCAAGAACTTTTACACGGAAACGTCATTGTGTATTAGTGGATGGATTTAGGATCATCTAATGAAGTCTTTAGGGTTATTAGAGGTTTGTGGATATGGTGCTGCATTACTATGTGCAGATGCTATGGATAAAGCAGCATCTATTGAAATTGTCACCATTGATTTTGACAAACCAGCAGTTGCGGATCTTGATCGTATTCCCCTACTTGCTCAAGTAAAGATTAGAGGATCTGTCTCTGCTGTAAAAGAGGCACTCAGGATTGGTTATGAAACTGCAAAAAAGTACAATGATGAAAGTGATATCATCGCACATCAAATCAATCAATATCATGAGGGTATTGAAGCATTAGTATATCAAACGAAAATAAAATAAAAAATAATATGGAGGATATTATGGGAAACGCTATTGGTTTAATTGAAACACGTGGTTTAACAGCTGCAATTGAAGCAGCAGATGCAATGTTGAAGACTGCACAAGTTGAATTAGTTGGAATGGAAAAAATTGGATCAGGACTCATCACAATTATTGTTAAAGGTGAAGTTGGAGCTGTTAAAGCTGCAACAGAAGCTGGTGCAGAAAACGCACAAAATTTAGGTGAATTGGTTGCCGTTCATGTAATTCCAAGACCACATTCAGATGTATCAAACATTCTCCCTGTATTAAAGTAACATGAAAGCGTCACCGATTTTAATCTTTGAAATCCAACATTTTTCCAATGCGATTCGCCTCTTAGATAAGATGTCAAAACTCGGTGACGTCCAAGTGGTACATGCACAGAAGGCACTTGGGGGAAGACTAATAACCATCGTATTATCTGGAGAATTATCGCTTTTAAAAGCATGTCGTGAATATGCACTAAACATGTTTTCTAATTCAAAATTACTGAAGGTTATTGATACAATTCCTTCACCAGGTACACAATTGATTGATTTTTTAAATAAAGGAGGTCAAGTATGAGTACAGATAATATTAAGAAAGAAACAAAAATCGTAAAAAAGGAGAATCCTAAAATGAATGGTAAAGCCATCGGATTTATTGAAACACGTGGTTTGACGGCAGCAATTGAAGCAGCTGATACAATGTTAAAATCTGCTGAGGTTGAACTTGTAGGTATGGAAAAGATTGGATCAGGATTGATTACAATCATTGTAAAAGGCGATGTTGGAGCCGTCAAGGCAGCAACAGAAGCTGGAGCAGAAAATGCACAAAATTTAGGTGAATTAGTTGCTGTTCACGTCATTCCTAGACCACATGAAAACGTTTCTAAAATCTTACCAGTTCTTAAATAATGAATGATTTAGTTCAAAAGATTAAAGCTGAAATTTTAGCTGAAATCCAGATAAATAGAAAGTATTTTGCAGTACGTGTAGGTATTTCTAATCGACATTTGCACGTCTCAAAAACTGATTTTGAAACGCTCTTCGGTCAAGGAGCAATATTATCAGAACTAAAGCCACTTTCACAAACTGGCCAATTTGCAGCAAATGAAACTGTCACAATTGAAGCCAATGGAAAGCAAATCCAAAATGTTCGAATTTTAGGACCCTTTCGTAAAGAAACGCAAGTCGAAATTTCGGCTACCGATGCAAGGTATTTTAAGTTAAATCCCCCAGTCAGAAATAGTGGAGATTTAGAAGGTAGTTTAGGAATTCGTATCTATGGACCGAAAGGAACACTTGATATTAAAAAAGGTTTGATTATTGCCACACGACACATCCATTTTTCCGATTTGGAAGCTTCTCGGTTTGGCGTAAAAAATAATCAAATTGTAAAAGTGCAAGTTTCCACAGAAAAAGGTGGAATTATGCATGGTGTGTACTGTAAAGTGGATCCAAGTTATTCACTTGAAATACATTTGGATACTGATGATGCCAACGCAATGCTAATTAAAAATGGCGATGTCGTTGAAGTCATCTTATAAAGGACGGATAAGATGCTAAAAGGAACCGTTATTGGAAACGTGATTTCCACAAAAAAAATTACTGACTTAAAAGGCTCAAAATTTCTTTGTGTCAGAATAGAAGGCGAAAAGCCATATGATCTTATCGCTGTAGATAGTGTTGGTGCTGGAATGGGTGAGCAAGTACTTGTTACCACTGGCCACAACGCGCAATATGCTTTTCAACAAAGAGAGACCCCAATCGACGCTGTGATTGTAGGGATTATCGACGAAAAACACTAATAGGTATGAATTCATTAAGAGTTTTCTAAGATTAAACAATATTCAACAATGGATACTACTTCATCCATTTCTCCTAAACTAATTAAGAAAACTCTTAATGAATTATACATGTTTATATTTATGTCAAAACGAACATAAATAGCCCTTAAAATATAATATTGGAGGGTTTTATGTCTAAATTACGCATACTCGCTGTGGGAGATCCTGCAGTTTATGGATATATTGAGCCTTCATTTAAAATCATTGAAAATTATGAAATAAATGAAGGTGTAAAAATTGATTTTCATATTGTTGATTTCAAATCTTATTATCAAGAATTAATGTCAACTTTTTCTTCATATGCCTATGATATTGTGATGATTGCAGGTCATCTATGGTTACCTGAAATGGTTGAAAAGGGATATTTGAAGGCATTTAAGTTTGAAAGTGATCCAGATATCATTCTTTCGATTCAGCAGGAGATGACTTATAAAAATCAAACATACCTGATGCCGTCTTTTTGTGATGGACATCTGTTAGTTTATCGTCAAAGTTTGGTTAAGCATAAAATCGGTCCAAAAATCTCAGTGAAAGATTTGATAATGAATGTTCATGCAAATTATCATCACCCTAAAATTGCTTTAAAAGCTCACCCTTCTGAGTTATTTTTAGATGTTCTACCTTATGTTAGATCTTTTCATGGTCCACTATTTGATTCAAATAACAAACTTAATCTCAAGGGCGAAAAAATGCTTGATGGTATTAAAGCTTATCAGCAAATGTTGAGTTTAGCGCCTAAAGAGACACAAACATTTGGAAATGAAGAAATTCTTAAGCAAATTCAATTAAAAAAAGTTCCTTATGCTGTCACATGGGGGGGACAATTAGGTCGGATTTATACTGAAGAATGTATCGAGAAAAATGATTTGGGCTTCGCTCAACTCGTTGAAAGTTGGAATGTCACTTGGTCTTTTGCTATTCCACATAATACCCCTCAAGCAGAAAAAGCTTTTGATTTCATGACTTATTTAATTAGTCCTCAAGTCGATCGAAAAATTGGTGCATTTTGTGGTAGTCCAATTAGAAGATCAACCTATAAATTAGATGGTGGGAAATACCCCTGGTATAAACCACTTTTACAAATGCTAGAAGAAGCGAAAAGATTACCAAATCATCCTTATTTAGGTTCAATTATGGGTGCTTTAACTGAACTTTATTTGGATTACCTTAATCAAAGAATTGATGATAATGAGTATATCAAACAGATCGAATTAATCAATGAAAGATGGTGACATTATGGACGGTTTTTACATGCCAATACTAAACTATTTTAATGATCAAGCAATTGAAAATATTGAAAGAGATTTAGTTGAATCAAAAAAAAATTATGCGTTAATTGTTACAGACAAATTTTTAAGACAAACCGATGCGTATCAACGCGTAATCAATGTTTTTGAACGTGCAAGAATAAGTTACTATGTTTTTGATGAAGTCATTGCTAATCCAACGACAAAATCTGTTAATGATGGCCTCTCTTTAGTGAAAGACCAAAAGCCTGATGTCATAATTTCTATTGGTGGGGGATCTGCACATGATACAGCAAAAGCTATTTCGATTGTTTTAGCAAATGGTGGGTGCATCAAGGATTATGAAGGTGTTAATAAAATGAAGGTCCAAGGTGTACCAATGGTCGCGATTAATACAACCGCAGGTACTGCCTCTGAGATGACATATTTTTGTATCATCACAGATGAACAGAGAAAAGTTAAGATGGCTATCGTCGATCCTAAGATGTTGCCATGGATTAGTATCAATGATCCAAAGACGATGATGAGTTTGCCAAAGTCTTTGACAGCTGCTACTGGAATCGATGCATTAACTCATGCGATTGAAGCTTATTTATCGATTAATGCAACACCTATTACAGATGCAAATGCACTTTATGCTATCAAATTAATTAAACAACATTTGCCCATTGTTTACAAAGATGGATTAAATCGAGAATCACGAAAAATGATGGCTTATGCACAATTTTTAGCAGGTATGGCATTTTCTAATGCTTCACTTGGATATGTGCACGCAATTGCTCATCAACTCGGTGGGTTTTATAATTTGCCACATGGTGTGTGTAATGCCCTATTATTGCCTTATGTATTAGAATTTAATGGCATGCAATTAAAAGGATCGCGCATTGGAGATATTTATGAGGCGTTTGGTGGAAAGCCATTCAATAAGCAAAACCAAATTGCGACTAAAAATTTAGTGAAAGCAATTAAAGAATTTAATCATGATTTAGATATTCCAAAATCATTAAAAGAACTCGGGGTTAAACCAAAAGATTTTTTAGAACTTGCGAATAATGCCTTAAAAGACAGTTGTGCATTAACTAATCCAGTAAAAACAGATATACATGGTATCGTTAAAATATTAGAAAAAGCATATAGGGGATGATTTTATGAAATATGTCATCATCGGTGGAGTTGCAGCAGGCATGAGTGCTGCTTCAAAAATCAGACGAAGTCAATTTGATGCTGAAGTCATTGTTTATGAAATGGGCAATACATTATCTTATGGTGCATGTGGCATGCCTTATTTCATTAGTGATGTGATTGAAGATGAAAACAAATTGATTGCAAGAACTAAAGAAGAGTTTGAATCTATGGGAATTATTTGTAAAATGCGTCATCAAGTGTTAAAAGTTATTCCTCAAGAAAAAACGATTCATATAAAAAATTTAGAAACCAATGAAATGATAAAAGATCAATATGATAAGCTACTTATTGCTACTGGAGCAAATAGCATTGTTTTTCCGTGGCCTAATAAAGAATTAGAACATATTGTTACTTTAAAAACTTTAAATGATGCGGTATATATTAAAGAAATCGTTTCAAAACCTGAGATTAAAAATGTGATCATTATTGGTGCAGGTTTTATTGGTGTTGAAATGGTTGAGGCCATGATTGAATTAAAAAAACAAGTGACTTTAATTGAATTACAAAATCAAATTTTACCATTATTTGATAAAGAGATTACTCAATCATTAGAACAAGAATTAAAAGACAAAGGTGCGGATTTAAGGCTAGGCGAAAAAGTGATTCGATTTGAGGGGCAAAAAAAAGTTGAAGCTATCATAACGGATAAAAATTACTATAAAGCGGATATAGTTTTGGTTGCTGTCGGTGTAAAACCAAATGTTGATTTTATTGAAGGATCAGGTATCCATCAAATAAAAAATGGTGCCATCATTGTTGATGAGGAAATGAAGACAAATGTAAAAGATATATATGCTGCAGGTGATGTCGCCACAGTAACTCATCTTGTACATAACTCAAATCATTTTCACATACCACTTGGTACTAATGCCAATAAGCAAGGACGAATTGCTGGAGAGAATATGATAGGGGTTAAATCAAGATTTCCAGGAGCTTTAGGAACAACTGTAATAAAAGTTTGTGATCTTGAAGCAGCAAAAACAGGAATTAGTGAAAAAGAGGCAATCTTTCATCAATATGATTTTAAAACAGCAATTGTAAAAGCAAATAATCATGCATCATATTACCCCAATCCAGAGCCTATGGTTATTAAAGTTATTTATAATCCTAAATCTTTACTACTTTATGGTGCTCAAATCGTAGGTAAAAAAGAAGCAGCAATTAGAATTAACATGTTCGCTTTAGCTATTCATAATAAAATGACTACTGATGAACTTGGACTCGTTGATTTTGCATATGCTCCACCTTTTGCTGGTGTGTGGGATGCAGTCCATATTGCGGCTAATCAGGCGAAGAGATCATGAAAAGGGTTAAATTACAAGAAGCCATACAAAGTATACCTCACGGCAGTGCTATTGCATTGGGTGGGAATACTTTACATCGTGTACCAATGAGCGCAGTACGTGAAATAATTCGACAAGATATTTCAAATTTGAAATTAATCAAAACTGCTGGAGCAATCGATATAGATCTACTATGCTTAGCAAATTTATGTGAATCAGTCGACGCTGGATTTGTAAGTTATGAAACACAGTATGGTCTTGCAAATCACTATCGTAAAGCTGTAGAAAGTGGACATGTTAAAGCCAATGAACATGCTTGCTATACTGTGATTTCTGCACTTCGAGCCTCAAGTTATGGACTTCCCTTTATGGGTGTTAAAGGATTAATTCATAGTGATTTAATTGAAAAAAGTGATTATTTTGATAAAGTCATCGATCCATTTACCAAACAAGAAATTACAGTTGTAAAAGCAATTACTCCTGATGTTGCAATCATTCACGTTCATTCAGTTGATGAAGAAGGGAATGCTGTAATTGAAGGTCCAAAATACGAAGATGTTTTGTTAGCAAATGCATCAAAAAAAGTGATTATTACTGCTGAACGCATGGTTAAAAAGCATTTTAACCAAGCAATTGATATTCCTGGTTTTTTAGTCGATCAAATCGTTTTATGTCCAAGAGGTGCAGATCCTACGAGTATGACTAAGCGCTATCCTTATCAGCATCAATCATTAAAAGAAGTAAAATCTTTGAAAACGAAAGACGACTTGGACAAGCACTTGAAAAAATATGAGTATCAAGACTATTTGGGAAGTAGAGGATATAGGTCATGGTAGGAAAAATCACAAATGTTGATATTATGACGGTTGCGATTAGTCGACTACTTCAAGATGGAGAGACTGTTTTTCATGGTGTTTCATCTCCGCTTCCAATGGTTGCTATTCAATTAGCAAAAAAGATGCATGCTAAAAATCTAGTTTACTTGAATATTCCTGGCGGTACTAATGGGCAGATGAGTAAGCAAAACAAAACATCAACTGCTAGCCATGATCTACATTACATGATGAGTTCTTATGTTCCTTTAACTGAAATATTTGACCTATCACAGCGTGGAAAACTTGATGTTGCATTTTTGTCTGGGGTTCAATTTGACCGATATGGTCATGTTAATGCATCTGTCATTGGTGATTATCATCATCCAAAGGTAAGACTTCCAGGCGGTGCAGGAAGTGCAGTTCTTATTCCGACCGCGAAAAAGCCAATTATATGGCGCTCCAAGCATGATAAAAGAACATTTGTCGAAAAGTGTGATTTTAATACAACAAAAGGCAATATTTACCGTTATGTAACACCTTTATGTGTTTTCAAAATGGAAAATGGTGAAGTGGTATTGGAATCTATTCATGAAACATCATCTTTGGAAGAAGTTCAAAATCAAACAGGATTTGATATTAAGTATGATCAAATTAGGATAACTCCCAGTCCTACTTCTAATGAAATTCGCATGCTTTTACAAGTTGATCCTACGCGATTACGTTATTTGGAATTTGATCAAAAAGATATTAAGTATATATAACACTTTTTTCATATCCCCCTAAACAAAAGATGTAGAGTGTTCTGCATCTTTTGTTTTAAATAAAATGATTTAGTTATTAGTTATCATAGCTCTTTTTTATATAGAATAAAAAACTTATCTTAAGTTAATAGTTTTTAATGTTAAAATTGTAATAGTAGAGTTATCACTAACCAATGAAGTGAGGGCATTATGTTAAGTCAAGATATTATTCAACAATACATTCAAATCATAAAAAAAGAACTTGTTCCAGCAATGGGATGTACAGAACCGGTTGCGATTGCTTTTTGTGCTGCAAAAGCAAAATCTGTTTTAAATCAAATGCCAGAAAAAGTAATTATTGAAACTAGCGGAAATATCATTAAAAATGCGAAAAGTTTCATTGTCCCAAATACCAACGGTATGAAGGGGATTGAAGTTGCTGCTGCAATGGGCATTGTTGCTGGAGATTCCAGTTTAGGCTTAGAAGTGATTTCTAATGCTGATCTATCCATCATTCCTGTGGTTAAGGATTTTATGAAGAACACAAAAATAGAAGTTAAAAAAGCTGAACAAAGTGCTTTATTAGATATCAATGTGACACTCATTCATGAAAATCATAAGGTGAGTGTCAGAATCATGAATCAACATACAAATATTGTACTAATTAAAGATAACGATGAAGTTTTATTTGATGATATTCATCCTGTAGAATCTTCTGATACACTCCATTATGATTTACTGAATATGAAAGATATATATGATTTTTCAATGACTTGTGAAATCAGTGAATTGGAAGATATCATCGAAAAACAAATCGAATATAATACAGCGATATCAAAAGAAGGTTTAAGTAAAGACTATGGTGCGAATATTGGAAAGACCATATTAAAAGTCTATGGGAATGATGTTAGAAACAGATCCAAAGCAAAAACCGCTGCAGGTTCAGATGCGAGAATGAACGGTAGTTCACTTCCAGTAGTCATTAACTCAGGAAGTGGAAACCAAGGAATGACCGCATCCCTTCCAGTCATTGAGTTTGCAGAGGAACTGAAAGTTTCAAAAGAAATATTATATCGCGCTTTAATCTTATCCAATTTAGTTGCAATCTATCAAAAATCACAAATTGGACCTCTTTCTGCCTTTTGTGGTGCAGTGACTGCAGGTGCAGCCTCAGGGGCTGCCATCACGTATTTAAAGGGTGGGAATTATGAAGATATTGCCCATACATTAATCAATGCATTAGCGATTGCATCGGGTGTGATTTGTGATGGTGCGAAAGCGTCATGTGCAGCGAAAATTGCCATTTCCGTCGATGCAGGTATCCTTGCATCGGATATGCACGATCAAGGCAAAGATTTTTATGCAGGCGATGGCATTGTCGGTGTT
>Ga0265295_1003691_pt1 | contig 21831 bp, 22 predicted proteins | sample Munlansysbiofilm_FD_192503 | JGI IMG/M metagenome (GOLD analysis project Ga0265295, IMG submission 192503) | Leachate microbial communities from a municipal landfill in Southern Ontario, Canada - Methane capture system biofilm | ecosystem: Engineered > Solid waste > Landfill > Unclassified ...
CAGTCGACTCGCGTGCGATCTCGTGTGATATCCATGATGAGACGGATGACGTCTGACCGGGTGACGATCCCAGCGAGTCGGCCGTCCTCGACGACGAGTACCGCCCCCGGGCCACCCGGCTCAAGGCGTGGAAGAACACTGTCGATCGATGCGCTTGGCGGGGCGAGCGACTCTTGTAGATTACGGGAGGCTACCTCCCCCACAGTCGTCTCCGCCCAACGCTCGCGTGGCACGTCGTTGACGTGCTCTATGTCGATCAGTCCGATGATCCGCCCGTCCTGGATCACCGGGTAGCGTGGATGGCGTCCGGCGAGGAAGTACGTGTGCCCGACCTGCTCGAGCGAAAGCTCGGCCGGAACCAGAACGGCGGGCGTCGACATGATGGCTGAAACCGGTACCTCCCCGAGCCGCACCCTCGTGACATGCTGCCGGTACGCGCCCGCCGCAAGGGCCGACATGAACCAGCCCATCACCGCCAGCCAGACGTAGTCGAAACTCCCGTTCAGCACCCCGAAGACCGCGACCGCGATGAGCGCCGTACCGATCGCCTGGCCGGACCTGCTCGCCCACCGGGTCGCCTTGGTGAGATCCCGGGTGGCAGCCCACAGTAGTGAGCGGAGCACGCGACCACCATCGAGGGGGAAACCAGGAAGCATGTTGAAGAGCGCGAGCGCCATGTTGATCATCGACAGGTAGTCGAGCGGCACCAACGCCCATTCCGGTGCCCGCAAGAGCCCTCCCGCGACCGCCGCACCCCAGCACGCACCCGCTATCAGCAGGCTCATGACGGGACCCGCCGCCGCCATCAGGAACTCGCGACCGGGACTTCCCGGCTCATCCTCGAGCTGCGACACGCCCCCGAAAACGAACAAAGTCACCCTGGATACGCTCAACCCACCGGCCCTGGCAACGAGCGAGTGGGCAAGCTCGTGAAGCACCAGTGAGCCGAAGAACGCAAGGGCCGTTGCCGCCCCGAGGAGAGCGTAGATGGTCGGACTCTCATCGGGCAACGCAGCCGGAAAGTAACTCGTGGTCAGCGTAGCGGCAACGAGGAAGAAGATGAACAGCCAGCTGGCGTCGACCTCAAGCGGTATGCCGAACAGCTTGCCGATCCTGAGAGCGCGTAGTCCGAACACGAGTCATCAGCCGCCAGAGACCCGCGTCAGAATTCCGCGGCGGAAAGCGCGGTTGCGCAAACGCATTCCCGCTCCTCGGGCAGCGCCGGGATCATAGCGAACAGAAGACTCTTCAGCTTCTCGGTGTTCTCGGCGAATACCTTGATGACCTGGTCGTTCGTGACAGGCTCCTCGATTCCTTCCACACCCGCGTCGTGGTCGGTGATGAGCGAGATGTTGCAGTAGCAGATCTCGAGTTCGCGAGCGAGGTAGCCCTCCGGGTACTGCGTCATGTTGATGACTTCCCATCCCTGCGAGGCGAACCAGTGGGACTCCGAGCGAGTCGAGAAACGAGGACCCTGGATCACCACCACCGTGCCCCGCTCGTGGACCGTGATGCCGAGCGCTCTGGCCTCGCAAACAGCGGTCTCACGCATTGTGGGACAGTACGGATCCGCCGCGGAGACATGGATGGTCTTGGGGCCGTCGTAGAACGTATCCTTCCGGCCCGAGGTCCTGTCTACGAACTGATGGCAGATGACGAAGTCGCCTGGTTTCACGTGAGGCTGAAGGGAGCCGCATGCGTTCGGACCGATGATCCGCTTCACACCCAGCTGCTTCATCGCGTAGACGTTCGCGCGGTAGTTGATCATGTGTGGCGGCAGCGTGTGCCCGGTCCCGTGACGTGGCATGAAGGCAACAGTGCGGCCCTCGATATCCCCGTAGGTGACCGGCGCGGACGGGGTGCCGTAGGGCGTCTCGACGACCACCTCTCTTGGGTTGTCCAGCAGCGAGTACAGCCCGCTGCCGCCGAATACGCCTATCTCCACCTGGGGGTACGTCATCAGGGATCGCTCCTCACATGGGCTCTCGGACGGCGGTGGTCCGCACCACCTACAACGTCTCAGATTGTAGACCATCCCGTGGGTACATCATGCGCTCTGCGCGTAACCCGTGTCCCGCGTGGCCGCCGGCCGAGGCTGGATCGCCCTCACCCCGCTTTCAGTCCACGATTCACCGACCATGCCGGCACTCCGGTCGGCTGAGATGAAGGAAGCGGTGCGCGCGTCCAACTCGTGCGCCTGCGCGAGGACCGATGCCTCCAGCGTGCATGGACGGAGCCCCCCGCCTACCTCTGCCGCGCTCTCATGAGACAGGATCAGGTGCCGCAGCTGGTCCACGACCCCGGTGGGGAGCACTGGTTCTTCCACGCGCACCGACGTCAAACGCCGCTCTCCGAGAACGGCGGACCCCAGAAGGCGGCCCTGTTCGGTGAGTTCGATGCTTGTGGAGAACTCAAGCGAGTCGACGACTCCGATGTCGTGAAGAAGCGCGCCCGCCAGCAGGAGGTCCGCGTCGATCTGAGGATACAGATCGGACACCGTGCGGCAGATTCCCGCAACAGCGACGGTGTGCTCGAGCAAACCCCCGATGTATGCGTGATGACCGACCCTCGTAGCCGGACAGGTCCGGAACCGGGCCATGAAGCCCCGGTCACCGAACACCGATGTGACGAGCGTGAAGAGGCCTCGGTCGCGAATCGCTCGTGTGTGCTCGCGAAGCTCCCCCATCATCTCACCCGTGTCCCGAGGGCTCGCAGGCAGCAGCTCGCGGGGTTCATACCGCAGTGCCGGCTTCAACGAGTCGACCGAGATGCGCCGTACGCCCCGATACTCCGTGACCGTACCCCTGACGTGAACCACCGTGCCGCTGGGGACCGACTCGGCCTCACGGCCGGGACGGAACATGATGCCGCTGATCCGCCCGCTCCGGTCACCGAACTCCAACGACAGGTACGCCTCACCGTTGCGCGAGGCGCGCATCTCCTTGGCGCGGAGGGCGAATGTCGCGTCGACGCTCTCCCCGACGCTCACCGCACCCGCATACTGTCGTCCCATCCTGACACCTCCCGCATGCCGCTCCAGCATCTGGACACAGCATAGAGAGTGTGTCTGACACGAACGCCGGACTCCAGCCGATCTCAGCGGCCCACCGACGCGGCCACAAGGCGGCATCTCATCATCGCTCCCGGCTCCACGCCGTACCGCTCCGCCGCACTTCCCATGTGCACGGCAAGCGTCAGCCACCCTGACGAATCGATGAGGGCCACCGGTTCTCCCTCCGCGGCATCCGAGAACGTCTTGCCGAACGGAGCCTCGATCTGCGCGTGCCCGATCAGCATTTCGAGACGATCCCCGGCCGCAAAACGCTCCAGGACAGCCTCCGCGGGGATCGCAACACGGAATGAACCGAATCTATCGACGTCGATCACCTCGGCTGTGAACACGTCGCCCTCAACACTGTAGAGACCGAACGGCGGGCCCGCGAGCGAGGTGGGGTCCAGTGGCTCGCCGATGACTGATGCCAGCACACCGCACGCGAGTATGGCGGCTGCGGGCGCAAGGATGTCCCGTGCGTGGAACGTGGGCAATGGAGAGCGGAAGTCCAGGTGCTCCGGCACGATGGAGTACGCCTCGGTGACGCCCCCCGAGCGCCACGTTGCCGGAATCAACACACCGTTGTCCGGACCGACAAGGATCGCACCTCCGCCGGTGACCAGTATCAGGTCGCGTCGCCCGCCACCGACACCAGGGTCGACAACGGTCAGATGGATGGCATCCGGAAGCTGCCACACTCCAGAGGCCGCGACGACCGCCGCCTTCCGTATATCGAACGGCGGGATGTCGTGTGCGAGATCGACGACCCGGGCCTGCGGACACGACCGGTGGATCACCGCATGGCACATGCCGACCCAGGTATCGCCCATGCCGAAGTCGGAGGTGAAGCAGATGATGGACGTCATTTCCCTCCTCTCGACCCACGCGGGCTCACAGGTGGTCTACTATCGTCCAAGGTCGATCACCCCGGGAGGTACCAATGGCACGCACGCGGCATGGATCGCGCCTTCGAATCGCGGTGGCACTGTTCGCTCTTCTCACACTGCCGGGATGCCAGGACACAGCGCATGTGTCGTATATACCCGAGGGAGGAGAATACTCGGCTGATGACCTGGAAGCGCTGCTTGATGGTGCGGACATGGAATCGGCACAACGCACGGACCCCGAGGGGATCGCGGAGGCCCGACAGCAGGCTCTGGCGGATCTGCGGACGCACGGAGACGGTGCCAGCGCCCTGGCCGATGCCCTCACCAGCCAGTTTCCCGTGGATGTCAATGCGGTACCGATAGAGGTGCACCACGCCGTCTACGAGGATGAGCCCGCGTGGATAGTCGTGGAGGCATGGGGCGATCCAGGCGCAAGCCTCTCCGACGTCCGGCTGTGGGTGTTCTCCACGGAGAGCCTCGATCTGATAACGGCCCACGCCAGATAGCGGATGGCCTGTGGGGCATCACGCGCTGCACGCGAGCCCGGTGGCCTCAAGCGCCTGCGAGCGGGCGCGCGAGCGCTCCCAACCGGCCTCGACCAGATCACGCTCGATCGTCGTTGCAACGAGGGTGCGGCGTGCACTGTGTGCGGCCGGATCGGAGCCGCGCACGATACGTCGCCTCAGCACCGCCCGGAAGTAGGCGCCGACCCGTCGCCGCTCCTCGGCGCTCAGCACGCGATCGCGCCAATCCGCGAAGTGGCGCAGGGTGATGGCGCCGGACTCCTGTGCGTGCTTAAGCGCCCGCATCTCCATTGCACCTGACTCCACTAGCCGCTCGACCTCGGCCCTGAGCGTCCGTGCGCCTGTCTCGGGAATCTGCAACGCCAGCTGTGCCGTCATCGTATGCCTCCTTCGAACCTTTGTTCGACTGAAGCATACGGTGGCACTCTGACATTGAGCCGGGGTCGTGCTGGTTCGCCCGGGTGGCGACCGCGAAGCTACGCGGCTACACGCTCCACCAGCACCCTAAGCCAGGCGGCCGCACCCAGCTCAAGGAGTGTCAAACCGAGGCCGAGAGCGATCTGAGGGACTGCGTCGCGCAGACGTCGGGCCCGACGTTCGAATGGTCCGGCCAGACAGACAAGCACCAGATTCACACACGTGAACGTCAGGAGGATCGCCACGACGTTGAGCACCGGGTACAGGAGACCCGTGTGCGGCAGCACCAGGGCCGCCACACCGTATGTTAGCGCAAGGGCGGCGAGCCATCCCAGGACGCGCGGCACACTGCCGAGCAGGCGCGCTTCGTGGGCATCGGCCCAGAGCTGGGCGTTCAGCATCGGGACGACGATCGTCGCAAGGGCCCAGCCCGTGAGAAGCCCGGTGATCAGTCGCAGCGTGTTGGTGGTCTCGCGAAGGCCCGCGTAGGACGTTATGCCGTCGAACGCCATGCTTGCGACGAACAGACCCATCAGGACGAGGACCGGCCACCGCGGAGGGGACGTCGGACGCTCCCCCCGGTGAAGCAGCCAGAGCGCGATCAACGCACCAACGAACCCCAGATACAGCCCCGTGTCGCGGGCGCACACAGGCAATTGATAGCCACCCGCGAAGAACGAGCGCGCGGGGATCTGGTGGCACAGGCCATACCCGACCGCGGTGAACAGCGCTTCAAGCATCATGCTCCCTGGATACGCCGACAGGCCGGATAACCGGCCTGTCGGTTGTCATTCTGATGGTCGGGATGGCGGGATTCGAACCCACGACCTCTGCGTCCCGAACGCAGCGCTCTACCAAGCTGAGCCACATCCCGACGAGCCGCTATGATACATGGTCGCCGCTGACGTGGCAAAGAAAAGATGCGTGCTTCCGGTCAAGACACGGGGACAGACGTCCAGGGCCCGGCCGGAGTGTCCGGCCGGGCCCTGTGAGCTCGTACATCATCGGCTGGAGCCGGTACCTACAGCCTCACGTGGCAGTAGGAGCAGAACGTCGGCTCGTGGCACTCGAAGCACGGCTGTGCGCCGTCCTTCTTGACGATGTTCGGGTGGTACGTGCGCCATGCCTCGCCCGCAACCGCACCGGTGTGGTGGCACGAGTCACAGAAGTACTGTGTGTGGCAGTTGACGCATACGTCCTTGGTGTATTTCTGCGCCTCGAAGTCAGCCTTGTGCTGATCCTTGAAGCCCGACGCGTGCGGCATCTCGAGCTTGTGGCAGTCCTGACAGAACTTCGCCTTCACGCCACCCTCGCCGTGACAGTAGTCACAGGAGTCCTGGGCGTCCTTGTACGCAAGCTGGTGGGCGGCACCCTTGTCGGCTGCCGTGCGACGGGTCCAATCCGCAACCGTGTGCGAGGTCGGAACCGCGTTCAGCTTGGTGTGACAGTCAACGCAGAACGCCTTGTCCTGGTGGCACTTCTCGAAGCAAGGCGCGGCACCATCAGCGGCGACGGTGACAGGGTGCTGCTTCTGCCACGGGGTACCGTTCACGGCACCCTTGTGGTGGCAGTCGGAGCACAGCTCCGTGGCCTTGTGGCAGTTCACACACGGCGCCGGGTTGTTCCGCGCCGACACGTGGTTCGTCTTGAACGTGTCGGGGTGCGGGATCTCCATGCCGTGACAATCCATGCAGAACTTGGCGGAGGTACCGCCGGTGCCGTGACACACTTCGCAGCTCTCGATGGACTTACCGGCAGACACCGCATGTGATGCCGTGGCCACTGCAGGTGTATCGGGGTATGCGGTCACGGTCAGCTTGCCGTGCAGCCAATCGGTAGCCTTGTGGCTGGTTGGCAGCGGCTGCAGCTTGGTGTGGCAGTCGACACAGAACTGCTGGTCGTGGCACGCGCCGAGGCAACCCGCAACGCCCTTCTCGACCACGGTGGTCGCGTGCTGGGTCTGCCAGACCACCGTCGTGTCGAAGGTCCAGTCGACCTTCGAGCCGTGGTGGCAGCTATCGCAGAAGAACGTCTCCGACTGCTTGTGGCACATCTCGCACTTGTCGATCGCCGTCGCCACGAGCTCGGGGTGGGTCTTCGTCTTGAACTCATCGGAGTGCGGCATCTCCATGCCGTGGCATCCGTCGCAGAAGGTCTCCCTCACGTGACACGTGGAGCAGTAGTCCACCGTCTCGACGGGGACGACGTGGAGAACGTCGTCATCGTGATGCTCTTCAGCGTGCTCGGCTTCGTGACCCTCCTCATGCATGAGGTAGTCGCCGCCGGTCGGAATCGGGCGGATGATGTCCTCGGCAGGACGACCCGTCGCGTGGTCGACCTCCATCGCGGCGAGCTTGGCATGCCCGCCAGGGTAGAAGCCGGGCTCATCGTGGTTAGCAGGCTTGAGGTCGAAGTCGGCCGGGTGGCACGCCGAGCAGGTACCCGGGGCCTTGAACTCCTCGCCGGAAGGCGATTCCGCGGTGAGCGTGTGGCAACGGAAGCAGGCCGTCATGCTCATGAAGTCCGCGTGCTTCGCGGCCTTCTCGCCCGTCTCCGGGTTCACCGTGATGAAGTCGGCATATGCCTCGTCCTCGGGATGGGCGACACGGTTGTGGCACCCGGTGCACAGGATGCCCCGGTCGGTGTGGGCGTCATGGTTGATGATGATGCCCTCGCTCGGGGTTATCTTGCGATTGTCGAGATCGTGACACTGCGTGCACTGCTCGTCGGCCATATGCACCTTGTGCAGCGCGAGGTGACTCGTCGCGTTGAGCGGGACCGCATAGGTCTCCGTGACCATCTGGTACATGCCTGTGACGACCGCATCGATCTTGTGGATGGTCAGAGTGATGGGGTCGGAATCGACAGGCATGTGACACGAGGTGCACGCGACCATGTTGTGGGAGCCGTCGTCATACGCGCGGACCGAGTCCAGCTGGATGTAATGGCAGAACGTCTCACAGAACCAGTAGCCAGACGTGACAACGAACGCTGCGTTGATCACGGCGAGCAGCGCGAGTACCACCACTCCGGACCAGATGATGTAGCGCGGCTTGCGTACGGGGTCTTTCCACCCCTGTAGCCAGCGTTGCCACTTCTCCTTCTTCTCTTTCGGCTCCTTGGCCATACGCACCCTCTCCTCGCCACACTCAAGGTTATTGACGCACCACGAAGGCGTCCCCCTCGGGCGCCTCCGACAAACGATAGCCGAACCCTTCAGCACGAACAATACGGGCAGGGGCAACAAACTCCACCTTTGGCGCTATTCGACAGCGATGAGGTGGTTCCTGCCGTGCCGAACGTCACCGGACCTCAAGAATCAGTGAGACCTCCACGGGCGCTCCGAGCGGCAGGGCCGCCACCCCGACGGCCTCCCGGGCGTGCCGTCCCGCCTCGCCGAGCGCCGAGACGAGCATCTCGCTCGCCGCGTCGATCACCCGCGGTTGAGACGTGAATCCCGGCGCGGAGGCAACGTAGCCGACCACCTTGACCACACGCACGACATCGTCGAGTGAACAGACCGTCGAGGCGGCGGCGAGCGCGTTCAAAACGCACTGGATCGCGCATGCACGGGCCGCATCCTCTCCCACATCCGCGCCGACGATCCCCGTTGCCAGAAGCTGCCCCTCGCGCATGGGGATCTGGCCGGAGGTGAACACGAACGCACCCGAGCGTACCGCAGGTACATACGCCCCCAGTGCCGCAGCCGGCTCAGGCAGCGTGTGGCCTACTGCGGCGAGAGCTTCGCGGACGCCCATCACTGGGCGATCTCGTCCGAGAGTGCGCCGAGTTCGCCGATCGCGGAGCTGATGCGACGGGATGCTTCGGCGGCGTGCTGCGAGACGAGTGCGACCTCACGCATAGAGATCACGACCTGATCGGACGCTGTCCGCTGCTGCTGCGTCGCGATCGAGATCTGCTTGGCCGAGTCGGTCGTCTGCTCCACCTGGACGACGATGCGCTCGAGGGCGACGGCCGTGTTGGCCGCCAGCTCCTGCCCCTCGGCTACCTTCTTGGCGGCCTTCTCGGTCTGCATGATCAGCGCCGAGGTCGACGCCTGTATCTCGCGCACGACCCGGCTGATCTCCTGCGTGGACTCGGTCACCGAGTCGGCAAGCTTGCGTATCTCCTCCGCAACGACGGAGAAGCCCTTGCCGGCCTCGCCGGCACGGGCGGCCTCGATGGCCGCGTTGAGCGCCAGGATCTTCGTCTGCTCGGCTATCTCGTCGATGATGGAGAGCACGCGTCCGATCTCCTGGCTGCGCTCACCGAGCGCGAGGATCCGATCGGATGACTGCATGGTGGTCTCACGGATCTCCTCGATGCCCATGGCGGTGTTCGAGACCGCATCCATGCCCTCTTCGGCACTTGCGAGCGTCTTCTCCGCGATCTTCACCACCGCGGCGGCGTTGTCCGCGATCTGACTGGACGTCTGGGCCAGCTCCTCGACCGTCGCAGAGGTCTGTGTCACGGCCGCGGCCTGCTGGGCGGCCCCCGACGCCTGCTGGTCGGTCGCGGCGGCTATCTCAGCGTTGGTGAGACGGATACTCTCGCCCACCATGCGGACCCGGCGCAGACGAGAGGCTATCTGGTCGAAGGAGCGTTCGATCTCGCGCGAGGTGGCGTCAAGGCCCTGGACGTCGGGGACGGGCGTGCCGAGGGTCGTACTCGCGTGGCGCAGGACACTGGTAAGAGAGTCTTCTGCCACCCGGCCCATGAGCCGATGGCAGAGCAGTCCGGCCGCCACGCCCGCCGCAAGGCTGAGGATCCAGAACAGTACCGCGCCGAGGGTTCCCTTCGGCTCGACGATGAGCGAAGCCACGAACGGGAACACGACACCGATCGCCGCACCCGCTGCGATGAACCGCAGGGACGACGCGCTTCGTCCGGCCGAACGCACTTCCGACTGCACCGAATCCATCTTGGCCGCCTTCACATTTCGAGCGCCGTCATGCTCTACGCCCCGTATCGTACCAGCACCTGTCCCGCATGGTCAGCAGTAACATCGGCGCGTCTGCGCGACACCCTGCCTATCGGGCGACGGGATGCTTGCACGTATACCCATTGGGGTATATGATGCCACCTGAAACGAAGGAGTCGACGAGAGGAACCGCTGGTGCGTCGTGTGAGCATCGACCTCGCTAGCTGCGATAGATCGCCGGGTTGCCCCGCACGCAGGGCGTGTCCGCGTGGCGCCATCGTGCCGGTTGCAGGAGGCGCCTACCCGGGAGCTCTTGGATACACCGTTGACGAGGCCCGCTGCACCGGTTGCGCTATCTGCGCCCGGTACTGCCCCGGCGGCGCCGTTCGTACCGCTTAGAAGGAGAGAAGATGCCTGAGACCACCGTGAGCGTTGAAGTCTACGACTTCCCTGTCGAGACCGCCTGTTGGGGCGGCGGTTGAGGTCCCTCCTGGTCTCCGGAGGAGATCACCTCGATAGTCCGCGCTGAGATCGAGCATCGCTTTGGCGACCGCGCCCGGGTGCTGTACTACGACACGAGCCGTCCGGAGATCGCCGCCGCCCACGGGCCGATGGTGTCGCTGATCCAGGAGCAGGGCCTCGTGTACCCCGTCACCGTGGTCGACGGTCAGCCGCTCTACGATGGGGCGGTCTCCTACCCTGCGATCCTACGCGCGGTACAGACCAGGCTCGAGAGCACGAACTAGCGCCACATGTGATGCATTCGCCGAAGGGCCGGGGTCACCCCCGGCCCTTCGTGTGTTCCACGCACCGCGCCGTCACTCCATGGGCTCGGGTATCCTGTGCATGCACCATCGCCAGCCGAGGGGAGCGTCCGTGGGGACGCGAGTCTGCACTGACCCAGCGAACCATCGATGATCGCCGACGCCGTGAAAGACGCGCTCATGGCGCTGTTCATGGTGTGGCGGCGCTCGGTGACGCGCGTTTGGCATGCCGGCACCCGTCTGTGCCGGACGCTCGGAACCACGACCGAGCTCTGGCCCGGCACATGGAAGACGGTGCTCGGGCACCTCATCAGCGCAGGACCGGCACTTCCGGAAGCCGATTCCCGGTACGACGTGGTGTCCGGCTTCGGCGTCCTTGCATTCGTGGCCGGAGCGCTGGTATCCGTCGGAATCGCCCTCGGCGATGGTGACAGTCCTTCAGCGATCGCGGGCGTGATGGCGGCGGAGACCGCGTGGGCGGCGGCGCGATTCGGGGTGCTGGCGCTCGTGCTGCGTGAGCGGAAGCCGCGCACGCGGATCGGTCACGCGTACCTGACGGGACTGGCCCCGTACGCGCTGGCCGTCACTCCGCCCCTGCGTCTCGCGGCGCTTGCGCTCTCGGCGATCCTCACGGCACGCGGTCTGCGCGACGCCGGCTTCCCGGCTCGCGACGTCCGGACCGCCACGGCGTGGGCGTTCGGCGGTCAGGTGCTCGCCTCGCTCCTCGGCACCCTGGCGAGTGGCGTGCTCGCCGTGGTAGCGCTCACTTAGACGGCCGGCGGATCGATCGCCACCGGGGACGGCACCGTCCGCTCGGCTCGCTCGGCGAGCACGATACCGGCGACGACCAGCACGGTACCGAGCAGCTGGAGCGGCGACAGCCGCTCTCCGAGGAGCATCCAGGACATGCCTATGGTGAACACCGGCTCGGTCGTGGAAGCGAGCGCGGCGCGAGCCGGACCCAGCCTCCTGATGCCGCCCATGTAGAGCACGACGGCCGCGATGGTGGGCACGGCCACGATCGCGAGGACCAGCCACCACTGCCGTGCACTCCAACCCGCCACGGACAGCGTCTCGCCCGTCGCCAGAGAGATCGCCGCCATCAGCGCGGCTGAGATCGCGAACATGTACGTCATCACCACAAGGCGAGAGCGTCCGGGCACGAGCCGGTCGGAAAGGACGGTGAAGACCCCGTACGCGACACCCGCCCCGAGCGCGAGCGCCACACCGGGCACGCTCACCTCGATGTCCTGCTCCAGCATGCCCACCACCAGGACGCAGCCCGCGAACGTCAGGGCGATCGCAGCCAGAGACGCACGATGCAGGCGCGCCCGTCCGGCAGCGGCTTCGAAGAGCGCGATGAGCGCGGGATAGGTGTAGAGCAACACGGTCGCGACGGATGGCGATATGTGGCGAAGTGCGAAGAAGAAGCACAGCGATGCTGCGCCGTACCCGGTCAGGGAGAGAAGGCCGAACCGCGCGAGCTCCGCCGGGCCCACTCGCAGCGCGGCCGGACGGCGGACGAACAGGTACGCCGCCATCGCGACCGCCGCGATGCCGAAGCGCCACGTCAGCGTGGGCAGCGGACGTGCGCCGCTCTCGTATGCGAGTGACGTGAGTACGGCGAGCGTGCCGAAGCACGCCGCCGAGGCGACGACCAACGCGACTGCGGTACCGCGACGCACCATGACCCCCTCCCGGCAACAGGTAGAATCTGTACGCTCGCAGATTGCGCCACCCGGAGTCAACGGAAGGATGCTGATGGATCATACGAGACACCGCTGCACGCTCTGGGTCGCCTCAGTGCTCTGGATGGGTGTGATATTCGCGTTGTCGTCGCTTCCCGGTGGCTCCGTCCCCGCCGGCGAGTACAGCTCCCTGGGGCACTTCTCGGTGTACGCGGTTCTCGGTGCGCTCTACTTCTCAGCGATGCGGGGCGGGCGGCGGGGCTGGATGGCGGTACTCATCGCCGTGGTGCTGGCCTCGGCCTACGGCGTGACCGACGAGTTCCACCAGTCGTTCGTCCCGGGGCGCATGCCGGACCCCGCGGACTGGCTGATGGATACGTTCGGCGCCTTCGTGGGCGCCACGACCACCCTCGGCATACTCACCTGGCGCGACCGCCTGCTCGCTGCCGGAGGGTCGATCGATCAGTAGATGCCGGTCTGCGCGGCCTGTTCGGCCGTGACGCCGAGCTGGCGGATCTTGATGCGGAAGTCGTGTGCGTTGGCGGCCATCGCGGTGGCGTCCTCGAGCGTGATGCGTCCCTGCGAATACAGCTTGAGCAGACTCTGGTCGAAGGTCTGCATGCCGTAGTACTCGCCCTCTTCCATCGCGTCCCGGATCATGTAGGTCTTCTCCGAGTCCATGATGTACTCGCGCACCGTACCGGTCATGACCATGACCTCGACGGCCGGCACCAGCCCACCGTTGATCGCCGGGATCAGGCGCATCGAGATGATGCCTTTGAGCGTGGACGCGAGCATCAAGCGGATCTGCTTCTGCTGATAGGGCGGGAAGAAGTCGATGATGCGGTTGATTGTCTCTGTGGCGTCGATGGTGTGAAGCGTCGACAGCACGAGGTTGCCGATCTCCGCGGCGGTCAAAGCGGCTGAGACCGTCTCGTGGTCGCGCATCTCACCGATGAGGACCACGTCTGGGTCCTGACGCACGACGTGCCGAAGCGCGGCAGCGTAACTCTCGGTATCGATGCCCACCTCGCGCTGGTTGATGATGCAGCGGACGTCCTGATGGAGGACCTCGATCGGGTCCTCGATGGTGACGATATGACCGTCACGCGTGTGGTTGATGTGGTCGATCATGGCGGCAAGCGTGGTGGTCTTGCCCGAGCCGGCCGTACCGGTGACGAGCACGAGTCCCCGTGGCTCCTCGGCAAGACGCCGCACCACCGGCGGCAGGCCGAGCTGCTCGATGCCGGTGCGCTCGGTCGTGACGCGGCGCAGCGTCATGCCGATGCTGCCTCGCTGGTGGAACACGTTGACGCGGAACCTGCCGATTCCCGGCACGGAGTACGCGAAGTCGAGCTCGCGGTGGTTCTCGAAGGACTCCTGCTGTCGCTGATCCATCATGCCGACAGCGAGTTGCTGCGTTATCTCAGGCGTGAGCTGCTGGAACTCCTGCATCACGATGAGCTTCCCGTTCAGCCGCACCGCAGGTGGGGATCCGACCTTGATATGCAGGTCGGAACTGCCACGCTCGGCCATGACTTTGAGGAGGCCGTCGATCTCAGCCATGAACGCCCGCTTCCGGTCGCCGTTGCACTGCAGTACTCGCGCCCCCCAGGGAGCACGTTCAAGAGCCAGTCTACTCTACCCGTACCGCGCCGTCAGGCGGCTCGAAGGTGCGGCCGGCTCCATCCGTACAGGGACATCACGATGACGGTGGCGCCAGCGATCAGTATCGAGGGAGTGAGTCCGATGCCCTCCGCAAGTGCTCCGGCTCCAACGAGGCCTACCACTGAGAGGATCCGGCTCAGCGACTGTTTCGCGGCGAACACGCGCCCCCGCATCTCCGGTTCCGCGTCGCGCTGCAGGATGGTCGCGATGGGCACGTAGAAGAACATGTTCGCGACTCCGGCGCAGAACAGGACCAGCGCGGTCACGGCGACCGTGGGCGTGATCGAAGAGAGCGAGACGAATACCCCGAAGACCAGGAGCCCCGAGAGCAGTGTGCGCGCCGGACCCGAAGGGTCCATCTGCCCGACAGCGATGCTCCCCACCAGCAACCCCACCGTGATGGCCCCGTCGAGTGTGGCCAGTCCGACGGCGCCCGCGTCGAAGCGGTCGAGGGCGAGTGCGTAGATGAACGTCGTTGACGCCGCGACCCCCATGATGGCAAGCGAATACACGCCGAGAAGGTCGCGCAGCACCGGATGCGTCCACAGGTATCGGAGCCCCTCGGTAGCCTCACTGGCCACCGGTACTCGCGAAGCACCATCCCCGGGTGCGGTGCGACGCGAGCGATGTGAGATGCCCGCGATGAAGAGCGCTGAGAGCAAGAACGTCGCCGCGTCGAGGAAGAACGCGACGCGGTACCCGAGCAGTGCGACCAGCGTGCCCCCGAACACCAGGCCTACCAGTTCGGCCGTCGACGATGTGACGTTGTCGAGGGAGTTCGCGGCCATCAGGTCATCGCGGCCGACCAGTTCGGGGATGAGCGAGAGCTTCGCTGGTTCGAAGAACAGCGACACGGTACCGAGGGCGAACGCGAGCCCGTAAACGGCGTACAGGCTCCACTCCGCGACGAAGGGCACCGCGAGAACGCAGAGGGCGCGCAGGACGTCTGCGGCGATCATCGTGCGGCGGCGATCCCATCGGTCAACGTAGGCGCCGGCAGGCATGCCGAACAGCGCCGCCGGCAGCAACGAGATGGCGAGCATGATCCCCATCTGGAGCTCCGACCCTGTCCTCTGGTACACAAGGATGCCGAGCGCGATCTGGTCGACCTTGTCACCGATGACTGAGACGAGTTGCCCTGCCCACAGCCGGCGATAGTCGACCGAACGCAGGGGCGCCCAAAGCCTGCCCCCCAGCATGCGCCCCCAATCGGTTCAGCTTGATGCCGGATGCCGCCCTAGGGACGACACGCCCCCGCGTAGTCGCTCCGGCCACTCAGGCTTGAGACCTTCACGACATCCCCGGTATGCGGCGCATGGACGTACTTGCCGTTGCCCACGTAGATGCCGACATGATGGATCGTGCTCTTCCCGAAGAACACCAGATCCCCGGGTGCGAGATTGGCACGAGACACCCGCTGACCGTAGTTGATCTGCGCCCTCGAGCTGTGCGGGAGACTGACGCCGACCTGACGATAGACCCACATGGTGAAACCGCTGCAGTCGAAGGCGTCGGGCCCCGATGCCGCCCACCTGTAGGGTGCGCCAAGCTTGGAGAGTGCGATGGCCACGACTTCCGAGCGCGGTGCGGTCGTTGGGGTGCCGTAGTCGGGAGATGGCCGGGTCGGCGTCTTGGCGGCGGCGGCTCTCGCGGCGGCCGCCTCAGCGGCGGCGCGGCGCCGCTCGGCCTCCTCCTGCTCCTTGATGATCTGGGCGATATCGGCGTTCACGCTGTTCAGGACCCGGGTGCGTTCCGCAAGCTGGTTCTCGACCTCGGCCTTGCGGGATGCCATTACGTCCGACTGAGCCTTCGCTTCTGCCTGCTGGGTCGCCAGCTCGGCATGCAGCCGCTCCAGCTCGGCGGTGGTGGACTTGAGCTCGGAGACCTGCGCGGCGTCCTGGTCGTTGAGTGATCGCAGGATGTCCCACGTCGTCGCGAACTCCTCGAACGACGTGGCAGTCAGCAGGACCTCCAGCTGGGCGAGCGGCCCCTGGCGGTACATGCTGGCCACGCGGATCGCGAGGTTCGACTGAAGGGACTGCTGCTGCGCAGCGAGCGCCGCGGCCCGGGCCTCGTTCTCCTCGACCGCAGCGGTGATGGTGTCATACGCGCCCTTCGCCTCGTTGTACGCCTCGGCGGCCACTTCGAGGTCCGTATCGAGCTTCTCGACCTGCTCCTGGATACGCGCGGCTTCCGCTCGCTTGTCTTCAAGCGGCGTTGCGAAGGCCGTAGGCACGATGGTGACCAGGGCGATGGTGATAGTGATAAGCAGGCCAGTGGCCCGCCGGAACGTCTGACTCAGGATGTCCAGCCTCCTCGATGTGCCAGGGATGGCCGAGCGACCGCGCTATAGTACCACAGGCACGACGCCGCCCGACAGGGCCGCGCACACGCCGTCAAGCACGTGTACGGCCGTCGACTGCGCCTCGCGTTCGTCGATCTCGACCTCGTCGGGAACGACGACCGCCACGACTCCGGAACCGCCGGCAGCCGCGAAGGCCGCCACGAATCGACCTTCCACACCCCCGGCCTCGCGCACCCGGACCACAGGGACGCCCCCGGCCGGCTCAGGCGCGGACGTACCGCCGAGGTGGAGTGTGACGAAGCCGGGTTCCTCGGCGCCGGGCTCGGCTGTAAGCACCACCCGGGCGCCCGGCTCGGTGGCGAGGGCGAGGTTGGCAAGACGCTCCCCCACGACCTGGCCCGGACCGTCGGCGCACACCACGGTCAAGGAGGTGGTGCGCAGCGCCTCGGCCGCGCGAGCCGAGGCGGCAAGAAGGTTCGCGGGCGCTGAAGGGTCCTTGCCTTCCCATACATGGTGGAGACGCTCGATGGCACGAACGGTCTCGGGGCCCGCGATGCCGTCCGAAGGCAGCCCGACGTTGGACTGGAACTCGCCGACCGCCCGTTCGGTGAATGTCCCGAAGATCCCGTCGGGAGCGCCACATGCGAAGCCCAGGACGTTCAGTGCGCCTTGTAGGGCGCGCACGTCCGCACCGTGCAGGTAGGGGAACTTGAGGTACAGCAGTCTGTCGCCCAGGCGGAACGTCGCATCCACAAGAGCCGCCCATGTGTCGGCCCCGACCATGCCATCCTCGGACAGTGCGTGTTCGTGTTGGAAGCGCCGGACCGCAGACAAGGTCGCGCCCAGGAACACGCCGTCTATGCCAGTGGGCCCAAGGTCGAACCCGAGCGCCAACAGGCGCTTCTGGATGTCCTCGACCGCGGGACCTCGATCACCTTGTGTTATCGGCTCAAGCACCCTCGGCTCCGATCGGTGTGCGCACCGGCGGCTCAGGGGCCGTGATGCTCCCTGAACCGTGCCACATTCGATGTGATGTGACTCTGCCTACTGTCGATGCGCCTTCTGAAAGCGTCGATCTCGTAGCCCAGCACGACATCGCCTGTATACCGGTAGACCTCTGATTCGCGGTCGAAGTCTAACACGAACCCGGAGGCCAGGACCGGCAAGACCAATCCCAGCTCATCGGTGTCTCGACCGATGCGACGGGCGACATCCCGCTCGGTGAGGGGCTCGCCCGGATGGCGAACGAACAGCACGAGCACATCCCGGAGGATCTGCTCGGTGAATGCGTCTGGCTGGAGCCTTCCGAGTGCGCGATCCAGACTCACACCCGCCACCTTCCCGGTCCGTGGTCCCCCGGTCCACGGGCCGCCGCTCAGACTGCGACGACCACCCGGTTCTTACCCGTACGCTTCGCACGATACATCGCCTGGTCGGCCGACTCGATGAGACTCGCCCCATCGGCAGCGTGCAGCGGGTACGTGGCGACGCCGAGCGAGACCGTCTGCACCACCCGCTCCCCGTGATCGTCGGCGATGTTGGGATAGGCCTCGGTACTCGAGCGGATCCGCTCCGCGACGGCAAGCGCCCCGGCGACGTCGGTCTCCGGAAGAACGACGACGAACTCCTCGCCTCCGTACCGTGCGGCCACGTCGATCTCGCGCAGGTTCTGCCTGATGATCGCACTGACCGCCTTGAGGACGGTGTCTCCGCGCGGATGGCCGTAGCGATCGTTGAACTGCTTGAAGTCGTCGATGTCCAGCATGATCACCGACAGACGGTGACCGAAGCGCATCGCTCGCTCGATCTCCTCCTCGAGCCGCTGATGCAGATACCCGTGGTTGTAGAGTTCGGTCAGGCGGTCGGTGACCGACAGCCTCTCGAGCTCCTCGTGCAGCAGCGCGTTCTGCAGGGCAAGGGACGACTGGTTGGCGATCACCTGAAGGCGGTCCCGCTCAGCCTGCGTGAGCTCCCGGTACGTGGCGGATGCGATGAGCAGTACGCCGATGACACTGTCGCCGGACCGCAGCGGCATGGCCGCCTGTGACCGGACGTCCTCGGTATGAACGGTCCAGTCGGCCAGCCCCGCGCCTTCGGCCACATCGGTCTGCTGCACGAACCCCTCCCGGAACGCCACGCCAAGCAGTGTCTCCGAGACGGGCACGCACGGTTTGAAGTACTCCTCGGGGCGACCCTGGCTCGCACGGAGATGGAGCGTCCAGTCGCGGTGCTCGAAGAGGTAGACGGCGGAGACCTCGGCGCCGAGGATGCCATTGGCTCCGTCGACGATCAGGCTGGTCACATCGTCGACAGAGCTGAACGTCGTGAGCGCCTTGAAGAACTCGTGTGTGAAGAAGATCTCCGCCAGCCTGGTCTCGAGCTCCTCATTGGCCCGCTCGAGCGCCTCCTTGCTCGACTGCAGGCGCCGCTCGTGACTCCGGATCTTGTCGTATGCGACCTGCAGCTCAACGAAGATCTTCTCCTGCTCTTCACTCCGCTTCTTGGCGATCAGCAGATCCCACACCAGCTCAGAGCCGTTGCCGGTGATGATCGCCACTTCGGGCTGCCGCTCACTCTCCAGGGACTGGCGCACAAGCGGGTCGTCCGACAGGTCGAGAATGAGATCGAGCTGGTATATCTGCGCAAGCTCTGACGCTTGCGTAGTGGTGAACACGCCCAGGTCCTCCGCCAGCCGCATGGCCGGTGCCGTTCGGCTTGGGTCATACACGGCGGCGACGCTGAGGTTCTCGATGTCGTTCAGGAGTCGAAGCACCGAGGTGGCGCGCAGCCCACCACCGGCGATTGCGATCTTGATCTGTCCATCTCGGACCGACCGCGACGCGGCCGTTCCCGTCAGCTCTTCCATCGAGCGCCTTCCGCTCCTGCCGTGGCCTCCGACATCACAACTCCCTGATACCGTACCGGTAGCTGCGCACAACGACCAGTCCGGTATCCAGATAGAGCTCCATAGTGCGCGCGTGCGTCCCACCAACATCTTCGGCAAGCAGCGGAATATGCAGGAGGCTCAACTCGTGCCTCACCGCCTCCGCGTTACGGGCGCCGATGCTCGCCATACCTGTGTCTCCACCGAACATCGTCGCCCCGCCCGCGATCTTCGCAACGAGCCGGTGGCGCGGCACTCCGCCCGCGACAGCATCGGCAAGCCTCGGGACCGCCACCGACGCGAACCGGTCCGCGAGTCCACCCAACCGCGTCTCCGACGGCGAAGGCAGCATGATGTGTGCCATCCCACCCCGGCGGGTGAAGGCGTCCCAGAGCGTGAGACCGATACACGAGCCCAGCGCGGGCGTCACCAACCTCTGGGGATGCACCGCAACCGCGATCTCCCCGGTCGCTACCAGCACGGTGTTGTCATCGGGGGCCGCCCACAGCCCGCCTATGTCGCCGGATGTGGACACGCCTAGAGGACCCCCAGACGGCCCAGCATCACGTCGAGACTGTCCGGATCGGGCAGGTAGAGAAGTGCGGCGTCCACGCTGGTCTCCGGGGTCGAGAACCGGGTGAGGACGAAGATCGCGGTCTCGGCCTTGAGGCCGATCTGAGTGGTGACGCCCTCGAGGATCGCGCCGAGCATATCGAAGGCGAATTGGGGCGGGCCGGGCAAGGTGGACAGCTCGGTGAGCCGCGCCACCGCCGCCAGGTAGGCGGACATCAGCACGGACGCCGCGTGGGTGACGGTCGCCTCTTCCGCGGCCCCCAGGGACTTCGACGTTCCCGGTGCCCGGGATCGCAGGAGGTCCGAGAGCTGAAGCAACGCGTCCCGGGCCACCACGAACAGCAGCCCACCAGCAAGATCGCCGAGCAGACGGCCGTAGACGGCACCGACAAGGTTCTCCGGACCACCGAGTACCGTGGGGATCTCCGGAATGGAAAGCACCTGGAGATCCGGCACGTCGATATCCACCGGCATGCCCAGCATCTGCGAGAGTGCGGTTGCGGCATGGCCCGCACCGATGCTGCCGACCTCCCGCATGGCGTCACGTTGTATCGGATTCAGTGCAAGCGGGTCCATGGCGCTATTCCTCCCGGGAGAACAGTGTGCGCGGATCGAGAATGAGTGCGATACGTCCATCACCGAGCACGGTTGCCCCACCGAGCCCGGGCAACCCGCGGAACAGGGGCGACAGAGGCTTGATGACGACCTCGCGCCTTCCGAGCAACGCCGGAACCGCAAGAGCGTGCATGACGTGGCCGGACCTTACAAGGATCAGATGCTTCGTGTGCAGCTCACCGCCTGCCCCTGCAACGCGGCCCTGCAGCGCATCCAGATCGCTCAGTGCGACCACCGAACCATCACGGAGGGCGACGACCGGAGCCCCGTCCACGGTCTTGAAGGTCACCTCGTCGGGCGAGAGCACCTCGTCCACCGCGCTCAATGGCAGGGCGTACACCCGCTCGCCGCTCCTCACGAGCAGGGCTTGGATGATTGCAAGGGTGAGCGGCAGCTGGAGCGAGATCTTCATGCCCTCTCCGGGTGTGGACGACAGCATGATGCTGCCACCGAGATACTCGATCTTGCCCTTCACTACGTCCATGCCGACGCCGCGCCCGGAGATCCGCGTGGCCTGATCGACCGTGGTGAACGCGGGAAGGCAAACGAACATGAGGACGTCCTGGTCGGTGTAGGAGTCGCGGGATCCCCGATCCACGATCCCCCGCTCGACCGCCTTGTTCCAGATGCGGTCGATGTCCATGCCCCGGCCATCATCGGCTACGGAGATCAACACCTGCTCGCGCACTCGTTCGGCACTCAGTCGTACGGTCCCACGCTCGGGCTTGGATGCCTCGCGCCGCACGTCTGACGGCTCGATCCCATGATCGATTGCGTTCCTCAGCAGGTGCACGATGGGATCGCCGATCTCATCGAGGACCGTCCTGTCGAGCTCGATATCGAGCCCCTCCATCTCCAGCGTGACGTCCTTGCCGAGGTCGCGGGCGAGGTCGCGTACCATGCGGGGGAAGCGGTTGAAGATATTGCCGACAGGAACCATACGCGTCTGCATGACCTCCTGCTGAAGGTCGGCGCTGACACGCTCCAGAACCCCTAGCGACTCGGCGAGGTCATGATCTGCGAGGCGATCGGCGATATCCTCCAGCCGCGAGCGGACGATCACGAGCTCGCCGACCAGGTTGACGATGGTATCGAGGTGGCCGATCGAGATACGGACCGTCTGCGTTTCGGCGAGCTTGGGTGTCGCCGACCTCACGGCGGTCACCGGTGCGTCGCCGGCTCTCGGCGCGACTGCCTCCGGCGACTGTTCGGGTTCGACGAGCGCCTCGACGTCGACCTCCTCGACCTCCGTGACGCCGAGGGTCGCCTCTCGCAGGGCAGCGGGCGTGGCCCGCGTTCGTAGGATCACGCTGAAGGAGAGATCGAACTGCTCGTCCTCGATCTGACGAGCCCCGGGCTCAGTCTCAAGGACCACGCCAAGGTGCCCGAGCCGCTTGATGACCATGTAGGCGCGCACGCCCTTCAGCACACAGCCCTCTTCAAGGTGGACGACCACGCGATACATGGAGCCCTCACCAGACGCGCCGGGCGACACCGGAACCGGCACTGACGCCGGCAGGTGAGGGTCGATGG
>Ga0265295_1003693_pt1 | contig 21811 bp, 20 predicted proteins | sample Munlansysbiofilm_FD_192503 | JGI IMG/M metagenome (GOLD analysis project Ga0265295, IMG submission 192503) | Leachate microbial communities from a municipal landfill in Southern Ontario, Canada - Methane capture system biofilm | ecosystem: Engineered > Solid waste > Landfill > Unclassified ...
CGTGGCCTACGCGGCCAACGCCACCCGCAAGGCGGCCGCGGCCGTCAGCGGCACTATCGGCGAGATCGCCCGCTCGCACCTGGGCGCCTTCATGCAGCAGATTGTCACGGCCCAGTTTTCCCAGCACGAGGAACGGGAGGCGGACGACTACGGCCTGACCTTTGTCCGGAAGAACAACACGAATCCCGGCTCCGCGGTCACTGCCCTGGAAAAGCTGGCCACGCTCGGCAGCAGCCATACCTTCCTCTCGAGCCACCCGGCGCCGGACAAGCGGGCCCGGCGGATTGCCGCGCAGCTTGCCGGGAAACCCATCGTCGAAGAGGAGGAGGGCCAGGGCTGGCAGGGCACAATCACCCGGATCCTCGTTGCCGCCTGGCTTCTGGTCAAGAAACTGGTCCTGTGGCTCGGCAGCCTCCTGTAACAAAAGGCAATCAGAAGAAAAATCAACCGACCGGACCGGCTGCGGGTTGGTGCAGCGCCAGGGACAACGCCATGCTCGACAGAAACCAAACAGGGCTGATTGTCGTCGACATCCAGGGCAAACTCGCCCGCATCGTGCACGACAGCGAGAGGGTCATCGCCAACACCACCAAGCTTATCCGGGGCGCGCAGATCCTCGGCCTGCCCATCCTCTGGCTTGAGCAGAACCCGGAAAAGCTGGGGGCTACGGTCGAGGAAATCAGCGACCTGCTGCCGGATCAGCGGCCAATCACCAAGTACACCTTCGACGCCTGCCGCGAGCCGGCCTTTGTCGCCGCGGTGCAGGACGCCGGGGTGCGAACCTGGCTCGTCTGCGGCATCGAGGCGCACATCTGCGTGTACCAGACCTCGCTCCACCTCCATGACCTGGGCTACGGGGTCGAGCTGGTGAACGACTGTATCACCTCGCGCGCCGCGGCCGACCGGGAACTTGCCATTGCCCGGCTCGCGGCCAAAGGGGTGGGCATCACCGGGCTGGAAATGTGTCTGTACGAGCTGGCGGTGGACTGCCGGGCCGCCTGTTTCCGGCCCATTCTCGAGCTGATCAGATAGCCCGGCCACCACCGGCACCGGGCCACAACCACAACACTGGAGGTTCACCATGGGCATTCTCTCCTGGATTCTGATGGGACTGATCGTTGGCGTCATCGCCAAGCTGGTCATGCCGGGCCCGGACCCGGGCGGCATTTTCATCACCATCCTCCTGGGCATAGGCGGCGCCTTTGTCGGCGGATATGTCGGCTCGTTTCTCGGTCTTGGCTCCGTGACCGGGTTCAACCTGGGGAGCCTGCTGCTCGCTGTCGGTGGGGCGGTGCTCATCCTCATCCTCTATCGCACCATCAAAAAAAGGCGGTGATCGCCGGCGGCCTGGTCGCCGCCGCATCCCCGATACCTTCCCGAACCCCTGACCTGCCCTCCTGCTCCGGGCCGACGCCATCGGCTCGCGCCTCGGAGCCGGCCGGCAGCAGAATCCGGGCTGACCGCTGCATACGCCGGCCCTGCCCGGGAAAGTTTACCGAAACTTTCCTGAACAACCCGCCCGGGTTGCCGTAGCCTGCAGCAGGCACACAACCGCAACGGTTGCCTGTCCGGAAACAGGGCAAGGAAAGGCCGGAGCACCCACGCTCCGGCCAAAAAATCGGTACACGGGAAAAATGAGACACCAGGCGCTTCCGGGATGGGGCTATTCGGCGACAGCGGCGCGTGTTGAGGCAACAGCATGACGGAACAAGGGACCGACTGGCGGCTCGTCGCGGCAGAGGAAACCAGGCAGCGGCAGAAGGCCGAAGAGGCGCTGGTGGAAATGCGGCGATTTCTGTTCGACTATTTTCACCTGCTCGGTCCTGATCCCCTGGAGAACATCAACGTGGTCGTCAGGACGCTCGGCAAGGTGCTCGGCTCGGACGTGGCCCTGTACAACCGCCTGGAAAACGGCATCCTCAAGACCTGGTCCATTGACAACGAACCGCCCGGCTTCAAGCGGGAGGACGACCCGCGGGGCCACATCTGCTACGACATGACCATCTCCCACCACGGGCCGACCAACATCGAGGCCGTGGTGCTCAACGACCTCGAGGGCTCGGAGTGGGAGACCCTGGACAGCAACGTCAGACAGTACGGGCTGAAATCCTACCTCGGCTTTCCCGTGCTGGTCGAGGGCCAGGTGGTCGGCTCACTGTGCGTGGTCGATACGCGCAAGCGAACCTACACGGATGTGGAGCAGTACATCATCGCCGCCTTCTCCTCGGCCATCCGTTTGGAGGAGGAGCGGCTCCTCACCCAGAACCGCCTGGCCGCGGCCATCGCCGACCTGAAGGAGAAAAACGAGCAGATCGAACGGATGGCGCTCACCGACTCCCTCACCGACCTGCCCAACCGCCGGGCCATGATCCGGTTCCTGGACCGGGAGATCGCCACCCTGCGCCGCCGGCTGCACGCCGCCCCGGACCAGGTCGGCGGCAAGGGCTTTGCCCTGGTCCTGTGTGATATCGACCGATTCAAAGCCGTCAACGACACCTATGGCCACGCCTGCGGCGACGAGGTGCTCAGAAGCGTGGCCACCCTTCTGCAGAACAACCTGCGCGGCCAGGACCTGGTGGCCCGCTGGGGCGGCGAGGAATTCCTCCTGCTGCTCAGGGACATGGATGCGGACGAGGCGGTGGCGATCGCCGAACGCATCCGGCAAACCATCGCGGACACGCCCTTTGCCTGCGGCGACAAATCCTTCCAGGTCACCCTGACCTTTGGCATCAGCTGTTGGAACGATCCGCACACGACCATCGATTACTGTGTCGATTGCTCGGACCAGGCCCTGTACGCGGGCAAGGCCGGGGGCCGCAACCGGGTGGTGGTCCTGCCCGCGCAGACCCTGTGCTTGTGACCGGTGACAACCGCTGTCACCTGCGCCCGGTCGTTCCCCTGAGACACCATGCGCCGGCCTGCGGCGCCTCAGGAGAGGGTCCGATTTGTCCGCCGCCGTTTTCCGTTTTCCCTTGTGCCGAACTGGCGGGACCTTTACTTTCCGTACCGCTGTGCCCAACGGTCCAGGCACAGCGGCATCTTCCGGCGTACGCGATTTTTTCCTGAACACCCCTTTTCTCTTCGCCTGTACCGGTTCTGCGCGGGCACAAGCAGGCCCCGTCAGGGTCAGTCTGCCGGGCTCCTTCTCCCCGATAACGGGCAACACCATCTCTCGGAAATCACCCATGCAGCACTGGTTGTACCTCGCCGTGGCCATCGTCAGTGAAGTGTTGGGCACCTCCGCCCTCAAGGGCTCCGAGGGGTTCACCCGCCTGTGGCCGTCGCTCGTCGTGGTCATCGGCTACGCGAGCGCCTTTTTCTTCCTGTCGCTCACCCTGAGGACCATCCCCGTCGGCGTGGCCTATGCCATCTGGGCCGGCGCCGGGATCGTGCTCATAGCCCTATTTTCCTGGCTGTTCCTCGGACAAACGCTGGACATTCCGGCCATCATCGGGTTAGTTCTCATCGTCGCCGGGGTCGTCGTCATCAACCTGTTTTCCGATACGATTTCACACTGATACCCTCCCGGTTGCAAAACCCGCAAACGAACGCGGGCGCGGACCGCAGACCGCCCGACATACCACACCACCGTTCAACCACCACGGCCGGCGGCGAGTCCCGCACTGGAGCGGGCGCCGGGCAGGCCGGACATCCGGGAAAAAGAACACATGGAACAGTTGAACAGCTTTTTTGCGGCGGCCAGCGGCTTTGTCTGGGGGGTGCCCCTGCTCGTGCTGCTGGTCGGTACGGGCATCCTGCTCACCGTCCGCCTGCGCGGCATCCAGGTGACCATGCTCGGCCACGCCCTGCGCGAGACCTTTGCCCGCTCCAGGGAAAACGAGATGGGCGACATCAGCCATTTCAAGGCCCTGATGATCGCCCTGGCGGCCACCATCGGCACCGGCAACATCATCGGCGTGGCCACGGCCATCTCGGTGGGCGGGCCCGGCGCCCTGTTCTGGATGTGGGTGACCGCGGCCGTGGGCATGGCGACCAAGTACGGCGAGGGCGTACTGGCGGTCAAGTACCGGGTGGTCGACGAGAACGGCGAGATGGCCGGCGGGCCGATGTACTACCTGGAGCGGGGACTCGGCCAGAAGTGGCTGGGCGTGCTCTTTGCCCTGTTCGGCGCCATTGCCGCCTTCGGCATCGGCAATACCGTGCAGGCGAATGCCGTGTCCGGCAACCTGAAGGAGGCGCTCGGCATCGACCCGCTCCTCACCGGCGCGGTCCTGGCCGTGTGCACGGCGGCCGTGATCATCGGCGGCGTCAAGAAAATCGGCAACGTGGCCGCGGTGATGGTGCCGGTCATGGCCGTGTTCTACGTCTGCGGCTGCCTGGCCATCCTCGTCCGCTTCGCCGGCGAGGTGCCGGGCGCGTTCGCCCTGGTGCTCCGCGACGCCTTCACCGGCACCGCGGCCACCGGCGGCTTTGTCGGCGCCACGGTGATGCTCGCCATCCAGAAGGGTGTCTCCCGGGGCGTCTTCTCCAACGAGTCGGGCCTGGGCAGCGCGCCCATTGCCGCGGCCGCGGCCAAGACCAACGAGCCCTGCCAGCAGGCGCTGGTCAGCATGACCGGCACCTTCATCGACACCATCATCGTCTGCACCATGACCGGCCTGGTGCTCATCGTCACCGGCGTGTGGAACTCCGGGGCCGAGGTCGCGGCACTGACCAAGTCGGCCTTTGACATCGGCCTGCCCGGCAACGCCGGCGGGTTCATCGTCAGCTTCGGCATCATCTTCTTCGCCTATTCGACCATCCTCGGCTGGGCCTACTACGGCGAGAAATGCATGGAATACCTGGCCGGGGTGCGCGCCGTGCTGCCCTACCGGCTGATCTACTCGGCCTGCGTGGCGGTGGGCGCGACGATCAAGCTCGATCTGGTCTGGAACTTCGCCGACGTGATGAACGGGCTGATGGCCATTCCCAACCTCATCGGCCTGGTTGGCCTGTCCGGCGTGATCGTGGCCGAGACCAACCGCTTTCTCAAGGAAACCGGGGGCACCGGGCGGGAACCGGTCACACCTGGGCAATAAAGCGGTGCGGCCTGCGTGGGGGCGGCGGCCCGGTGGCGGTTTTGGCCTGCAGGTGATGCGCCCTGCTCCCGGGCCGGCGTCCGCCCGGCACGGTCAGGCCGGGCCAACCTGAACGAGGGCAACCATGCACACCACAGCGATCATCCTCAGCCTGATCGGGGTGCTGTTACCCTTTCTGCTGATCGGCCTACGCCGCTACGCCCTGCGCCCGGCGGCAACCGCCCGGTGGAAACAGACTCCGCCCGCGCCGCTCACCCCCGGCGCACTGTGCCGACTGGCCGCCTGGCAACGGCACAATCTGCTGCTGTTCGCCGCATTCGTCATTCTCGGCCTGGGCGGTGCCCTGCTCAGTTGGACCGGGTTGGCAAAAAACGGGATGGGGCTTATCCTGTTAGCAGGCTTTCTGCTCGTTGGCCTGCTTGGCCTGGTCCACCATTTTTCGGCGAAATGCCCGCGTTGCGGCCTGCGCATCGGCGTGCAGAACAGCCTGGTGTTGCCGTGCACCTGTCTCAGGTGCGGGGTCACCCTGCGGCAGGATTGCTGAGTTTTCCCCGTCCCGTTGCCACCGTTCGCGACCCGGGGCGAAGCGTTCACCACAACAGAAGGAGGGCAACCACCATGGAACTCGTGAAAATCATCTGCGCCATCATCCTGCCGCCCTTGGGCGTTTTTCTGCAGGTCGGCCTGGCCAACAAGCATTTCTGGATCAACATCGTCGCCACCCTGCTCGGTTACCTGCCCGGCGTGGCCCACGCGATCTGGGTGGTGGCCAAGGACAAATAACCCCTGATACACTGCCGGCCGGTGCATGCACCGGCCGGCCGAACCCCCCACCGGAGCCCCTGCCCGCCGTGACCACCGCCACGATCACCATTACACCCGGCCACACCATCATCCTTCCGGCCGAAACCCTGGCCCGCGCCGAGGACTACCGGCTGGCGCTCGCAACCGGGCGAACCCGGCCCGGCGCGCTCGTGCAGGCCTGTCTTCGGCAGGCGGACCTGGCCGCGATGAGTGCCGAGGATCTGCTCGGCTGTGTGTTCGCCACCAAGCGGCCGCAGATATTCGCCGAAAGCGCGGTGGCTGGCGACGGCTCGGACTGGAACCTGGTCGAACTCGGCCTGCTCGGTGACCTTTCGGTGGCCGTGCCGGTCACCGTGTTCGACAACGGCAGCCACACCGCGCCCACCCCGCACGACCCACCCTTCCCCGCCACCCTGGTGTTCACGCCGGGAGCACTGCTGCAGAACGGTCGCGGCTGTACCCCGGCGGACTGGGCCGAGGTGACCGCGACCGATGGCAGCCTGAACACGGAGGGCTACTATCAACTCTACCGGCGGCGCCTGCTGTCCGTACTGCGGTTCATCAACAAGCAGGCCGGCCGGCCGCGCTCGGCCCTGGTCACCCTGCCCGGGCTCGGCTGCGGCCAGTTCGCCGGTCCCTTCCAGGGGCGACTTGGCGTGCACCTGCAGGCGGTGCTGGAGCGGTTGCTCGCCGAGGAGGGCGCCACCCTGCCGAACCTCGCGGCCGTGTACTTCGACCCCTACAACGAATGCGACAACGCCCGGCGCGAGCTGCACGGTATCGTCCTCTTCACCCGCCCGCTGACCCGCCCGGGCAACCACGGGCGGACCCAGCTCTGCCCGCCGGCCGCGTACGCTGACGCGGGCGACGACTTCACCGGGTGCCGTCTGTTCAGCCTGGTGGCCTGGGACCATGTCAGCTGGCCGGGCAACGACTTCTACGTCGGCTCACGCGCCACCGACGACGGCGTCAAGGCCGCGGCCACCGACGCCCTGGCCGTGCTCACCGGCGTGACCGGCAGCTACGACCCGAAGCGCAACGCCTATCAGCCGCCCCCGCCCCTGCGCACCTGGGAGCAGGTCGTGCAACAGGGCGAACGCGAGCGCGGCCTGCGGTTGTGGCACCCGCAAGCCCTGTGGACCCCTCCCGCCGGGTGACGCGAACACCCGCATTCTACCCCTCCCCGACGCCCCCCGGACACACTTTCCTCTCATGCTGCTCCTCGCAGGTACTGCCCCTTGCCGGGATACCGACCCGCAGGTTCCCGTTGCCATTCATCGGCCGGACAGGTAGAAATGCACTGATCGTCCGTTCCGGCGCCCTGCACGAATCCGGCCTGGTCGCAAACGAGGCACCGTTTAGGGACATTCCGCCCGCTTGCCTGCCGCGGCGGGCTTTCATCGCACTGCAATCCCCAAACCCCAACCGAGGAGGACCAATGATGGAGGACAAAACAATCACCGTCACCTGCCCGAAATGCGGCATCAAGATCACCAACACGGTGAGCTGGTTCAAGAAGCCGGGCAGCTGCTGCCCGGGCTGCCAGCTGCGACTGTCCACCGAGCGGTTCCGCCGGGCCATCGAGACGGCGGAGCAGGCGGCCTGAGCCCCCTGCCGCGCACCCCGGCACAATAAAAGAAAAAAGCCCCGGACCGTTCTGCGGTCCGGGGCTTTTTTGTGTCCTGCGGTGGGTCGGCTCAGAACGGCCGCAGCACCCAGATGCCGCAGGGGCAGGTATCGGCGCAGAAGCCGCAGGCGATGCATTTGGCGTCGTCGGACACGTACTCCCAGTTGACCCCGTCCGGACCCGGCTCCACCTCCCGGCGGGCTATGGCCTCGGTGGGGCAGATGGTCTCGCACAGGTGGCAGTCGCGGCAGGAGCCGCAGCTCAGGCAGCGGGCCGCCTGCTGGTCTTCGGTCCGGCCGCGGTCGCTCACCGGGTCGTAGTGGGCGAAGGTCAGGTTTTCGTAGCGAATCAGCTGCTTGTCGAACGGTACCCAGGGCTCGCCCCTGAAGGTGGCGAGCAGGTACTCGGCGGTGCGCTTGCCCGCGCCGAGCGCGTTGGTGGCCAGTCCCGGCCGCTCCACGTCGCCCACGGCGAGGATCTTGGCATCGCTGGTGCGGCCGGCCGCATCGGTTTTGATCCAGGCCGCGCCGCCCACCGTGACCACCTGCACCGACTCGGGCAAAAACGGCAGGCTGGGCACGTCGCCGATGGAGATGATCACCGTCTGCGCCGGCAGGAAGGTGCCGTCTGCGCCAACCAGCCCCTCGGCCGTGACCTCGCGGGTCATGAACGGCCACTTGAAGGTGGCGCCCAGCGCCTCGGCCGCGGCCCGCTCCTTGCCGAAGGCGAGCGGCTTCTGGATGTCCACCAGCACCACCTCCTCCGCGCCCAGCCGGTAGGCCTCGGCGGCCACGTCGCAGCCGACGTTGCCCGCGCCGATGATCACCACCTGCCTGCCCGTGGCCATGGGCCGGTCGCTCTTGGCCGCCTTGAGGTAGTCGAGCGCCGGGATCACCCGCTCGTGCCCGGGGAAGGAAAGCGTGCGCGGCTGGTGCGCGCCCACGGCCACGACCACGTACTCGAACTCGTCCGTAAGCGCCTCCACCCGCTCGCGGCTGAGGGTCTCGTTCAGGTGCACCTGCAGGTTCTCGGTCTTCAGGAAACGGTCGATCTCCGCGTCCCACACCGCCTGCGACAGCCGCTCCCAGGGGATGGTCTGGGCCAGCTTGCCGCCCAGCCGCTCGCCGCGCTCGAAGATGTGCGCCTCCACCCCGTGCAGGGCCAGATGCCAGGCCACGGCCATGCCCGCCGGGCCGCCGCCGATGATCGCCACCCTGTGGCCGGTGGCCGGCAGGGCCTTGGGCGGGTCCACGTTCTGTACCGATCGGCCGAGCACCGAAGCGTCGATGGAGTAATCGATCTTCTCGCGCGAACAGTTCTGGATGCACAGGTTCGGGCAGATGGTGCCGCAGACCGAGGCCGGCAGCGGCGTGTAGCGCAGGAGCATCTCGTAGGCTTCGTCGGTTCGGCCCTCGCGGATGAGCCGCAGCCGGTCGATGGTGGGGATGTGAATCGGGCAGAAGAAGGTGCAGGGCGCGGCCGCGTCGCGGTTGGCCCAGAAGGGCTTGCGCCGGCGCAGATCCCCGCTCTCGACCACCCCGACCAGGTCGCGCTCGAGCCCCGGGGCCAGGTCACGCAGCGGGTCGCCGCCGCCAAAGCCCTTGTCCCAGATGCGGCGACGGAACTCGGCCATGGGCATGGGTCCGGCAAACATCAGGGCCCGCTCCTGCGGGGTGATGGCGGTGAGCAGCTGCCACTCGTTGCGCTCGGAGAGCGTGGCCAGCAGTTTCGGCCGACCGATGCGCGCCAGGAAGTCGGGCAGCCGGTCCAGGAGCCACTGCCACTCGGCGTCGTCCGGCCGGGTGAGTTTGGCGTTGGTGGTCGAGTAGGAACCGTCGGTGGAGCCGCGGAAGTAGATCTTGCCGCCCACCATGCCCACGCAGGGCCGATAGCCGAGCACGTTGTCCGGGTTCTTCGCCTCCACCCCGCAGACCACGCCGATGCCGCCGCAGTTGAACTCGGCAAAGGTGTCGCCCACCGAGCCGAGCACCCACATCTCGGGCCGCTCGTGGTCCGGGTTCCACTTGGTCATGGTCAGGCCGCGGGCGCCGATGGAGCCGCCGATCATCACCCTCCCGCCGGCCATGGCGTTGCACACGCCGTTGGTGGCATCGCCCCTGACGACGATGTCCGCGCCGATGTTCAGGTAGCCGACGTCGTCCGAGGCCGAACCCTCGCAGACGATGGTCGCGCCGGGCTGGCCCATGCAGCCGAGCCGCTGGCCCACCGGACCGGTGACGCGCAGGGTGAGCGGCCGCTCACGACTGCCGAGACGCAGGCCGATGTTGTGCTGGCCGAAGGACTCGAGCAGCAGTTCGTCGGCCGTTTCCGCCGCGGCGCGCACCGCGGCCTCGAAGTCCTTGGAGGAGACCCGCTGGTTGGCCGCGTCCCGGCCGGGAATGGTGCGACTGCCTTGTTTGGTTTCGTTCATGGTGGGGTGCTCTGACGGGTGCATGCGGGTGGCCTCAGCAGATGTAGTTGATCTGCAGCCGCTCGGCGATGGCCCGATCGTCGATGCCGAGCGCGTCGGACATGCCGATGGGCAAACTCTGGGAGCGGCCGAGCGGGGCCATGATCTTCTTCATTTCGGTGCGGATGGTCATGAACACGTCGGCCACCCGCTGGGCCACGTCGTCCGGGTCGAGACGGCGGTAGAGCTTGGGATTCTGGCTGGTGATGCCCTTGGGGCAGATGCCGAGGTTGCAGACGTTGCAGCGGCCCAGTTCGTTCCCCAGGCAGCCGGCGCAGGCCTGCATGATGTACTTGCCGATGTGCACGCCCGAGGCGCCGAGCATGATCAGGGCCATGCCGTTCTGGGTGACGTTGCCGTTCTTGCCGACGCCGCCGGCGGCGAACAGGGGGATCTCGTTCTGCCGCCCCTGGCGGACCAGGTCCTGGTAGCACTCGCGCAGGTTGGAGGCGATGGGGTGGCCGGTGGCGTCCATGCTCACGTTGTAGGCCGCGCCGGTGCCGCCGTCGATGCCGTCGATGAGGAGGCCGCCGGCGTACGGGTTGCGCACCAGGTTGTTGAGCACCGCCTTGGCCGAGGAGGAGCCGGAGATCTTCGGGTAAACCGGCACGCGGAAACCGAAGGCCATGGACATGGTCTGGATCATCTTCATGACGCTCTCCTCGATGGAGTAGAGCGTCTGGTGCACCGGCGGCGAGGGCAGGTCCACGCCCTCGGGCACGCCGCGCAGCCGGGCGATCAATTTGCTCACCTTGAACCACATGAGCAGGCCGCCGTCGCCGGGCTTGGCGCCCTGGCCGTACTTGATCTCGATGGCCGCCGGGTCGCACTGCATCTCCGGGATGGCGCGAATGATCTCGTCCCAGCCGAAGTAGCCCGAGGCGATCTGCAGGATGATGTACTTCAGGAAGGGGCTCTTCAGCACCCAGGGCGGACAGCCGCCCTCGCCCGTGGCCATGACCACCGGGATGCCGAGCACCTCGTTGCAGTAGGCCACGCCCTGCAGCAGGCCGAGCCACATGTTCGGCGACAGGGCCCCGAAGGACATGGAGCCGATGACGAACGGGAAGATCTCGCGGGTGGGCGGGATCCACTCGCCGGCCAGCCGGCGGCGCAGGAACTCCTCCGGCGGCAGCACCCGGCCGAGCACGGTGTTGATGTTGAACTCGTGCCGGCCCGCGTCCAGGGCCGGGTCGGTGAGCATGGAGATGCGCGTGAAGCTGATGCGGTCGAGCACGGTGCGGCCGGAGACGTTGCGTCGGCCGCCGCGCTTCTGGGCCTCGCCCTGCTGATTGTGCAGGAAATTGGCGCGCCGCTCGTTGTCGTTCAGGTGCGGGCCGATGGCCTCGTTCGGGCAGACCGAGGCGCACATACCGCAGCCGATGCAGCGGTTGGCCATGTCCGTGCTCTGGCGGATGCCGGTGAAGTGGCGGTAGTCGTTGCCGCGCCGCTTCTGCATCACATCGAGCTTGGGCACCCGCTGGCGGAAATGGGAGAGGGTGATGGCCCCCACCGGACACACGGCGGTGCAGCGGCCGCAGAGGGTGCAGCGGTCCTCGCGGTGCTCGATGATCCAGGGGAGGTCGTGATAGCTCAGGCTGCCTGGGGCAGTGTACACGGATCGAACTGAGACCATACGGTGAGTTCCTTGCGTTCGGGGGGAATGAGAACGGTGTGCTGGCGCATGGGTTGGAAATCCAGCGCCGGGTCGCGGTCCGGGACCAGGGCGTCGACCCCGCACATCTCCGAGGCGATGGCCCAGGCGCCGGGTCGGCCGCCGACCGTGGCCGGGCGCAGTTTCTTCTGGTCCATGACCAGCATGCAGGTTTCGTCGGGCAGGGTGGCGATCACCGCGTTGGGGCCGTCGATGATCAGCCGCCGGCAGGCGGTGCGCAGCCCTTTGAGGAAGTCGCCGTCCGGGTGCACGTCCAACTCCTCGGTCTTGAGCGGGGTGATCACGTGCTTGTAGAACTCCAGCGGCAGTTTCAGCCGGCGCAGGACGTAGTGGAGGATGTGGGCAAAGGTCTCGGAATCGCTGTGGTAGCCGAGGTAGCCGGGGATGTTCGTGCCCAGGAGCCACTCCTTGACCGGCACAAAGGCGGTGTTCTCGCCGTTGGTCATGGTGGCGATGCCCTGGATGAAGAACGGGTGGCAGGCGTACAGGTTGATGCCGTAATTGGTGTTCTGCCGCCCCTGGGCCATGACCACCCGGGCGCGCAGCCGGTTGTCGCCCAGGCCGAGGGCGTCGCCCACCGCCAGCGGCCAGCCGACTTCCTTGAGCATGACCACGTCGCGGTAGAGCGAAAACACGGTGAGGTCGCCGCCATTGGCCTCGCCGTCGCGACGGATGGCCAGCCGGGTCTGCAGCAGGCGATCGTCGATGGCCTCCCCGCTCAGGCCGGACCAACTCTCGGGCATGGAGTAGGCGCGCACCATGTAGTTGAAGCGGTCCCTGGCCTCGACTATCTCCGGCCGGCGCTCGAACTCGTGCACGTACTTGACCTGAAACCCCTGGCCGCCCATCCAGTCGGTGAGCCGGTGGAAGGCCGCCTCGGTGTGAGCGATGCCGGACAGGACCACGTGGTTGGGCCTGAGCTTGAAATCCTCGAACTCCACCCCGCGCAGCAGCAGGCCGAGGCCGCTGCCGTCATAGCCCTCCTGCATGGCCTCCATGGCGGTGAGGACCTCGTACGGGGAAAAGGGCTGATCCGCGCTTTTCAATGCTAATCGGCACATGGACAACTCCCGCCAGGGGCCTTGCGGACGGTGACGCCCGGCCCGACCCCAAATTTAACAAAAATGTAGATTTTTTGACAATCCCGCCCTTGCTGGTCACAGAATTGGCAGTTTTCTTTAAGGCGAGAATTACAGAAAAGGGAATACGTTGTCAAGCGGAAAGAGGTACGTTGAACAATGTTGTAAAACATGCGGAAAATGGCCCGGAAAGAGCACACAGGAACACGGAGACGCGGGCGCGGCGCCGAAAAAGCTCACGACGGAAATGAAAAACGAGGAAAGGGCGGGCGGAAAGGCCCGGAAGGGGCGGGGCTTACTTGCGCAGCAGGCGGGTGAGGTCCTTGGCCTTGTCCAGGGTCTCCTTGGCCTCGGCGGCCTCCTTGACCCCGGGCAGGCTCCGGGTGAGGTCGGTGCCCGCCTGGCGGACATCGTCGACCTCTTTCTTGAACGAACCGATGGCCTTGCCCAGGCCGGCGCCGATTTCCGGCAGTTTGCGGCCGCCGAAGACGAGCGCGGCAATGCCGAGGATGACGAGCAATTCAGGTGTGCCGAGTCCGAACATGTACGGGTCCCCCGTGCGGGTTGGCAACGGCGGCCGGGTGGCCGCGGGATCAGGCTTCCTTGTTCTTGTCGTCCTCGAGGGACTTGGGCTCCTCGTCCTTCTTGGTGGCTTCCTTGAAGTTGCGGATCCCCTTGCCGATGCCGCTGCCGATCTCCGGCAGTTTGCCGGCACCGAAGATGATGACGATAATGACCAGAATGATAATCAGTTCAGGCATTCCGAGTCCGAACATGTCGACACCTCATGAAATTTTACAGGGAAATCAAAAGAAGCCAGATAATAGCACCTTGCCGGACAGCCTGTCAACCGCCATCACGGCGACCGAGCGCGGCGGCCATTTCCCCTGCCCGGGCGAGGATGGTCCGCTCGTCCAGGGTCTGCAGCTGCCGGTCGCGCATCACCACCCGGCCGTTGATCACCGAATGGATCACATCGCTGCCGCGGGCCGCGTAGACCAGGTGCGAAACCGGGTTGTACACCGGGGTGAGGTGCGGCTGGTCAAGGTCGAGGACGATGCAGTCCGCCTTCTTGCCGACCTCGAGGCTGCCAATCAGCTGGCCCGCGCCGAGCACCCGCGCCCCGCCCAGGGTGGCGCAGCGGAGCACCTGGTCGGCGCGCATCACGGTGGGGTCAAGGGTCGCCGCCTTGTGCACCTTGGCGGCAGTGTCCATCTCGCCGAACAGGTCCACGTCGTTGTTCGAGGCGCTGCCGTCCGTGCCCAACCCCACCTCGACGCCCGCGGCCAGCATCCGCGGCACCGGCGCGATGCCCGAGGCGAGCTTCATGTTCGACTCCGGGCAGTGGGCCACCTTGACGCCGCGCTCGGCAAGCAGTTCGATCTCCATCTCGTCGAGATGGACGCAGTGGTCGGCGACCAGGTTCGGGCCGAGCAGGCCCAGGGCCTCGAGATGCAGAACCGGGGTGCAGCCGTACCGCTCGCGGCAGGTGCGCACCTCGTCCGCGGTCTCGGCCAGGTGGATCACGTAGAGCGAACCGGTCTCCCGGGCCATCTCCCCCAGGCGGCTGAGCAGGCCGGGGGCGCAGGTGTAGACCGCGTGCGGGTCCACCGTGGCGGTCACGAGCGGATGGTCCCGGTAGCGGTCGATCAGCTCCCGCGTGCAGACAAACCCCTTTTCCAGGGGCCCGTAGCTCGGCGAGGGGAAGTCGTAGAGCACCTCGCCGACCCAGGCGCGCATGCCCGCCTCGGCCGCGGCGCGGGCCACCTCGCCGGCGAACAGGTACATGTCGCAGAACGAGGTGGTGCCGGAGCGGATCATCTCGCACAGGGACAGCCGGGCGGCGTGATAGACCAGGGTCCCGGTGAGCGCAGCCTCCACCGGGAAGATGTGGTCCTCCAGCCAGCGCATGAGCGGCAGGTCGTCGGCCAGGCCGCGGAACAGGGCCATGGGTGCGTGCGTGTGCACGTTGACCAGCCCGGGCATGATCAGCCCGTGCTCCTCGGCGATCAATTGGGCGCCCGGGTAGCGGCGGCGCAGTTCCTCGGCCCTGCCCACGGCGAGGATGGTGTCGCCTCCGATGGCCACACCGCCCTCCTCGATGACCGGCCGGGCCGGGTCCAGGGTGATCAGGTAGCGACCGGTGAGGAGCAGGGTGGCTGCGGGTCCGTTCATGGGCTGAGCTCCGCCAGGGTGTTGATGAGCAGTTGCTGCAGGCGCGGTTCGGCCCGGCGGGCGGCGGCGATGATCTCCTCGATGCGGATCGGCTGGAAGTTGTCCGGATCGTTGACGTTGGCCACCACCGACAGGCCGAGCACGCGCAGGCCGGCGTGCAGGGCGACGAGGATCTCGGGCACGGACGACATGCCCACTGCGTCCGCGCCGATCAGACGCAGGTAGCGGGTCTCGGCCGGCGTCTCCAGGCTCGGCCCGGGCACGCACACGTACGTGCCGCTGCACACCTCGGCCAGGCCCAGCCGGCGGGCGAGGTCGAGGGCCAGCCGGCGCAGGTCCGGGTCATAGGGGGAGGACAGGTCCGGGAAGCGCTCGCCCCAGGCGTCCACGTTGGGGCCGCGCAGCGGGTTGTCCGGCAGCAGGTTGATGTGGTCGGCCAGGACCATGATCGTCCCGGGCCGGAACAACGGGTTCAGCCCGCCGCTGGCGTTGGTGATGATCGCCGTGCGTGCGCCCAGGAGCGCCAGCACGCGGATGGGCAGGGCCACCTCGCGGGCCGCGTAGCCCTCGTAGCAGTGGAACCGCCCCTGGAGAATCGCGGTCCGCCGCCCGGCCAGGGTGCCGAAGACCAGCCGGCCGTCGTGGCTCTGCACCGTGGACTGCGGGAAATGGGGAATCTCCGTATAGGCGAAGGAGGTGGCCGCCTGCATGGCGCCGGCCAGGCCGCCCAGCCCCGTGCCCAGTTGAATGACCACCTCCGGCAACTCGGGGATGCGCTCGCGCAAAAAGGCGACCGCCTCCTCGACCCGCTGTCGGTACCCTGCAAACTCAATCATCCTGCCCCTCCCGATGGTTGCGCCCGAGCCCTTCAGCGCAGGGCGTGGCGGGCCACGAACTCCCTGATGGCGCCTGCGTCCGCGTCGAGCACGCTCACCCGGCTCTCGCGGCTCTCCAGGTCGGCGAGCGCGGGCGGCAGGGACGGCTCCGTGCCGATGGCCCGGGCCACGGCCGCGCCGAACTTGGCCGGGTGGGCCGTGGCCAGGCAGACCACCGGTCGGTCCGGATGACGCAGTTCCCGGGCTGCGCACACGCCCACCGCGGTGTGCGGATCGAGCAGGTAGCCGTGCTCGCGGTACACCGCGCCGATGGTGGCGATGGTCTCAGCCTCGGAGACCGAGCGCGAGCGGAAATCACGCTTCACCCGCTCGCGGAAGGCGGACAGGTCGAGGTGGCCGGTGGCGGCGAAGCTGTCCATGTCCTGCCTGACCGCTCCCCCGTCCTCGTCGCGCAGGTAGTAGAGGTAACGCTCGAAGTTGGAGGCGATCTGAATGTCCATGGACGGGCTGCTGGTGGCGATCACCTCACCGCGCGAGTAGTCGCCGCGGGTGACGAAGCGGGTGAGCAGGTCGTTGGCGTTGGTGGCCAGGATCAGGGTGTGGATCGAACCCGGCGGCAGCAGCCGGCGGGCCACGTAGCCGGCGAAGATGTCGCCGAAGTTGCCGGTGGGCACGGAGAAGTCCACGCTGGCGCAGCCGTGGTTGCGCAGCTTGAGGTACGCGTAGACGTAGTAGACCACCTGGGCGAGCACCCGCGCCCAGTTGATCGAGTTGACCGCACCCAGCCGGTACTGATCGCGGAAGGCGAGGTCGTTGAACAGTTCCTTGACGATGGCCTGGGCGTCGTCGAAGGTGCCGCGCACGGCGATGTTGAACACGTTCGGGTCGAGCACGGTGGTCATCTGCAGGGCCTGAATGGGACTGGTGCGGCCGTGCGGATGGAGGATGAAGATGTTGATGCCTTTTTTGCCGCGCACCCCGGCAATGGCCGCGCTGCCGGTGTCGCCGGAGGTGGCCCCGAGGATGTTCATGAAGCCGCCGGTGCGGGCGAGCACGTACTCGAACAGGTTGCCGAGCAGCTGCAGGGCCACGTCCTTGAAGGCGAGCGTCGGCCCGTGGAACAGTTCGAGGATGTACAAATCGCCCACCGGCCGCACCGGCGTTACCTGCGGGTGGCTGAAGGTGGCGCAGCCGCGTTCGATCAGCTCCTCGAGGTCGGTGCGCGGGATGTCGTCGATGAACAGCGACAGGATCTCCAGGGCCAGGTACTGGTACGGGAGTCGCTGCCAGCTGTCCAGCCGGGACACATCCACGGACGGCAGCCGCTGGGGCAGGAGCAGGCCGCCGTCGCGGGCCAGGCCCATCATGACCGCGTCCTGGAAACCGAGCGGCTCGATGCCGCCGCGAGTGCTGATATAGCGCATGGGAAAACCTCGTTCTCTGTGCGTGGACCCGTGAGTGCGGGCGGGTTATTCGACGACCCGGTAGCCGGCCGCGGCAAGTGACGGCCGGGTGTAGGCGAACAGCATCTCCACCGGCTCGTCAAAGGGGTTCGAGAACCAGTGGACCGCGCCGCGGGGCACGAACATGGTGTCGCCCGGGCCCATCTCCACCTCGGTGTCGCCCACACCGCTCAGCCCCCGGCCGGAGAGGATGTAGATCACCTCTTCGGCGTGCTCGTGGACGTGTTTCTTGTGGACCGAGGTCCGTGCCTCGAACCGGCAGCGGGCAAAGGTGATATCCTCGGCGCCCATGGTCTTCTCGTCGACAAGGACAACCCGGCGGGCGTTGTCCAGGTCCCTGATCGGCTCGTTGCGACCTTCTTCAGGAGTGATCACATAGTTCATTCGCTGCTCCTTGGGCAAGACAGCCTGTCCGATGGCTGTCCGTCAGACAATGAGACTCTCACCATCCATCTCCGCCGGAATGGGCAGTCCCATCAGGGTGAGGATGGTCGGAGCGATGTCATTGAGTGCCCCACCGACGCGCAGCCGGGCGTGTTTGTGCGCAGCGGAGACAAGGATGCAGGGCACCGGGTTGAGGGTGTGGGCAGTGTACGGCCCGTTGGTGGTCGGGTCGAACATCTGCTCGGCGTTGCCGTGGTCGGCGGTGATGAGCATCACCCCGCCGCGCTCGCGGACAAAGGCCTCGATGCGGCCGACACAGGTGTCCACGGTCTCGCAGGCGGTGATGGCCGCGCTGAGCACGCCGGTGTGGCCGACCATGTCGCCGTTGGCAAAGTTGAGCACCACCAGGTCGAAGGGTCGGCCGGCCGCCTCCTCTTCAGCAAGGGTGCGCAACAGGGTGTCGGTGACCTCGATGGCGCTCATCTGCGGCTTCTCGTCGTAGGTAGCCACGTCGCGCGGCGAATTGATGAGGATGCGCTCCTCGCCGGCAAAGGGCACCTCGATGCCGCCGTTGAAGAAATAGGTAACGTGGGCGTACTTCTCGGTCTCGGCGATGCGCAACTGGCGCCGGCCGTGGCGGCTGACCTCCTCGCCGAGGATGCGGGTGAGGCTCACCGGCGGAAAGGCCACCGGGAAGGTGAATTCCGCCCCGTATTCGGTCATGGTCGCCAGTTGGGCGAGGTGCGGCCGGGGACCGGTGGCGAACCCGGTGAACTCGGCGTCACCGAAGGCGTGGCAGAGTTCGCGTACCCGGTCGGCGCGGAAGTTGAAAAAGAGGATGGCGTCGCCGTCGGCGATGGTCGCCAGCGGTCGGCCGTTCTCGTCGACCAGCAAGGTCGGGGCGATGAACTCGTCGGTCTCGCCGCGCTCGTAGGCGGCCCGCACCAGCTCTACCGGATCGCTGGCCGTGGCCCCCTCGCCGTGGACCAGGGCCGCCCAGGCCCTGGTCACCCGGTCCCAGCGCTTGTCACGGTCCATGGCCCAGTAGCGGCCGGACACCGTGGCCACCCGGCCGCAGCCGGTGCGCACCATGGCCCCGACCAGTTCCTCCATGTAGGAGATGCCGCTCGCGGGCGGGGTGTCGCGGCCATCCATGAAAGAGTGGACAAACACCCGTTCGCCCAGCCCCCGGGCCGCGGCCACTTCGAGCAGGGCGATCAGGTGACGGATGTGCGAGTGGACCCCGCCGTCGGAGAGCAGGCCGCAGAGGTGCAGCCGGCCGCCGGTCGCGGTCACCGCGTCCATGACCCCGGCGAGCACCGGGTTGGTGGCGAACTCGCCGCGCCTGGCCGCCAGGTCGATGCGGGTGAAGTCCTGGTAGACGATGCGGCCGGCGCCGATGTTCAGGTGGCCGACCTCGGAGTTACCCATCTGCCCCTCGGGCAAACCTACCAGGCCGTTGTGGGCGGTGAGCGTGGTCATGGGATAGGCACCGCTCAGCCGGTCCATGTTCGGGGTGGCGGCCACACTGACCGCGTTGGTCGGCGAGGGCTCGGCAATGCCCCAGCCGTCGAGGATGGTGAGCACAACGGGAACCGGAACGGGCATGACGGCCTCCTCCTTGGGGATTACGGGTTGGGCGCTGCGGCCACGAGTTCCTCGGGGTCGATCTTCGCGGCATCGTGCCACAGCCCTTCCAGGTCATAGAACGAGCGGCTCTCGTGGTAGAAGACATGGACGACCACGTCGCCGAAATCGAGCAGCACCCACAGCCCCTCGCGCAGCCCCTCGCTGTGCTTGCTGCTGATGCGCTTGGCGCGCAGTTCGGCCTCGATCGCCTCGGCCAGGCCCTGCACGTGGCGGGTCGAGCGGCCGCTCATGATGACGAAATAGTCGGTGAACGAGGCGAGCCCGCGCACGTCGAGCACGACCAGGTCCTCGGCCTTGGTGTCCAGCGCGATCCGGGCGCAGGCGGCGGCCAGTTCCCGGCCGGAAATTTCCGCATACTGCTTGTTCAGGGTTCTCATAGGCTTTTCGTTTGTGTTCCTTCCGCCCGGCGGTCCAGTCGCGGCCAACCGGGGGTAGAGATGTTTAGGCAGAACCAGTGGGCTCGTTGTCAGCGGCAGTCTTTTTTGCCGGCCCTTTTTTCGCCCGGGGCGGAAACTCGAAACTGAGCTTACCCTTGGCGTCGAGCAGGAGATAGGCGTCAAACGGCTTCTTCTTCTTGGAGATGAAGCCGGTGATCAGTTCGGTGCGGCCGCTGGCGAGCAGCTGGCGGATGTGGTCCGGGTCGAGCCGCCGGCCGAGGATCATCTTGGAGATGCGCAGCCCCTTGTTCTGGTCGCCGTCCAGGGCTGAGGCCGACAGGAAGCCGGTCGGGGTCTCGAACACCCCTGTGTGATCGATGGGCGATGCACCCAGCGGCTCCTGGCTGCGGATCTCGTCCAGATCGAGTTCGGCGGTGGAATCGGCGAACAGGAATTCCACCTTGTTGCTGTTCAGGCGGACCGAGGCGGTGAAGGGCTTGCCCTTCTTGGAGCGGAAATCGGCAAACGGCCCCAGGGTCTCGCCTTTGATCAGGCCGACGATCTCCCCCTCCTCCATCAACCGGCCGCCGAGCACCTTGCGGATGACCACCTTGCGGTCAGCCGATTCAAAGGCCGAGGCGGTCTCGTAGAAGACGGCACCATTCACCGGCGAAAAGGCTGCCTCGCGCCGCTCACTGCCCCCGCCCTGCTTCACCCGGCCGACGATGTCACTCGTCATCGCCCGGATTTCCTGCATGAACTGCGGCCGGGTCATGGCGCCCTTGAGGATCTGGTTGAGCTTGTACTCCCAGTCACCGGTCAGCTCCGGTGAGGCGAGCACGTCGATGTGGCGCGCCTCGAGCAGGCTCATCAGCTCGATGGCCTTGCCGGTGGGCACCAGTTCGCGCTGCTCGCGGACCACGTACTTCTCGTTGATCAGCTTTTCGATGATCGCCGCCCGGGTCGCCGGCGTGCCCAGGCCGCGTTCCTTCATGGCCTCGGCCAACTCCTCGTCCTCGACCAGCTTGCCCGAGTGCTCCATGGCTGAGAGCAGGGTCGCCTCGTTGAACCGAGGCGGCGGCTTGGTCTGGTGCTCCTGCTTGTCGATCTCGTCACACTGGGTCGGGACGCCGGTCGGCAGGGCCTGCAGTTCCTTCTCGCCATCTTCCTCGCTCACCGATCCGTACACCGCCTTCCAACCGGGCTCGACAAGGATCTTGCCCTCGGTGAGGAAGGTCTCGCCCGCAACCAGCGACAGGCGGCGGGTGTTGTGAAAGACCGCGGCCGGGAAGAAGGTGGCGAGGAAACGCTGCACGATCATCTGGTAGATCTTCAGCTCCGCATCGGACAGGGTCTTGGGCAGGCTGGCGGTGGGAATGATGGCAAAGTGGTCGGAAACCTTGCGGTTATCGAATATCCGCTTGTCCTTCTTGATATACTTTTTGCTGAGCGCCTCCGCTGCGAAGCGGCCGTACTGCCACTCCCGCTGCCGGGCGACGACCTTCTCCACCGTGGGCAGGTAGTCCTCGGGCAGGCAGCGGCTGTCGGTGCGCGGGTAGGTGATCAGCTTGTGCCGCTCGTACAGGGCCTGGGCGATGGACAGGGTGTTCTTGGCGGAAAAGCCGAAGCGGCTGTTGGCCTCGCGCTGCAAGAGGGTGAGGTCGTACAGGGGCGGTGCGCCCTTGGTGGATTTTTTGCTGGTCTCCTCCACCGTGGCCGACTGGCCCTGGCAGCGTTCGACGATGTCCGCGGCCCGGCTCTCCTCCCAGAGCCGGTTGCGACGGCCGTGCGCCTGCTCGTCGTCGCGGGCAAAGTCCGGATCGATCCACACGCCCTGGTAGCCGACCGGGCCGCAGGTGAAAGTCCCGTGCAATTCCCAGTAGGTGGCGGGCACGAACTCGCGCCGTTCCGCCTCGCGCTTGACCAGGAGCGACAGGGTCGGGGTCTGCACCCGGCCGCAGGGGGTCTTGCGGAAGCCGCCGAAGCGCGAGTTGTAACAGGTGAGCGCCCGGGTGGCGTTGATGCCGATCAGCCAGTCCGCCTCGGAGCGGCACAGGGCTGTGTCCTCCAGCGGCCGCATCTCCGCTTCGTCACGGAGTTTGCCGAGCCCCTCACGGATGGCGTCCAGGGTCATGGACTGCAGCCACAGCCGCTTGACCTGCTTGCCCTCCACCGTCCGACTGGCCGCCTGCTTGAGGATGTACTTGAAGATGAGCTCGCCCTCGCGGCCGG